>Ga0102591_1000342_pt1 | contig 98202 bp, 78 predicted proteins | sample AraplaCol_mCL_r2_2_FD_76860 | JGI IMG/M metagenome (GOLD analysis project Ga0102591, IMG submission 76860) | Arabidopsis root microbial communities from North Carolina, USA - plate scrape MF_Col_mCL_r2 (SPADES assembly) (version 2) | ecosystem: Host-associated > Plants > Roots > Endosphere...
GCATCCAGTCGCAGGAGGAGGCCACCGCCGCCGCCGACGCGATCGAGCAGCGCGCCGAGAACGTCAGCAACGTGACCTACACCCATCCGAACGAGGATGGCTCGGTGTCGCAGGACGCGGCACCGGTCGCGGGCGGCACGCAGGCCGTGCCGAGCGAGTGGGGCCATGTCGGCCGCAACGATCCCTGCCCGTGCGGCAGCGGCAAGAAGTTCAAGGCCTGCCACGGCAAGCTGGCCTGATCCGCTCGGGCCTCCGCTGAACGACGGCGCCCCTCACGGGCGCCGTTGTCCTTTCTGGGCGCCGGGCGGGCGGGATGCTGGACGCGTCATGGGCGGCTCCTACAATCGCGGCCCGTTGTCCATCCAACCCCGCGCCGCCATGCCCGTCAATCTGACCGCCCCCGATCCCTCCACCCTGCTGCCCGTGCCCGGCGTGCGCCTGGGCATCACGATGGCCGGCATCCGCAAGGCCAACCGCCGCGACCTGACCGTGATCGCGCTGGACGAAGGCGCCAGCGTCGCCGGCGTGTTCACCGCCAACCGCTTCTGCGCCGCGCCGGTGCAGGTCTGCCGCGAGCACCTGGCCGCCGGCCACGCGATCCGTGCGATCGTCATCAACACCGGCAACGCGAACGCGGGCACCGGCGCCGACGGCCTGGCCCGCGCGCGCCAGACCTGCGCGGCGCTGGCCGCCGAGATGAAGATCGATGCGGCGCAGGTGTTGCCGTTCTCGACCGGCGTGATCATGGAAACGCTGCCCGTGGATCGCATCGTCGCTGGCCTGCCGGCCGCGATCGCGGCGCTGAAGCCGGACCACTGGGCCGAGGCTGCCGCCGGCATCATGACCACGGACACGCTGCCCAAGGCCTGCTCGCGCCAGGTCTCGATCGGTGGCAAGACGGTGACGATCTCCGGCATCTCCAAGGGCGCCGGGATGATCCGCCCGAACATGGCCACGATGCTGGGCTTCGTCGCCACCGACGCGGTGATCGCGCCGGAGTTGCTGCAGCCGCTGGTCAAGGAAGCGGCGGACCTGTCCTTCAATCGCATCACCATCGATGGCGACACCTCCACCAACGATTCCTTCGTGCTGATCGCCACGCATCAGGCCGGCCACGATCGCATCGCCTCGCTGACGAGCGCCGAGGGCCGCGCGCTGCGCGACGCCGTGGTGGCGGTGTCGCAGCAACTGGCGCAGGCCATCGTGCGCGACGGCGAGGGCGCGACCAAGTTCATCTCGGTGGTGGTGCAGGGCGGCAAGACCGAGGACGAGTGCCGCAAGGCCGCCTACGCGATCGCGCACTCGCCGCTGGTGAAGACGGCGTTCTTCGCCAGCGATCCCAACCTGGGCCGCATCCTGGCGGCGGTCGGCTACGCCGGCATCGACGATCTCGACCAGGGCCTGATCGATCTTTTCCTGGACGACGTGCACGTCGTGACCCAGGGCGGCCGCCGCCCCGAGTACAAGGAAGAGGACGGCCAGCGCGTGATGAAGCAGAGCGAGATCACCGTGCGCGTGGATCTGAATCGCGGCCCGGCCCAGACCACGGTCTGGACCTGCGACTTCAGCCACGAGTACGTGACGATCAACGCCGACTACCGCTCCTGAGCGGACGCTCGCGCCTTCTGGGGGGCTCTTGCGGGCCCTGGCGGGCCGCGATTCAGAAGTCGACGGCCCGCGCCCGCATCCCGCGGGCCAGCAGCGTGGCGTTGATCAGCTGCGCTTCCTCGCGCGTCGCGAAAGGCCACACCGCGGCGCGCCAGCCTTCCTTGGTCTGGAACACGTCGCCGTTGGGCGGCGCCGAGCCGCCCAAGGTCTGCGCGATCATCTCGCGCATGCGGCCGAGCTGGGTCTCGGCCTCGGCCTTGCTCTTCACCGGAAGACTGACCAGCGCGACCGGCTTGCCGCCGGGCGCCATGCCGCGCTTCATCAGGCTGGTCAGCCCCGCATCGTCGACCGCGAGGCGCCGCTCGGCTTCCGTCGCCGGTGCCGAGGCGGCCAGCTTGCCGCCTTCCGCGGTCCTGCTTCGCGGTTCATTGGCTGGCGGCGCGGCCTGCGTTTGCTCGCGTTCTCGCTGAGCCTGTTCGACGCCACTCTGCAGCGTGGGACGGATGTTCGGGATCTCGCCGGCCGGCGCGGCCGTCGCGAGGGGCGCCGAAGCGGGCGCCGAGGCGGCGGTGGCTTCGGCGACCGGAGCGGTCGGCGAGGACGCGGCGTCGCTGGCCGATGAGGCGGCTTCGGCGAGGGCGGCCGAGGAGGCCGACGCCGCCGAAGCCGTGGCCTGCGCGGCCTGCGCCGCGGAGGCGGCCGATGCGGCTTCGGCAACCTGTGCCGCAGACGCTGCCGAAGCTGCCTCCGCTGCCGCCTGCGCTGCCAGTTGTTCGGCCGAGGGTTTTGACGACGGCCAGAGCGCCCACACCGCCACGATCAGCACCAGGGCCGCGATGCTGCCCGCGACGCCGAGCCGCGCCGGGTCCAGCGCCCGCTGGCCCAGCACACGGTCGCGGCGGCCCACCAGCACCCGCCGGCGCGCCGGGCCCGCATCGAAGGCCGCGCTCAGCAGCACCAACTCCATGGGCCACGCGCCGGCCTGATCCGGGCCGCCGGCGAGGGCGCGCTCGTCGATGTCGACGCGGCGCAAGGGGAGTTCGTCCGGGGCGGTGGTGAAGCCGTGGTCGAGCGCCATCGCCGCGACCTTCGACCGCTTGAGGCCGGGAATGAAGTCGTCGATCCAGGCCGGACGCGGACCGCTGCCGGCGGCCTTGCGCCGCCACGGGAGACGGCGCTTGGGCGGAGCGGGGATAGCCTCGGCGGGCGCGCCGCCCTCCAGACTGGGTTCCTTGGGCAGCGCCTGCGCCATGAAGGGCAGGGCCACGGCGCCGACGGTGTGGACATCGGCGATGCCGATGCGCCGCGCCAGCGGATGCTTGTTGTGCCAGTTCACCAGCATCCACGCCACGACGTCCGGCGACGGGCCCTCCCACGGCGCCGCGGGCGCGGCAGGCGGCGCGGCGACGGGCACGGCCGCTGCTTCGGCGGCCGGCGGGCCGTTCAGGTCGATGTCGGGCGAGGCGGGGGTATCGTCCATGGCGCCGGCCATTGTGCGTCAGGGCATGGCGCCCGATCGCCGCGCGATGGGGCGGATCGCCCCGGAATTCAAGGCTTCAACGGCGGCCGTGCGCGGGCGCGGCGGCGCCCGTTCCGCGTGGGGCCGTTGCCGGGCGAGGGCGCGTGATCCCGGTTTGGCGGGACAATCCCGGCTTCCCACAGGACCCCCGATGTTCAGTTCCCTTGTCGACCCCGATGCCGGCGCCGCGCCGCCCGACGCTCGCGCGCGCTTCCTGCGCCTGCTGCGCACCGCCCTGGCCGAGCGCCGTTTCCAGCGCCTGCTGCTGAACCGCCACGAGGGCGAGGACGGCTCGATCGAGCGCCTCACGGTGCGCGACATCGAGCTGCGCGGCGAGCGCGCGCTGAGCTTCCTGTGGCGTCACAAGACCAAGGACGTCACGAAGAACCATGCGCTGGACGAGGGCCTCGCGCTGATCGACGGCCTGCTGGGCCGCGACTTCATGCAGGCGCATCTGGACACGCTCGGCGAGGAGGCGCAGTTGCGCTTCAGCCGCAAGGGCAAGCCGCTGCTGCAGGTGGGCCGGAAGGCGGCGGCGCCGCGGGCCGCGGAGGACGGGGCGCAAGCGGATGAGGACGCGCCAGCGCCCACGGGCCATGACCGCGCCAAGCCGCGCGCGCTGTCGATGGAGAGCGCCTTCTGGCGCGATCTTGGCGTCACGCACGAGCTCAAGGGGCAGGCGGCGCTGGTGCCGGCGATGGCGCGCAAGTGGAAGCAGATCAACAAGTTCATCGAGATCTTCGGTGCCGCGGTGCGCAAGGCGGGTCTGGACGCGCCCGGCACGCCGGTGCGCCTGGCTGATTTCGGCTCGGGCAAGGGTTATCTGACCTTCGCGATGCATGACTGGCTGCGCGCGCAGGGTCTGGCGCCGCAGGTGCAGGGCGTGGAGCTCAAGCAGGACATGGTGGCGCTGGGCAACGCGGCGGCGGCGCGGCATGGCCTGGAGGGCCTGAGCTTCGAGCACGGCGACGTGCGCGAGCGCGGCGATCAGCCGCTGGACGTGATGGTCGCGCTGCATGCCTGCGACATCGCCACCGACCACGCGATGCACTTCGGCCTGCGCAGCGGCGCGCGGATCATCATGTGCGCGCCCTGCTGCCACAAGGAGATCCGCCCGCAGATGACGACGCCAGCGGCCTTGCGCCCGCTGCTGCAGCACGGCATCCACCTCGGGCAGGAGGCGGAGATGGTCACCGACTCGCTGCGCGCGCTGCTGTTGGAGCTGATGGGCTACGACACGCAGGTGATCGAGTTCATCGCGCTGGAGCACACCAGCAAGAACAAGATGGTGCTGGCGGTGAAGCGTCCGCAGCCGCCCACCGCGGCGCGGCGCGGTGAGCTGCTGGCACAGCTGGACGAGATCAAGCGCTTCTATGGCCTGCGCAGCCAGGCGCTGGAGACCTTGCTGCGCGTCGAAGGGCGGCTCGACGCGGTGTGATGCCGGCGCGAGACGGCGTGGGACGTCAGGACGACGCCGGCGGCGGGGTTGCCGCGTCCGGTGCCGGTTGCACGCCAGGCGCGAGCATGGCCCGCGCAATCTCCCTGGTGTGGTTTTCCCAGTGTCCGGCAGCGGCATCGCCACCGCGCTCGATGGCCGTGCGTATCAGTGGGGACGACGGCTCGCCGTCCAGCTCGGCGGCGGGCAGGTCTGCCCAGGACAACAGACCGCCGCGCGCGGCGACGCGCAACTGGTCCAGATAGCTCTGGAGGGCGTTGGCCACCGGCCCGCTCCCCACGGGCGTGAAGGCGTGTTCCGCCGCCAAGGTGTCGGGCAACAGGATCTGGCGCACGGCGTCCGCGTCCAGCAGGCCGGCATGAAACATCTCGCGGGTCCAGCGGAAGACCGCCGCGATGATGTTTGGGAACCGGCCGAGCAGCACCGCCGCGCCCAGCAGCGGGAAAGGCACCGGGAAGCGGTCGATGCTGGCGACCTGCAACAGGGCGCGAGCCGATTCCGGCGTCAATGGGAGCGCCCCGACCAGGCGGCGCACCACGGCAAGTTCCGCCAGGAGCCTGTCCGGGCCTGCGGCGAAGAGGGCGCCTTCCAGCGCTCCTGCCAAGCCGCCGTCCTCGAGCAGCACGGGTGCGATGAGCTTGCGGCCGGGGCCGCGGCCCAGGGCGGCGAGAGCCTTCGCCAGCGAGTCCAGCGCCCTGTCGTCCACCTGTTGAGAAGGCGTCTGCGCGAATTGCCGTGCTGCTTCCCGCGCAGCGCCCAATGGCGCCACCTGCCCCAGCAGATCCTCCATGTGATCGAGCAACTCGCATTGCGCGTTGCGCAGGTTGTCCTTGGGCCCGCCGTCCTCATGCACGCCCTGGATGCGCAGATCCTCGTTGCCCGCTCGTCCGAGCGCCGCCTGGCGCCGCACCTGCCTCATCCAGGACTCCGGGAAACCGGTGCCCGTCCAATGGCTCAGGAGCTTGCCAAGTGCCGCGCGATGCCGACATCGCAGGATCTCGTGAAGCGCGCGATCGAGGGTTGCCGCGTCCCAGCCTTCCGGATGGCTGCCCATCCAGCCGGCCACGGTGTCGTCCTCGAGAACGACGTGCTCGATGACGTGTCCGATGCGCTCAGGTGTGGGGTGGCTCAGCGCCACCGTCCTTGCCTGCGATGCCAGCCCCTGTCTCACGACGTGATCACGGAGATGGTCGCGGTCCTTGCCGTCGAGTGCCGGACCTGGCGTGCCAGGGCGATGTCCCGCGCCTGCGGCGGATTGCAGCAGCCGGTTCGCCTCAAGGCCGTCCAGCGGTCGCAGGAACGGTTGCGAGCCTGGATCGGGGCGGACGAGCACGTACGGCCGCTCTTCGAGCAGCCTGACCTCGTGGATGTTCCCGTCCTTGGTGTACTGGTGGAGCAGCCGGTCATCGGCTGGCGGCAGCACGCCTTCCTTCTCCAGTTTGCGCCGCATGTCGATCGCCAGCATCGAGGGGCGATCCACGAGCCGCTGCGCGAGCAGGTCCTCATCCAGCTGGCAGAAACTGAATTTGCTCAAAGGGCCATAGCGCAGGGCCAATTGGCGCAACACCCGTTCCAGCGCGTCGCAGTGGCCCGCGCCCTGCTGGAAATCGGGCGGCATGCCGCAGAGCTCTTCCGCGAGCATCGCCTTGGCGTCGTCCAGGCATTGCCCGGCCAGCCAGTCGGCGATCGCCATGCTGTCGATGCGCCGCGGCAGCGCGGCGGCGCAGCGGTCCACAACGTCGCGATAGAGGCGGATGTCGAGCGAGTAGTGATCATCGACGGCGTCCGCAACGAGCAGCGTCGGCAGTCTCAAGACCTTGGCGAAGGGCAGCCAGACGTGCGGCGTGGTGACGTCCTGATCCTTGAGGCGGGGCTCCTCCCGCAGCAGTTCTTGAATGTGCGCGGCGCTGAGCTTGACGAACGCCACACCAGCCTCGCCTCGCAAGCCGCCGAGATGGGCGCCGAGCTCGAGCGCCGCCTTGCGGAGTTCGGCCCGCTGGCGCTGGAGGCAGTAGCTCAGATCGGTGATGCCGCCGACGATCTGGCGCCGGGCCGCCATCGGAATGCGCTCGTCGCGGACGTGCTGGGCAAGCGCTTCCAGTGCGCCCTTGAAGTCCTGGCGCAGGCAATCGGCGACTGAGATCGTCTTCTTCGAGAGTGGTGCGGCCTCGAGCGTCAGGTGCGCCAGTTCGGCGGCGGCGTCGGCCAGTCCGTGCTCATGGCAGAACCGGAGCAGTTGTTGATGGGCGGCCTGCCATTCCCCTTTGGCGACCGAGGCGTCCTTGCTCTCCAGAAAGCGCCGATTGGCGGCGTGGTTCGCCAGCGGATCGAACTGGCTGGGCGGCGCGTAGGTCCGGCGTGGCGGTTCATGGCCAGGCGAGTCCTCGGGACGGTGCGCGGGTTGCGCGGCCGCGTTCATCGCCTGATGCATGGCGTCGAGAAACGCGGGTTCGAAACCCCGGAGGGTCGATGCGGATGGGTAGGTCATCGGCACTGGGTCGCGGCGGGCCGCCGGGGGTTCCCGATGCACGCCGATCACCTGCCGGAGTCCGGCACCGGTCCAGTGCCCAAAACTGAGGCAATCCAGCGCCGCCTCTCTCGGATCAACGACTTGCGCGCGCCGCCCTCAGCTTTCCCCACGACTTGTCCACAGGCGGCGTGGGCAACCGGCATGTCGATTGCCGTGCCGGCGCATGTCGACCCTCCTCGCGCCTTCTCCCGCCCCAGTCCCGTGGCTGGCCCGCATTCTCGGCACGGTGCTGCTCATCCTGGGCTTCGTGATGCTGGCCGCCGGCGGCTGGCTGGCGTCGCTCGGCGGCAGTTGGTATTACGCGCTGTCGGGCCTGGCCTGGGTGCTCATCGGGGCGCTGATGTGGGGACGGCTGCGCGGGGCCGTGCTCGGCTACGCGCTGTACTTCCTCGCGACGCTTATCTGGAGCCTGTGGGAGGCGGGGCTGGACTGGTGGCCGCTCGGCGCCCGCCTGGGCGTGCCCTTCGTGATCGGCGCGGTGCTGCTGGCGCTGGTGCCGACGATGCGCCGCCACCTGCCGCTCGACGATCCCCGGCGCGTGGCCTGGCGCAGTCCGCCGGCGCTCACGCTGATGGCGGCGCTGGCGGCCTTCGTCGTCGCGACGGCGCTGTCCTGGACCCACGACCTGCATGCCGTGCGGGGCACCATGCCGGCCAGCAGTGCGGCCCGGCCGCCGGGCCCGGCCGCCTCGGGAACGGCCGCGATTCCGGACGGCGAATGGCACGCCTATGGCCGCACCGGCTTCGGCCAGCGCTGGTCGCCGCTGGCGCAGATCACGCCGGCCAATGTCGGCGGGCTGAAGCTGGCCTGGGAGTTCCACACCGGCGACCTGCGCGGCCGGCCCGGCGATCCGAAGGAGACGACCTTCGAAGTCACGCCGCTGAAGGTCGGTGAGCGCCTGTTCCTGTGCACGCCCCACCAGACCGTGCTGGCGCTGGACGCCACCACGGGCCGCGAGCTGTGGCGCTTCGATCCGCAAGTGCGCGGCGAGCTCGCGCTACAGCATCTGACCTGCCGCGGCCTGTCGTATCAGCCGCCCCCGCAGCCGATGGCGCCGGCCGGCGCGCAGCCGCCGCCCTGCGCGGCCAAGCTCTTCATGCCCACGGCCGACGCACGGCTGATCGCGCTGGATCCGGTTTCCGGCAAGACCTGTCCCTCGTTCGGCGAGCAGGGCGCCGTGAACCTCTGGGCCGGCATGCCGAACGCCAAGCCGGGGGCCTATTACTCGACCTCGCCGGTGGTCGTGACGCGGCGGCTGGTGATCGTCGGCGGGACGGTGCTCGACAACGCGTCCACGAAGGAGCAGTCGGGCGTGATCCGCGCCTATGACGTCGAGACCGGCGCGCTGGTCTGGAACTGGGACTCCGCGAACCCGGACGCCACCGCGCCCCTCGCCGCCGGGCAGACCTACACGGCCAACTCGCCCAACAGCTGGTCCGTGGCCAGCGTCGACGAGGACCTCGGCCTGGTCTATCTGCCCATGGGCAACCAGCCGCCGGATCAATGGGGCGGCAAGCGCTCGGCCAACGTCGAGAAGCATTCGTCCTCGGTGGTGGCGCTGGATCTGGCGACGGGACGCGCGCGCTGGGTGTTCCAGACGGTGCATCACGACCTGTGGGACTACGACGTGCCGGCGCAGCCGGTGCTGGTCGACCTGACCGTGCGCGGGCAGCGCGTGCCGGCGCTGGTGCAGGCGACCAAGCAGGGCGAGCTCTTCGTGCTGGACCGGCGCGACGGCAAGCCGGTGTTCCCGGTGACCGAAGCGCCGGCGCCGCAGGGCGCGGCGGCGGGCGATTTCACCGCGCCGACGCAGCCGGTGTCGGCGATCTCCTTCAATCCGCCGGTGCTGCGCGAGCGCGACATGTGGGGCGTGACGATGTTCGACCAGCTCTGGTGCCGCATCGCCTTCCACCGCCTGCGCTATGAGGGTCGCTTCACGCCGCCGTCGGAGCAGGGCTCGCTGATCAATCCGGGCAACTTCGGCGTCTTCAACTGGGGCAGCATCGCGGTCGATCCGGTGCGCGGCATTGCGTTCACGACGCCGGTGGTGCTGGCCTTCACCTCGCAGCTGGTGCGGCGGCATGACGACAAGTCGCTGCTGGTGCAGGACGAGGGCCCGCCCAGCGGCTCGCTGCCGGCGCTCAACGAGAACTTCGGCGCCCCCTTCGCGGCCAAGATGAAGCCCTTCACCTCGCCGCTGGGCATTCCGTGCCAGACGCCGCCGTGGGGTACGGTGGCGGGCGTTGACCTGAACGAGGGCCGCGTGGTCTGGCGCCATCGCAACGGGACGGTGCGCGACCTGTCGCCGCTGCCACTGCCCTTGCCGCTGGGCGTGCCCAGCCTGGGCGGACCGCTGATGACGGCGGGGGGCGTGGCCTTCCTGTCGGGCAGCATGGACAACTATGTCCGCGCCTACGACGTCAACGATGGGCGCCAGCTCTGGGAGGGGCGGCTGCCCGCGGGCGGACAGGCCACGCCGATGAGCTACCTGGGCGCGGACGGCCGGCAGTATGTGCTGGTCGTCGCGGGCGGGCACGGGTCGACGGGCACCAAGCCCGGCGACAGCGTGCGCGCCTATGCCTTGGAGAAGCGCTGAGCCCCTGCCGATCCGTTGACGATCTCCCGGCGCCGATCCGCACTGCGGAGAAGGACCTGCGGGTCACAAGAGCGGGCCTTGAACAGACTCCACGCGCGTTCCGCTTCCTCGCCTTGCAATTCGTCCAGGGTCGCTCCTCCGGCCCGGGTCGGAGCCTCTGAGGCCCAGTCCAGCGTGGGCAGGCGCTGCAGCAGGTTCTCGAGCGTCTTGGTGTCAGGGCGGCTTGCGTCGAGCCCGCGCGACGCCATGACCGAGAGGATCGACGGCAGGTTCCGGTCCGCGATCTTCTGGAGTTCCCGATCGCCTCCCATGGCCCACAGGCAGAGGAAGGACGTTTTTTCGCGGCCCGCGTTCGTCGCGGCCCCGAACGCTTTGAGCAGGATCTCGAAATGCGTATCGGCGTCGATCTCGCCGCACCAGCCGCCGCGCAGGGCGATCTGTTCGAGGAGTCGCTCCGTCGTTGCGTCGTCCCCGTCCGTTGCCGCGGCGAAGAGTTGGTCGCGCAGGCGACGAGGCGGTTCATGTTCGACGTCGCCGTCATCGTTCAGGACGACAAAACCAGTGGTGAGCGTGGGAGAGGAAGAACGCGGCATGTGGATGTCCGGGAAAGACCGAGAGGGGGTCAGTCATCGGCACCTGGAAATTGTTCGCGCGTGACAACGCATGGCACCGCGCGCACCGGGACGAAAAAAAGCCCAGCCCCTCGTGGAAGGGCCGGGCTGGGCAAGAGCGCTGAGACGCCGCCTGGACGCCCGGACTGCGGGGCGTGGCGCTGCGGCGTGGCGAAAGTGGAGCGCGAGCGCGCCGGCCATCAGGCGACCCGTGGCGGGACGCGGCCTGGGCGCGTGGATCGGGCGAGACCTCAGCCGCCGCGCGGCGGCTGCGCCGGGGCTGGCTTTCGCAAGCAGGGACGCGGGAGCGTGGTCTGCGTGAAGGCGGGCGTGCGGCGTGTCGTCATGCTTCGCATCATCGCCAATGCGCGGCGCGGCGAGACGACGAGAACACGGCCCAAATCCGGCCAAACAACTGGCCGGATTTCACGGCCATTTCCTCGTGCCGGGCACGGGGTGCGCCGTGACGGCCGATCTGGACGTGAAAAGGCCCGGCGCGTCCAGGGACGGGCCGGGCCGTGGCCGCCGCCGCGCGCGGGCGGCGGTTCGCTTACTTCACGTCCATGCCGAACGTGTTGGCGATGAAGGCCAGGATGTCCGCGCGCTCCTCGATGATCTTGGAGGTCGGCTTGCCGGCGCCATGGCCGGCCTGCGTCTCGATGCGGATCAGCTTGGGCGCCGGACCGGTGTCGGCAGCCTGCAGCGTCGCGGTGTACTTGAAGCTGTGGGCCGGGACGACGCGGTCGTCATGGTCGCCGGTAGTGACCAGGATCGCCGGGTAGCGCACGCCGCTCTTGATCGTGTGCAGCGGCGAGTAGGCCAGCAGCGCCTTGAATTCCTCGGGGTTCTCGGACACGCCGTAGTCCGAGGTCCACGCCCAGCCGATGGTGAACTTGTGGAAGCGCAGCATGTCCATCACGCCCACCTGCGGCACCGCGGCGCCGAACAGGTCCGGACGCTGGTTGGTCACCGCGCCGACCAGCAGGCCGCCGTTGGAGCCGCCGTTGATGGCGAGCCGGGCCGGCTGGGTGTACTTGTTGGCCACCAGCCATTCGCCGGCGGCGATGAAGTCGTCGAACACGTTCTGCTTGCGCAGCTTGGTGCCGGCGTCATGCCATGAGGCGCCGTACTCGCCGCCGCCGCGCAGAACGGCCAGCACGTAGACGCCGCCCATCTTCATCCAGGTCGCGGCGGTGACGCCGTAGCCTGGCGTCATCGGCACGTTGAAGCCGCCGTAGCCATAGAGCAGCGTCGGGTTGCTGCCGTCGAGCTTCAGTCCCTTGCGGTGGGCGATGAAGATCGGCAGTTTGGTGCCGTCCTTGCTGGTGACGAAGACGCGCTTGCTCTCGTACTGGTCGGCGTCGAAGGCGGTCTGCGCGCGCTTGAACAGGTCGGTGCGGCCGGTCTTGGCGTCCAGGCGCCAGATCTCGCCCGGCGTGGTCAGGCTGGTGTAGCTGAAGAAGGTCTCCGGATCCTTCCACTTGCCCCCGAAGCCGGCCGCGGTGCCGATGCCGGGCAGCTTGACGTCGCGCACATGCTTGCCGCTGGGCGCATGGATGCGCACCAGCGTGGAGGCGTCCTGCAGATAGCTCAGGATCAGCTCGCCGCCGACGCCGCTCGCGGCGGTCAGCGCGTCCTGCGTCTCGGGCACGAGCGTGGTCCAGGTCTTGGGATCCCGGGCCTGCCAGTCCTTGTCCAGGTCGATCGCGATCAGGCGGCCGCGGGGCGCGTCCTTGTCGGTCTTGACGATCAGGCGCTGGCCGTCGAGCACGACGGGGCTGTACTCGGCGTCGAAGCTCAGCGTCAGCGGGATGGGCTTGGCGCCGGCGTAGCCGCCGTGGCCGTCCAGCGGCAGCAGCATCAGGCCGTTCTTGCTGCCCGAGCCCTTCCACACGTGGATCAGGCCCAGGCGCCCGTCATCGGTGACCTCGACGTTGAAGCCCCATTCCTTCTCGGCCGGGTTCTCGGCGACGAGCGCGTCGGCCGATTGCGGCGTGCCCAGGCGGTGGTAGTAGACCTTCTGGAAGTAGTTGGCGCCGGTGAGGGCCTGGCCTTCCTTCGGCGCGTCGTAGCGCGAGTAGAAGAAGCCCTTGCCGTCGGGCGTCCAGGACGCGCCGGAGAACTTCACCCATTCGATGGTGTCGGGCAGGTCCTTGCCGGCCTCCAGGTCGCGGACCTTCCAGGTCTGCCAGTCGGAGCCGGCGCCGGCGGTGCCGTAGGCCATCAGGCGGCCGTCGCGCGACACGGCGCCGCCGGTCAGGGCGACGGTGCCGTCCTTGGACAGCGTGTTGGGGTCGAGCGCGACCTGCGGTGTGTCTTTCAGGCTGCGCGCGGTGTAGAGCACCGCCTGCTGCTGCAGGCCGTCGTTGCGGGTCCAGAAGTAGCGGCCGCCTTCCTTGTAGGGGACGCCGTACTTCTCGAAGTTGTAGAGCTCGGTGTAGAGCTTGCGCGTGGGCAGGCGCTGCGGCATCGCGCCGAGGAACTTGTCGGTGACCGCGTTCTGGGCCTGGACCCAGGCCTTGGTCTCGGCGGAGTTGTCGTCCTCGAGCCAGCGGTAGGGATCGGCGACGCGGGTGCCGTGGTAGTCGTCGGTCTGGTCGACCTTGCGGGTTGCGGGATAGCTCAAGGACTGCGCGGCGGAGGCCGGGGCGGCGGGCGCGCTCGGGGCGGTTTGAGCGGTCTGAGCGGTCGCGGCCGCGGCGGCGCCCAGTCCGACCACCAGCGCGGCGGTCAGCGAAAGTCGGGAATGCATGCGGTGTGCTCCTGGGAGTCTGGAAACCGCCTCGCGGCTCGTGGCCGCCGGGCGGTGGCGGACGATTGTGCCCGCCAGGGGCGGGGGGTGCCTTTGGTCAGTCAGGGGAAGTACCGAGGCGCCGAACGCGGGAGACCCGTGGCGATGAGGACTGGCTCAAACTGATCGACTTTCCCGAAGCGCTGACTTGTCCAAGTCGTTGGGGGCGGTTGGCTGACATGGGACCGCCGCCAGCGCGCTCAGACTGCTCTTCTCCTCCTCGTTGGAAAGTGCAGGTGCAGAATGAACGCCCTCCTGGATCCGATCCATTTCAGTCCCACGATGCCCGAGCCCGAGACCACCTTGACCATCCGCATCAATGCGGAGCTGAAGCGCAAGCTCGAAGCAGGGGCTGTGAAATCGAACCTCACGCTGGACGAGCACGTGTCCTGGTTGATTGAGGAGGCCGTCTTCGTCAACAGCCCCGAGTTCTTTGACCCGGACAACCGGGAGGCCCACGAATACCGGCTCGTGCAGGAAGCACGCCGGTCCAGCGCGCTCGGACACGATCTGCCTCTCGAGCAGGTCGAACGGGAGATCGAGGAGCAATTCGGAGCGGAGGGCTCATCTGACCTTCCGGACGAAACTTGAGTGCCGCGATCACGCACGCGGCTCACCGGGATCTCGTCGAGATCCTCAGCCGCATCGCGCGCGACAACCCTTCCGCCGCCAGGAAGATGGCAAAGGAGTTCTTTCGCAAGTTCAGGCTGCTCGCCTTTCAGCCTGGCATCGGCACGCGCACGCGCTTCAACGACACGCGGGTCTTGGCGATCAGGCGCAATTACCGTGTGCTCTACCAGTCGCCGCCGCCCCGCTTGATCATTCAACGCGTGATCCATGCAGCGCGGCACTGGCCCGATGCCGAGCTGCCAGCTGGATTGGCTCAGTAATCCCACCTCGCTTCCACCTGGAACGTCCTTGCCGGATACGGATGGAAGTTCCAGTAGCGGTAGTTGTTGAGGTTGTCGATGCCGGCGGCCAGCGTCCACTGGCGGTCGATCTTCCACTGCGCTCGCGCGTCGACGGTGAAGTACTTGCTCGCGGCCATGTAGGCGAAGCCGTTCACGTCGCTGTTGTCCAGTGTGCTGAACTGCTTGCCGCTGTAGCGCGCGCCCAGGCTCAGGCTCAGATCGTCCCGCGCCTGCCATTGCGCCAGCAGCGTCGCCCGCCAGCGCGGCACGCGCGGCTGCCACTTGCCGATCGTGTCGCCGGGCACCGTCGCGTAGCCGCCGTTGGCCAGGATGATCGAGTCGGCGAAGGTCAGGCTGCCTGTCAGCATGACGCGCCTGGGCAGCGTCGCCGTGCCGCTGAACTCCACCCCGCGCGTGCGCACGTGATCGATGTTCTGCACCGTGCTCGTGGAGGTGCTCACGCCCGGATTGATCTGCGAATAGAGCGCATCCCGGCTGTCCTCGTGGAACAGCGTGATCCGCAGGTTGTCGCGCCCCTGACCCGTCCATTCGGCGCTGAGCTCGCTGGTCCAGCTGCGTTCGGGCTTCAGCAGCGGATTGCTGTTGATGAAGTTGCCGGCCGGGTCGAAGCCGCCCTGGAACAACTCGCTCACCGTCGGGAAGCGCACCGCGCGTCCGGTGCTGGCCTTCAGCACCCAGCCCTCGGAGAGGCCGTAGGAGAGGGCCGCCTTGGGCGACCAGGCGGTGCGCGCGCGGTCCTCGTGCCGATGCGGATCGGTGTCCGCGGCGGCCTGCGTGAGGCCGTCGAAGGCCTGCCAGCGCTCACCGCGCAGACCCAGCACCGCGGTCCAGTCCGGCGCGAAGGTCCACGCATCCTGCACGAAGAGGGCGCGCACGCGCGTGTCGCCCTCGAAGCGCGAGGTCTGCGCGCCCGCGGCTCCCCAGCGCCAGTCGCTCAGCCCGGACACCCGCGTGCGCAGCTGGTAGCGCTCCTGCGAGAGGCCGGCATCGATCGCGTGATCGCTGCCCGCTGGCGTCCAGGTCAGTTTGGCGGACAGCGTGTTCCACCCCGTGCCGGCCTGGTCGGTGAGGCGGCCACCGTCGCTGGCCTTCTGCGTCGGCGCATACGCGCGCGAGCGATCGGCGAGGTAGTCGTAGACGCTGCCCGACAGCTCCCACCCGAGCCCCTCACTGACGCGCCGCTTCAGCGACAACGCGTGCATGCGGTGCTCGAGTTCGTCGCGCGTCTGCGGGAAGTCGCTTGCGCCGAGCGTGTAGGCCCTGCCGTCGATGCTGACCGGCTGCGTCAGGCCGCCACCGCGGCGATGGTCGACCGGCTCACCGCCAGCATCGGTCAGGAAGCTCTGCGAGCGGCCCTCCGAGCGGTTGCTCCACAGGCCGAAAACGTAGAGCGCCCGCAGGCCCGGCGACAGCTCGTAAGCCAGCTTCAGCTTCGCCTGGTCCTGGACCGTGCCGTACTGGGTGCCGCTGCCCAGCAGCAGCCATGGCTGGTTGGCGCGGTTCAGGCCTGGCACCGCGCCCGTCACCGCAACGGCGGCCGGATCGGCGGCCACGCTGCTCACGGTCCGTGTCGCGAAGGTCTGCGGCTGGCCCTCGCTGTCGGTGCGGCCCGCGTGGATCCACCACGAGAGCGCGCCCTCGGCGCTGCCGATCGAGGCGCTGGCCTGCTTCGCGTCATAGCTCCGGCGGGCGCCGTACAGATCGTTGGGCTGATGGCTGTAGCCCAGGCGCGCATGCGCCTCGAAGCGCGCCGGCATGCGGGTCTGGTAGTCGACTACCGCGCCCACCGCGTTGCCCGGATACGCCGCCGAGAACGGCCCGTACATCACGTCGACGCGGGTGATCTCCTCGGGCGACACCAGTCCCCAGCGCGGCGCGAAGGTGGCGCCGTTGCCGAGCAGGTTGGACAGCAGGATGCCGTCCGCGTAGACCAGCGAACGCGCGCTGTTGCCGGTGCCCGAGGCTCGCGTGGACAGCACCGCGTGGTTGTAGTCGCCGATGTAGCGCTTGCGCACCAGCAGGCTGGGCAGGTACTTGAGGGCGTCCTCGGCGTCGGTGGCGTTGATGTCGCGGGCGATGTCCTCGCCGCTGACGCCCTCGATCGTGGTGGGGATGCGGCTGGGGAGCGAGGTCGGCGCCGCGCCGTCGACGCGGACGATGCCCAGGGTCTGGACATGGAGGCTGGCGTCATCCGCCGCGCACACGGCGGCGGAGGCGGTCGCCAGCATCGTCAGCGCGCCGGCCTGCAGGCGGCGCGCACGGGAAATGCTGTGCATGAAGGGAAACTCCAACGGATGAAGGGGCGCCGGCATGACCGGCGCGTCGGCTTCAGACCGTCAAAGGCGGCGCCCGCGCGGGCGCGCTGCGCCAGGCGTGGGCGGTGACCGGCGCGCTGAGGAAGCGCTCCGGCAGACCGTGGCGTAGCTCGGCGCGCAGCGGCAGCATCACCGGGACGGGCGGCAGCGGCAGCGCGTCCTGGTGCAGGTGACAGAACGCGCAATGCTGGAACAGCGCGTGGTCCTGGTCGTTCAAGCCGCTGCCGGCGAGCCCGTCGCGCAGTTCGGCCGCGCGTGGTCCCACGACGCTGGCGCGGCAGATCTGCGTCCACGGCGCCAGGTCGCCATGGAGCGCCTGCGCCGCCATGGCCGCCGCGGGCAGCAGTGCCGCCAGCCAGAAGGTCAGGGCGACCATCCAGCGGGCGAGGGCGGAAGGGGAATGCAGGCGCATGGCGGGCCGGATTCTAGGCGCGCGAGCGCCCTGATGGCGGCGTCAGCCGCCGGCCAGCAGCGTCAGCAGCGTGCGGGCCACCACCTTCGTGGCGCGGCGCAGGTCCTCGAGCTCGACCCGCTCGTCCGAGCGCTTGGCATGCGACTCCAGCACCGTGCGCGGTCCCGCGCCATAGATGGCCGCCGGGATGCCGTGCTCGCCGTAGAGACGCACGTCGGTGTAGAGCGGCGTGCCCGAGGTCGGGATGGGCTCGCCGAACACCGCCTCGCCATGGCGCTGCAGCGCCTCGACCAGCGGCCGGTTGCCCGGCAGCGGCTTGAGCGAACGCGCCAGCAGCAGGCGCCGGATCTCGACCGTGATGCCGGGGAACGAAGCCGCGGCCCGGGCGATGGTGTCGCGGATCTCCGCTTCGACGACTTCGGGATCCTCCTCCGGGATCATCCGGCGGTCGAGCTTGAGCGTGACCTTGCCGGGCACCACGTTGGTGTTGGTGCCGCCCTCGATGCGGCCGACGTTCAGGTAGGGGTGCTTGATGCCCTCGACGGATGACGTGACCTTGCGGTACTCGGCATTGCGCGCGTACAGCGCGTTGAGGATCACCACCGCGCCTTGCAGCGCGTCGATGCCGGTGTCCGGGATGGCGGCGTGCGCCATCTTGCCGTGCACGGTCACCTCCATCTGCAGGCAGCCGTTGTGGGCGGTGACGACCTGGTAGCTGAAGCCCGCCGCGAGCAGGTAATCGGGCTTCGTCAGCCCCTGCGCCAGCAGCCAGCCGGGGCCCAGTTCGCCGCCGAACTCCTCGTCATAGGTGAAGTGCAGCTCGACGCCGCCCTTCAGCGCCGCGCCCTGGGCCTGGACGGCGTCGAGGGCGCGCAGCGCGAAGGTGTAGGTCGCGAAGTCGCTCTTGCTCACGGCCGATGCGCGTCCATAGAGCCGTCCGTCGACGATCTCGCCGCCGTAGGGGTCGTGCGTCCAACCTTCGCCGGGCGGCACGACGTCGCCATGCGCGTTCAGCGCGATGACCGGACCGCCGTCCGCGAAGCGCCGGCGCACGATCAGGTTGGTGAGGGACTGCAGGCCGTACTCGCGCACCTGCTCGGCCGGCACCGGATGCTGCTCGGCGGTGTAGCCCATGGCGGCGAGCAACTCGGCGGTGCGCGCCGCATGCGGCGCGTTGTTGCCGGGCGGCGTGTCCGTGGGCACGCGCACCAGTTCCTGCAGGTAGCGGACCTGTTCGTCGAAGTGGGCGTCGATCCAGGCGTCGAGCGCCGCGAAGCGGGCGTCGCTGGAGGAGGGTGTGGCGGTGGAGGCGGGAGCGGTCATGGCGGGCGTCAAGAGGAGTCAGAGTCCGTCGAGCAGCGCCTGGAAGGCGCGCACGCACAGCTCGGTGTCGTCGTTGCTGATGGCTTCGAGCGGGTTGTGGCTGATGCCCAGGTTCAGGCCGCGCTGGAACAGCATGGCCTGCGGCATCGCCTGGTGGAGCTTCATCGCGTCGTGGCCGGCGCCCGAGGGCAGCCGGTGCACCGGCAGTCCCAGCGCCAGCACCGCCGCTTCCCATCGCGCCTGCCACACCGGCGCGCTGGGCGCGGCGGCGGCGCTCTCGGTGCGCTCCAGCGTGAAGCCGAGGCCGCGGCGCTCGCAGATCTCGGCGAGGCGCTGGCGCACGTCGGCGTCGAGCGCGTCGCGGGCGGCATCGGTGGTGGCGCGCAGGTCCAGGCTGAAGCGGCAGCGGCCGGGAATCACGTTGATCGAGCCGCTGGGCACCTGCAGCTGGCCGACGGTGCCGACGACCTCGGGCACCGCGCCGGCGCGTTCCTCGACGTAAAGGATCAGCTCGGCCACGGCGGCGGCCGCGTCGCGGCGGCGGCCCATCGGCGTCGTGCCCGCATGCGAGGCGAGCCCGCGCACTTCGCCGACGTAGCGGATGCTGCCGTTGATCGAGGTGACGATGCCCAGCGGCAGGTCGAGCTCGTTGAGCACGGGGCCCTGCTCGATGTGGACCTCGACGAAGCCGAGGTAGCGCGCCGGATCGCGCCGCAGCGCGTGGATGGCCTCCATCGTCGCGGGCAGGCCGGCGCCTTGCATCAGCTCGCGCAGCACGACGCCATCGGCATCGGCCTGGTCCAGCCAGGCGGGATCGAAGCGGCCCACCAGCGCGCTGGAGCCGAGGAAGGTCGCCTTGTAGCGCTGGCCTTCCTCCTCGGAGAAGCCGACCACCTCGATGCCGTGCTTGAGCCGGCGGCCCTGGCGCTTGAGCTCGCGCACGCAGACCATCGGCACCAGGATGCCGAGCCGCCCGTCGTACTTGCCGCCATTGCGCACGGTGTCGTAATGGCTGCCGGTCAGCAGGCGCTGGGCCTCGCGGTCCTCGCCGTGATAGACGCCGACGACATTGCCCACGGCGTCGATCGAGACCTCGTCGAAGCCGCACTCGCGCATCCAGTCCGCGAGCTGGGCCGCCACGGCGCGGTGCGCCTCGGTCAGGTAGAGCACGGTCAACTGGCCGTTCTCCGCGAAGCCGGGATCGGAGAAGCGCGCGAGCGATTCGGCCCAGTCCCAGACCTGGTTGCCCAGCGCCGGCGTGACGCCGAACTTGTCGTTCAGGCGGATCTCGGCGATGCGATGGATGTGGCGCAGGCACTCGGCGCGCTCGATGTCCGGATGACCGTTGAGCCGCCGCGCGAAGGTGTCGATGATCTGCTGGCGCGACAGGCCGTCGCCGCGCGGACCGCGCACGGCGAGGATGAAGGGCCAGCCGAAGCGCGCGTTGTAGTCCGCGTTCAACTGCTGCAGGCGCGCGAACTCCCCGGGCGTGCAGTCGGTCAGACCGGCGGTGCGCTGCTCGCGGGTGGACTCGGCGGTCAGCGACTTCGCCACCATGGCCTTGCCGGCGAGTTCCGGGTGCGCGCGGATCAGGCCGAGCTGCTCGCCCGGCGTGGCGTCCCGGACGGCGCTCGCCATCGCGTGCTTGAGCGCGGCCAGGCTGGCGAAGCCCTGCACCGGCCGCGCCGCGAAGGCGCGCTGCGCGATCCATGGCGAGTGTTCATAGATGCCGTCGAGCAGCGCGACGAAGCGCTCCGGGCCGGCCGCATTGAGGAGGTCGAGGGTGAGGGCGGGTGTGCTCATCGGATGCTCGGTGGGAATCAGCCCCAGACGAAGGCCTTGTCGGCGTCGAACGGATGCGTCGCGCGCCAGTGGCGGGCAATGTCGACGCGGCGCGCGATCCAGACGCGGTCGTGCTTCTCGACGTGATCGAGGAATCGCTGCAGCGCGCGCATGCGGCCCGGCCGGCCGAGCAGCCGACAGTGCATGCCGATGCTCATCATCTTCGGCGCCTCGGCGCCCTCGGCGTAGAGCACGTCGAAGGTGTCGCGCAGGTAGTCGAAGAACTCGTCGCCGTGGCTGAAGCCCTGCGGCAGCGCGAAGCGCATGTCGTTGCAGTCCAGCGTATAGGGCACGACCAGATGCGGCGTCAGCGTGCCATCGGTCTTGCGCACGTTGAGCCAGAACGGCAGGTCGTCGCCGTAGTAGTCGCTGTCGTACTCGAAGCCGCCGAAGTCGGCGACCAGACGGCGCGTGTGCGGGCTGTCGCGGCCGGTGTACCAGCCCGACGCCCGCTCGCCGGTCAGACGCTGGATGATGTCCATGCCGATGTCCATGTGCTGGCGCTCGATGGCCTCGTCGACCTGCTGGTAGTGGATCCAGCGCCAGCCGTGGCAGGCGATCTCGTGGTTCAGCTCGACGAAGGCCCGCGTCAACTCCGGATGCCGCTCCAGCGCCATCGACACGCCGAACACGGTCAGCGGCATCGCGCGCTTCTCGAATTCGCGCAGCAGCCGCCAGACGCCGGCGCGCGAGCCGTATTCATAGATGCCTTCCATGCTCAAGTGGCGGGCCGGGAACGCGGGCGGGTTGAACATCTCGGACAGGAACTGTTCGCTGCCGGCGTCGCCGTGCAGGACCGAGTTCTCGCCGCCTTCCTCGTAGTTCAGGACGAACTGCACGGCGATGCGCGCCTGGCCCGGCCACCGCGCATGCGGCGGGTGTTCGCCATAGCCGATCAGGTCGCGGGGATAGCCGGGGGAGACGACGGGTTTCATGGGCGATATGGGGCAGGGACCGGTTCAAGCTTGCAGGACGGCCTTCAGGTCCTGCACGCGGGGATCGAGCCGCAGGTTGGCTTCGACGTTGCCCAGGTGCGCGTCGAGCAGCTTCAGCACGGCGCGTTTGTCGCGGGCCTCGAGGGCGTCGACGATGGCCTCGTGCTCGGCCTGGGACTCGGCGGCGGAATGGGAGCTCTGGTACATCAACGCGATCAGCGAGCTGCGCGAGAGCAGGTCGGTGAGCAACTGGGCCAGCACCTCGTTGCCTTGCATGCGGGCGAGCACGACGTGGAAGTCCGCCAGCAGCCGCGTGCGGCCGGGCACGTCGGTGCGGGCGATGGCTTCGCGTTCCTGTTTCAAGTGAGCGCGCAGCTGGCGCACCTGCGTCGCGGTGATGCGCTGGCAGAGATCGGACAGCATCGCGGCCTCGAGCATCTTGCGCACTTCGAAGACCTGGCGCGCCTCTTCGACGCTGGGCTGCGCGACGAAGGCGCCGCGCGCGGGCTCGAGCCGCACGAGCCGGTCGCGGCTCAGCTGGTTGAGCGCCTGCCGGACCAGCGTGCGCGAGCAGTCGAAGATGTCCGCCAGTTGCTGCTCGACGAGCTTGGTGCCCGGCATCAGGCGGCGCTCGACGATCGCCTGCGTGATGGCGGCGGTGATGCGCTCGGTGACGGAGGCGGCGGCGTCGGGGTCGCGGGCGTTCATGGCGGGGCGGATTTTGTGTCCGGGAGTGTATACACTTTGCGCTTTCATTCCACCGAAGACGCCGATGGGCAAGCTCACGACACATGTGCTGGACACGATGCACGGCAGCCCGGCGGCCGGCATGGCGGCGCGCTTGTACCGGATCGAGAACGGCGAGCCGCGCCTGCTGCAGTCGCTGACGCTGAACGCCGACGGGCGCGCCGACGGGCCGCTGCTGGAAGGCGCGGCGCTGCAGGCCGGGCGTTACCGGCTGGTCTTCGAGGTGGCCGCCTATTTCCGTCATCGGCGCGTGACGCTGCCGGAGCCAGCCTTCCTGGACGACGTGCCGCTGGATTTCGGCATCGCCGATCCGGACGCGCACTATCACGTGCCGCTGCTGGCGAGCCCGTGGTCGTACTCCACCTATCGCGGGAGTTGAGGGCGGTTCGATGCGATCGTGGCAGACCCTGGCGCTGAGGCTGGCGCGCGAGCCGGCGGTGCTGGTGCGCGTGGAGGAGCTGCAAGGCAGCGGACCGCGCGAGGTGGGCGCCTGGATGGCGGTGACGGCGTCGGACGTGCTGAACACGATCGGGGGCGGCCAGCTGGAGTTCGATGCGATCGCGAAGGCGCGCGCCGCGCTGGCGGCGGGCCGGGTGATCGAGGCGCGGCAGCGCTTCGCGCTCGGGCCGTCGCTGGGTCAATGCTGTGGCGGCGTGGTGTGGCTGGGCTTCGAGTGGCTGGACGCCGCATCGATCGCGGGCCTGTCCGAACGCCTGGGCGGCCAACAGGGCTGGCGGCGCATCGCGCTGTTCGGCGGTGGCCACGTGGGCCGCGCGATCGTCGATCTGCTGGCGAGGCTGCCAGCGCGGGTGCACTGGATCGACAGCCGCGAGGGCGTGTTCCCCGAGCCGCTGCCCGACAACGTGGTGGCCGAGCAGTCCGAGCCGGTGCAGGGCGCGGTCCCGACGCTGGCGCCGGGATCGCAGGTGCTGATCATGAGCTTCAGCCATGCGGAGGACCTGGACATCGTGGCGGCATGCCTGAAGCGGCAGCGTGAGGCGCGGGATCTGCCCTACATCGGCCTGATCGGCAGCAAGAGCAAGTGGGCGACGTTCCGGCACCGGCTGGAGGCGCGCGGCTTCGGACCTGACGAGCTGGCGCACGTGACCTGCCCGATCGGCATCCCCGGCATCCCGGGCAAGCAACCGGAGATGGTGGCGTTGTCGGTGGTGGCGCAGGTGATGCAAGGACCGGCCCTTCTTGCCCCTTCGCCCGCTTGCGGGAGAGGCCTGCCGTGAAGGCCGGCGGCCGTCGCGATGCGCACGCCAAGCTGTATACACTTCGCTGCTCAACGTCGCCGCGGCGCCCCGATTCTTCAGCGCGACGCTTGCCGGTTCACAGCGCCCGCAGTGGTGGTCCGGACCTGAACCTCAATCGTTGATGGACAGCTACCTGCTTGACTGGGCCAATCTGCTGCTGCGTTGGCTGCACGTGATCGTGGCCATTGCCTGGATTGGCGCCTCGTTCTATTTCGTCTGGCTGGACAACCACCTGCTCAAGCCGCAGTCGCAAGACCTGAAGGCCAAGGGCGTCGACGGCGAGTTATGGGCCGTGCACGGTGGCGGCTTCTACAACCCGCAGAAATACATGGTCGCGCCGGCGGATCTGCCGCGGGACCTGCACTGGTTCTACTGGGAGAGCTACTGGACGTGGATGAGCGGTTTCGCGCTCTTCGCGCTGCTCTATCTTTTCAATGCCGACACCTACCTGATCGACAGGCGCGTGCATGACTGGAGCGCGCCTGCGGCGATCGCCGGGGCGCTCGGCTTCCTGGCGGGCGGCTGGCTGATCTACGACCAGATCTGCCGGCGTTTCGGCCGCAAGGCCGACGGCTCGATCGGCAACGACGGCGTGGTGCTGGGACTGATCGCGGTGGTGATCGCCGCGGCCGCCTGGGGCGCGAGCCAGCTCTTCGCGGGCCGGGCGGCCTTCCTGATCGTGGGCGCGATGATCGCCACGATGATGAGCGCGAACGTCTTCTTCTGGATCATCCCGGGTCAGAAGCAGGTGATCGCGGACATGCGTGCCGGCCGGCCAGTGGATCCCGTCCATGGCCAGCGTGGCAAGCAGCGCAGCGTGCACAACACCTACTTCACGCTGCCGGTGCTGATCGCGATGCTGTCCAACCATTACGGCATGCTCTACAGCCATGCTCACAATTGGCTGGTGCTGGTGGGGCTGATGCTGACGGGCGCGCTGGTGCGCACCTGGTTTGTGAAGCGCCACAAGGGCGTGAATGCGTGGCCGCTGCTGGTGGTGGTCGCGGCGCTGCTTGCCGCCTTGATCACGTGGCTGGCGCCGAAGCCGGCGCCGATGGGCGCAGCGCCGGTGGCGGCCGCCTTGGCGCCGTCAGCACCCGCGAAGGTGAGCTTCGACGACGTGCGCAAGATCGTGAACGACCGCTGCCTGGCGTGCCATAACGCCGCGCTGGCGCCCAAGCGCATCCAGTTCCACGAGCCGCAACTGATCGAGCAACACGCCGCGGAGATCTACCAGCAGGCGGTTGTTCAGAAGACGATGCCGCTGAACAACGCGACGGGCATCACCGATGAGGAGCGGGCGACGCTGGGGCGGTGGTTCAAGGAGCGCTAGCCGCTGACCGCGCGCTTGTTGAATCAGAGCGCTGGCAGCCGGATCTCCGTGAGTTGCCATGAAGCGAAGCCGCGCCGTTCGAAGACCAGGCCGGTGCGCTTCTCTTCGGGCTGACTGGCATCGCGCGCGTAGAGGATGAGCTTGTCGACGCTCGTGCGCTCGGTCGACCAGATGGGCGTTCGAGAGCGCGACGGTTCCACGCCCGAAGCTTCCTCGGGTGCATTCCCTCGATCACGCCTGTCGCGGCCCTGCTCGGACTTTGGAAGGAGCTTGCCTTCCTGCATGACCCGCATGACGACCTCGGGACGGACGAATGCGTCGACCATGCGGTCTGACAAGGCGGTTGCGAAGAGGGATCCAAGCACGGCGCCGGCCCTCGCCGCGCCGCTGGTCGGCTCGCCATCGGCCATCTTGTCGCCGATGGCTGCGGAGAGCTGGCCCTTGAGGCTTTCGCGCAACCTGGGGTAGTCGACGCGCTCGTTGAAGGCATCGGCATCGCCGGCCTTCGCCGCGGAACGGAGCTGGTGGATCGCCAGGAACGGTGACCAGTACCAATACGCCCCGAGCGCAACCGCTGCCGCCAGAACGGAGGCCTTCAATGCCTTCGATGCCATGACCAACCCTTCCTGCGCTTTGATGCGGGCGAAGCGTATCACCGGGCAACGGCTCCACGGCCGCGCCCTAAAACTTGGGGATGACCGGTCCGTTCCCTCACGCGAGACTCCCTTGGGGTTCGCGTCCGCACCGAGCCCTTTGGGGAGGGCTCGATGGCCAACAGCAACGCTCCGTTCCATCCGATCGTCTATGTCCGCGGCTTCGCGATGTCGCGCGGCGAGATCGACGAGACCACCGTCGACCCCTTCTGCGGCTTCAACCTCGGCTCCACGACGATGCGAGCCTCCGCCAGCGACAGGACCCGGCCGCGCAAGTTCGTCTTCGAATCGCCGGTCGTGCGGCTCGCCTCGGACTTCGGCTATGCCGACGTCTACGAGGACGGCCTCGACATCGTCGATCCCGGCTGGGAGTTCGACGCCGCCGGCAAGCCCACCGACAACGTGCTGGGCAGCCGTTCCATCGTCATCTACCGCTACTACGACCCGGCCTCGACGCTATTCGGCAGCGGCGAGACGCCCTCCATCGAGGCCTTTGCGAAGGGGCTGTCCGAGCTCGTGGCGAAGGTCCGCCAGCTTGTCGTCGCCAATCCGCGCAGCGGCGTCGACAAGGAGGAGGACTTCCGCTGCCATCTCGTCGCGCACTCGATGGGCGGCCTGGTGTGCCGTGCGTTCCTGCAGAACCCCGACCTCGATCCCAAGGGCGTCGCCGGCTGCGTCGACAAGTTCTTCACCTACGCCACGCCGCACAACGGCATCGACATGCTCGGCGTGAACGTGCCGTCGTGGTTCTCGGCGATGGACATCAGCAACTTCAACCGCGGCACGCGCATGGCCGAGTACCTCGACCTGAAGGAGGCCTTCGCGCGGCATGGTGCGGTGGACCTGCTTCCGGAGGCACGTTTCCCGTCGCAGCGCGTGTTCACGATGGTCGGCACGAATCGCCTCGATTACGAAGTCGCCGCCGGCCTGTCGCGCACCTTCGTGGGCAACGGCAGCGACGGCCTGGTGAAGATCGAGAACGCGACGCTGTGCGGGCTCAACGCGGATGGCAGCATTGGCGCGCCTTGCGCGAAGGCCTTCGCGTATCGCTCGCACTCGGGCTTCTACGGCATCGTCAACAGCGAGGAGGCCTTTCAGAACCTCACGCGCTTCCTGTTCGGCGATGTGCGCGTCGACATCTGGATGGACATCGACGAGATCCGCCTGCCACCCGATGTGTTGAAGGCGGCCGATGGACAGCCGGAAAAGATCAACGCGCTGTACCAGATCGAGATGCTCGCGTCGCCGCGCGGCAAGCTCTGGTATCTGACGCGGCGGACCTCCGAGGAGGACTCGGTCGCCTGCGTCACGCATGCCGGCTGGCTGGCGGGCACCAAGCCGTGCGCGAGTTACCTGTCGACGGTGTTCCTCGCCAATCGCGCGAAGGTGAATCCGCGACGCCGCTCGCTCGCCTATGGATTGACGCTGGGCGTGCGCGTGCCTGATTACGAAATCGATCATCGGCTCTGGCTCAACCAGCACTTCGAGGGCGGCTATCTGTTCCGCAACGCGCTGATCCTGGAGCTTGAGCCGCCGCGCGCCGATGGCACGCCGTGGAAAGTGAAGTACGCGTGGCAGGACGCGGGCGTCGCGGCCGCCAGCACCGCGCTCACGCCGCAGCAGATCGCGGGCGAGGCGGTCGAGGTGGCCGTCGAGGTCGACAGCACGAGCATCGCGCCGGATGGCTCGCGCCAGCCGACGACGCCCGGCATCAAGGGGCGCTTGAGATTCGTGATCCGGGGCTGGAATCAGGACGCCGCCTGATCCCTTGCGCGGTGGCGTCCTTCAAGGGCGGGCATACCCGCGCTTGAAGAACACGACGGCGGCGCGATGTCGGCGGCATGCTCTTCTTCCGCCACCCCAAACCAGTCGTCGACGGCCGCCCCGTCGCCGAGCACGCTGTCGTGATCGAACAGCGGCAACTGCCCGCGCTTCGAGCGCTCGGTCAGCCAGTCGAGGCCATCGGGCTCGCCCTGATGGACCGCGACGCGGTCGCGAACGAAGATCCGGAACATCGTTTCACAACCTCGAGACGCAGAAGGATTCCGATGACCAAGCGCGTGGCCGTGATCGGCGAATGCATGCTCGAACTCAAGGGCGAAGCCTTCGGCGCCATGACGCTCGGATACGGCGGCGATACGTTCAACACCGCGGTGTATCTGCGGCGCTGCGGCAAGGCCGCGGGCATCGAGGTGGCCTATGCGACGGCACTCGGGGAAGACTCGCTCAGCGAGGGGCTGCTGGAGCGTTGGCGCGAGCAGGGCATCGACACGCGGCTGGTGCGCCGGCTGCCGGGGCGCATGCCCGGGCTCTACATGATCGAAGTGGATCCCGGCGGCGAGCGCAGCTTCCATTACTGGCGCGAGAGCGCAGCGGCCAGGGCTTATTTCGAGGAGCCGGTGACGCCGCTCGAGGAACGGATCGAGGAGTTCGATGCGCTCTATCTCAGCGGCATCACGCTGGCGATCCTGCCGGAAGCAGGGCGCGACAGGCTGTTCGCGTTGATGGCGAAGATGCGGGAGCGCGGCGGGCTCGTGGTCTTCGACAACAACTTCCGGCCAAGGCTTTGGGGCAGCCGCACGGACGCAAGAGCCGCGTTCGAGCGGGCGTTCTCGCTCGCGAACATCGCGCTCGTCACCGCGGATGACCATCAGGCGTTGATGGCGTTCACGGATATCGAAGCAGCGATCGCGCACGCAAGGGCGCTGCCACCAGCCGAACTGATCATCAAGCGCGGGGCGGCGTCGACGCTCGTGAGGGCGCTTGAGCAGTCGAGGTTTGCGACGGCCGCTGGCCCTCACCCCCACCCTCTCCCGCAAGCGGGCGAGGGAGTTGGAGAGACTGCTGGTGTTGGCGCGTGGAGTGAGGCGCCGACGCAGCGGGTCGAGCGCGTCGTCGATACGACGGCGGCGGGGGACTCGTTCGCGGGCGGCTATCTGGCCCGGCGATTGAGCGGGCATGACGCCGTCAGTGCGGCGACGCATGGGAATCGCGTCGCGGCGCGCGTCATCGGCTATCCGGGCGCCATCATTCCCGTGGACGCCATGGCCGATCTGGTCTGACGGGCGTCAGATCACCGCATCCAGCGCTTGAGATCGGGCAGCGTCGTCACGAGCTGCCCGGCCACCATCGCGGAGAACATCTCCGCGCCTTTCGCGCCCAGGTGCGTGCGGTCGAAGACGGGATTCGAGGCGCCGCCACGATCTGGGGCCGACGCCCCTTGCGCTGGCGCGTCAATGGGCTTTGGCGCCATCGCGAGCGTGTCGGCCTCGGTCTCGCCCATTGCCTGGACTGCCGCGTGGCTGAGGGCGTTGAGGTCGATCGACGGGACCTGGTGCTCGGCGGCGACGCGCAGCGTCGTCTCGGCCCAGGGGCGCAGCGCGTTGTCGAGCCGGCCCTGCGCATTGAAGCTGCGCCGCGTCAGCGGCGTGAGCATCACGAGCCGCGCGCCTGTGGCGGTGACGTCGTCGATGTAGCGGGCGAGGTTGGCGGGGAACTCGGTCTGCAGGTCGGTGGAGCGGCCCGGCTTGCCGGGCTGGTCGTTGTGGCCGAACTGCATCAGCACCACGTCGGCCTGGCCGTCGCGCCGTTCGCGCAGCAGCGCCATCACCTGGTCCCACAGGCCTTCGGCGCGGAAGCTCTTCGTGCTGCGTCCGCCTTTGGCGAGGTTGAGACAGTTCACCTCGGGCTTGAAGCGCGCGCAGAGCGCGTCGCCGTAGCCGCTCTTCGTGGCCATCGTCGAGTCGCCGACGAGGATCACCCTCAGCGACGAAGCGCTGTCCTGCGCGTGCGCGGCGGCAGCCACAAGGGCCACTGCCGCGAGCCATGCCTTCTTCATGAGTCCTCCGCGGAGATGCGACCGGAATGGGGCTTGGGGTTCCCGGAGGGAGGCCCCATGCCCCGTGGAGAGTCGGCGCTTGGCCTCCCGCAGTCGTGCATCCTGCCTCAGAACTTGTAGCTCGCCCCCAGCAGGTATTCCCTCCCGGTGACGTGATAGACCACGGGGCTGTTGCGCAGCCGCGAGATGAACTGGTCGTTCGCCTCATTGGTCAGGTTGACGCCTTCGAGCGTGATCGTGAGCCGGTCGTTGACCTTGTACGAGATCGACGCGTCCACGTTGAGCGTGCCGTTCTTCCCTTCGACGTCGTTGTTGTTCTGCCCCGGCACCCGCGTCAGGAAGGACGAGCGCTTGGACGCCGAGACCCGTGCGCTGAACGTGTCGTCGTCGTAGTACAGCGTGGCGTTCCACGATTTGGGCGACATGTTGAGCAGGTCATCGGTGATGGTCGCATCGCTGGTGGGCGAGACCAGGTAGGTGATCTTGGACTTCACGTAGGTGTAGTTCAGCACCGTGCCGAAGTTGCGTCCCCAGCCCGGGAGGAAGGTGAACGGCTGTTGGTAGTTCAGCTCGATGCCGCGCAGCTTGCCGCCCGGGGTGTTGATCGGGGTGGTGAGCTGGAAGACTTCCTCGCCGGTGAAGTTGGACGGCAGCAGCGACAGTGGCAGTCCGGTCTGGTTGAACGGCGCGTTGGTGCGCAGGCTCTGGATGTAGGTGTCGATGTTCTTCTGGAACACGCCCACGCCGATGAAGGCGTTGCGGCCGAAGTACCACTCCAGGCTGCCGTCGAAGGTCTTGGCGCGGAAGGGCTTGAGATACGGATTGCCCGTCGTGATCGACAGCGTGCCCGTGGTGCTGATGGTGCCGCCAGGATTGAGGTTGCCCAGCTGCGGACGCGCCATCACCTTCGCGGCCGCGAAGCGCGCGATCAGGTCCTTGGTCAGGTTGGCCGAGACATTGAGCGCCGGCAGCCAGTCCTTGTACTTCTGGCCGATGACGACCTCGGTGCCGCCGCCGCTGGCCAGGTAGCCGGTCGCGTCCTGCTCGGTGACGACGTAGCGCACGCCGACATTGCCCTGCACGCGCAGGCCCGCGACGCGGCCTTCGAAATCGGCCTGCAGGAAGCCGCCGCGGTCCTTCTCGACCACCGCGCGGTTGTTGCCGCGCGCGTTGCCGTTGGTGGTCGAGGACAGCGTGAAGTCGCCCGGCCCGCCGGCCGGTCCGCTCTTGATGCAGTTGCAGTAGATGTCGTACGCCGAGGCAATCGCGTTGAGGTCGGGAATGACCCACGAGGTCGGCGTGCCGTCCGGCAGGCTCAGTCCGCGGCCGAAGCCGGTCAGCATCTTCGTCAGCACGCCCGCGCCCGCGGCGGGCGAGAAGATCGTGTCGTTCTGGTTGACGCGCCGGAACTCGTAGGTGTCGAACGCGTATTTCTTGTAGTCGTAGCCCGCCTTCAGCGTCAGCCGGTCTGGCACCACCTCCCAGGCGAGGTCCAGGTGTGCGATGTCGTTGCGGTTGTTGGCGCCCTGCGGCCGGATGCGGATCTCGCTGGTCGTCGTGTTGGCGACCGTCGTTGGCTGCGTGCCCGTGGCCACCTGCGGCACGCCGACGATCTGCAGCGCGCCGTTCTGCGCCGCCGGATCGAAGGGGTACTTGATGACCGGCAGGCGGTCACTGTTGCGGAAGTCCAGCGTGTAGCCGTTGACGTTCAGCGCGTCCAGCGTGACCGTCGTCTGCACCGGATTGCGGAACTGCGAATCGGCGCGGCCGATCTTCGCGTTCAGCTTCAGGTGATCGGTCAGGTCCTGTTCCAGCGTCAGGCTGGGCTGGCGGAAGGTCGTGGACAGCTCGTCGTAGCGCGACTCGGAACGCACGTCGACGCCGTTGTAGACCCCGTACTGCAGCGCGCCGTTGGGCGCGTACTGCGCCTCCACCACGCTGGTCTGCGGCTTGCCGCCCTGGCTCGCGGTGCGGCTGAAGGAGATGGCTTCGAGGAAGTCCTCCTGCCGCGTCGCCTTGAGCTTGGAGTACAGCATGTCGAAGGTCAGCAGCGTGCGGTCGCTGGGGCGGAACTGCACCGAGCCGGTCAGCCCGTAGCGGTCCTGGTCATGCGTGAGCCGGCCGTAGCGCGGCAGGCGCGGGTGGAAGTTGTCGGCGCTGCTGGCCGCGTTGTAGGCCGCGGAGGCGCCGGCCGAGGCCGGCAGCCGCGGCACGCTCTGCGCGGCCGGGCCGCAGGTGGCGGCCGTGGTCGCGGGATTGGCCGGGGTCACGCCTTGCGGCGAGCACCAGCCGCCGGACGACGGGCCGTTGTCCCAGCGCACCGTGGAGAAGCCCTCTTCAAAGAGGCGCCGCTTGGAGTACGCGCCCGAGACCAGCACGCCCAGCGTCTTGTCCAGGAACACGTCGCTGATCAGGAAGGCCATGCGCGGATCGGTCTCGCGCGACAGGTCGTTGTAGCGGCCCTTCACCGAGGCGGTGATGACGCGCTTGTTGAAGTCGAAGGGCCGCGCCGCCTGCAGGTCCACGGTCGCGCCCAGCGAGCCTTCATCCACCTCGGCCGAGCTGCTCTTGCGCACGGTGATGGTGTTGAAGAGCTCCGACGCGAAGACATTGAAGTCGAAGCCGCGCGAGCGGTTGGCGCCGCCTGAGCTGTCCGTGCCGCCAGTGGTGGCCAACGCCTCGATGCCGTTGATGCGCACGCGCGTGAAGTCCGCGCCCAGGCCGCGCACCGTGATGTTGCGGCCCTCGCCGGCGTCGCGGTCGATGACCACGCCCGGGATGCGCTGCAGCGACTCGGCCAGGTTGGTGTCGGGGAACTTGGCGATGTCCTCCGCCTTGATCACGTCGACGATGCCGCGGTCCTGCCGCTTGGCGTTCAGCGCGCTCTCCAGCGAGGCGCGGATGCCGGTCACCACGACCGTCTCCAGCGACTTGTCCGAAGCGGGCGAGGGCGCCGGTGTCGAGGCAGCGGCGGCCGGCGCGGCGGCCTGGTCCTGGCTCCAGGCGGGCAGCGTCAGCGTGGCCGTGCCGAGCAGGCAGGCGGCCAGACGCGTCAATCGCGGCACGCGGGGCACACGAAGTGCATGACGGCGGGCAGACGCGGTGGACGATGTGGCGGAACAGGCGGACGCGCGCGTCCCGAGGCGGGTCCCATGACGTTGGGGCATGACGTTGTCTCCAAGTGCTTCAGCGACCGCGGGCGCGGGATCGTGGCCCGTCGCTCTCTCGCGGTGTCGTGTCGGTCGCGGGCGCGCGCAGGGCGCCGGCAGGTCGGGAGCGGCCGTCGCTGCAGTGCGATCGCCGCCTCGGGTACTGCTTGGGAACTGCGGTGGACTTCATCGGGCGCGGGCTGGCAGGAGCCTTCGCGCCAGGGACTACAGGTAGTCGTCGCGGCGCGGCGAGAACTGGTCCAGCAGCGTGCTGCCGGCCTCCAGCGCGACGACGCCATGCATCGTCAGCCGCGGTGCCACGAAGGCGTCGCCCGGCTTGAGCACGCGCTTGACGCCGCCCACCTCGCACTCGAACGCGCCGCTGATCACGAACGCGATCTGGTCATGCGCGTCGTGCGCGTGCGGCGTTCCGATGGCGCCCTGGTCGAACTGCACCAGCACCGACATCAGCTCCGGCGTGTGGCCGACGATCTTGCGGCGGATGCCGTCGCCGAGCTCGGTCCACGGCTCGGCGTCGTTCAAGAAGTACGGGTGAGTCATCGGGGCGTCTCCTGCAAGCGGACGGTGTGGGGACGGTGTCGAGGGGCGTGTACCGACCGTCGTTGCGAGCAACTATAGCGAGGCCGCGAAAATTTGAAACGGCGGTTCACTACATAGAAACCATAGTTCCGGGAAAGTCCGCAGGCCCGTACGCTGCGACCCCAACAGAGGCCCCAATGCCTGCATCACCAGGAGACGACATGGAGATCCGCCAACCCATCCACAGTGAGCACGCCCGCACGCTGGACACCGAAGGCCTGCGCCGGCAGTTCCTGGTGGAGGACCTGTTCCAGCCCGACCAGGCGACGCTGACCTACAGCCAGATCGACCGGATCATCGTCGGCGGCATCATGCCGGTGACGCGGCCGGTGACCTTCTCCGCGGAACTGGGCCGGCACACCGGCACCGACTACTTCCTGCAACGCCGCGAGCTGGGGCTGATCAACATCGGCGGCGCGGCGCGCGTCTTCGTCGATGACACGCAGTACGACGTGGGCCCGCGCGAGGCGCTGTACATCGGCCAGGGCGCGAAGATCGTCGAGTTCAAGAGCATCGACGCCGCGCAGCCCGCCAAGCTCTATTTCAACTGCGCGCCGGCGCACACCTCCTATCCGACGCGCAAGGTCACGCTGGCCGAGGCCTCGCCCGAGACGCTGGGCTCGCCCGAGACCAGCAACCGCCGCACGATCTACAAGTTCCTGGTCCCCGACGTGCTGCCGACCTGCCAGTTGCTGATGGGCATGACGCAGCTCGAGCCCGGCAGCCTCTGGAACACCATGCCCTGCCACCAGCACGACCGGCGCATGGAGGTGTACTTCTACTTCGACATGAAGGCGGACGCGGTGGTCTTCCACATGCTGGGCGAGCCGACGCAGACGCGTCATCTGGTCGTGCGCAACGAGCAGGCGGTCATCAGCCCGAGCTGGTCCATCCATTCCGGCGTCGGGACGCAGGCCTACACCTTCATCTGGGGCATGGTCGGCGAGAACCAGGTCTTCAAGGACATGGACCACGTGCCGATGACCGCGCTGCGTTGAGGGAACGCCATGATCCTGGACAACTTCCAACTGAGCGGCCGCGTGGCCATCGTCTCGGGCTGCAACACCGGCCTGGGGCAGGGCATGGCGGTGGCGCTGGCGCAGGCCGGCGCGGACATCGTCGGCGTCAACGTGTCGGACCCGGCCGAGACGCGCGCCGAAGTGCAGCGCCTGGGCCGGCGCTTCCTGGACCTGCGCGCCAACCTGGGCGACATCAGCGGCATCGAGGGCCTGGTCGCCGAGGCCAGGTCGCTGACCGGCCGCATCGACATCCTGGTCAACAACGCCGGCATCATCCGGCGCGAGGATGCGATCCGCTTCACTGAAAAGGACTGGGACGACGTGGTCGACCTCAACCTGAAGACGGTGTTCTTCTTCTCGCAGGCGGTGGCCAGGCAATACCTGGCGCAGGGCAGCGGCGGCAAGATCATCAACGTGGCGTCGATGCTGTCCTTCCAGGGCGGCGTGCGGGTGCCTTCGTACACGGCCAGCAAGAGCGGCGTGGTCGGCATCACCCGGCTGATGGCCAACGAGTGGGCCGCGCACGGCATCAACGTCAATGCGATCGCGCCGGGCTACATGGCGACCAACAACACCGCCGCGCTGCGCCAGGACGAGCATCGCAACGCCGCGATCCTGGACCGCATCCCGGCCGGCCGCTGGGGCGTGCCCGACGACCTGGCGGGGCCGGTGGTGTTTCTGGCGTCCAGGGCCTCGGACTACGTCAACGGCTACACCGTCGCCGTGGACGGCGGCTGGCTGGCGCGCTGAGCCGGCCGCCGTCGCGCACCCCGCGGACCACACCGACTGCCCGCCATGTACGAGAACAAGCGCCTGGGCTTCCTGTTCGTGCTGCCCTTCGTGCTGGGCGTGCTGCTGTTCAAGCTCTTCCCCTTCGTGATGAGTTTCGCGCTCAGCTTCACGCAGTACGACCTGATCGACCCGCCGCAGTTCGTCGGGCTGCGCAACTACGAGGAGCTCGCCACCGCCGACCCGCTGTTCCGAAAGTCGCTGGGCGTGACGCTGCTCTTCGCGCTGCTGGCGGTGCCGCTGCGCGTCGGCTTCGCGCTGTTCATCGCGCATGTGCTCAATTTCAAGCTGCGCGGCATCAACTTCTTCCGGGCGGCGTTCTACATCCCGTCGATCCTGGGCGGCTCGATCGCGGTGGCGGTGCTGTGGCGCTTCGTCTTCGCGCGCAATGGGCTGGTGAACCTGGTGCTGGTGAAGCTCGGCCTCGAGCCGATCCCGTGGCTCGCCGACGAGCATTACTCGATGTGGACCATCGTGCTGCTGTTCACGTGGCAGTTCGGCTCGGCGATGGTGATCTTCCTGGCGGCGTTGCAGAACGTGTCGATATCGCTGTACGAGGCGGCGGAATGCGATGGCGCGAGCAAGGCGCAGCAGTTCTGGCGCATCACCGTGCCGCTGATCACGCCGGTGATCTTCTTCAACGTGATCATGCAGATGGTGCACGCCTTCCAGGAGTTCAACGGCCCCTACCTGATCACCGAAGGCGGCCCGCTGCACTCGACCTACGTGCTGGCGCTCTACATCTACGACCAGAGCTTCCGCTTCTTCAACCTGGGCTATGGCGCGGCGCTGTCCTGGGTGCTGTTCGCGCTGGTGGGCGCCCTGGCGGCGCTGTCGTTCTGGAGCTCGAAGTACTGGGTCTTCTACTCGGGCGAAAAGGAGACCCGCCGATGAGCCGCCTTCCCGCCCCACATCGCAGCAGGACTCCCATCCAACCCCCTCTCCCGCTTGCGGGAGAGGGCTGGGGAGAGGGCCGCGGTCGCGGCAACCCGCCCCCTCTGATCCTCGGCCGCGACCGCGGCAACCGCGCGCTGCGCTACCTCGCGCTGGCCGCGGTCGCGATCGTGATGCTCTACCCGCTGCTGTGGCTGATCGGGGCCTCCTTCAAGAGCAATGCCGAGATCTTCAGCTCCGCCGGCTTCTGGCCCGGCCGCCTCGACTTCAGCGCCTACGCCAAAGGCTGGAAGACCAGCACCGAGTACACCTTCGCGACCTACTTCCTGAACAGCTTCCTGATCACCATCCCCCGCATCGTCGTGACGGTGGTCTCCTGCGTGCTGGTGGCCTATGCCTTCGCCCGTTTCGAGTTCTGGGGCCGCAAGCTGCTCTTCAGCATCATGATCGCCACGATGATGCTGCCGCTGATCGTGCTGCGCCTGCCGCAATACCTGGTCTTCCGCGAGATCGGCTGGCTGGACTCCTACCTGCCGCTGATCGTGCCCTCGGCCTTCGCCACGGACACCTTCTTCGTGTTCATGCTGGTGCAGTTCCTGCGCGGCATCCCGCGCGACATGGAGGAGGCCGCGCAGATCGACGGCTGCAATGCGCTGCAGCTGCTCTGGCACATCATCGTGCCGCTGCTCAAGCCGGCGATCATCTCGGTGATCGTGTTCCAGTTCATCTGGACGATGAACGACTTCATGGGGCCGCTGATCTACCTGGCCTCGGTGGAGAAGTACCCGGTCTCGCTGGCGCTCAAGATGAGCATCGGCGCGACCGAGGAGGTCGAGTGGGCCAACGTGATCGCGATCTCCGTGGTGGCGCTGGTCCCGTCGGTGGCGGTGTTCTTCGCGGCGCAGAAGCATTTCATCGAGGGCGCGACGTCCTCGGGGGTCAAGGGCTGACACATGGCAAGACTGAGCCTGAACCAGGTCGAGAAGGTCTATCCCAACGGCTTCAAGGCCGTGCATGGCGTGGACCTGGAAGTGAAGGATGGCGAGTTCATGGTCTTCGTCGGCCCGTCGGGCTGCGCGAAGTCGACGCTGCTGCGGATGATCGCCGGGCTGGAGAGCATCACCGGCGGCGAGCTGCGCATCGGCGATCGCACCGTCAACGCGCTGCCGCCCAAGCAGCGCGGCATCGCGATGGTGTTCCAGAACTACGCGCTGTATCCGCACATGAAGGTCTACGACAACCTCGCCTTCGGCCTGAAGCTGGCCGGCACGCCGAAGGCGGAGCTGGACCGCCGTGTGCGCCATGCCGCGTCGCTGCTGGAGATGGAGCATCTGCTGGACCGCTATCCGAAGCAGCTGTCGGGCGGCCAGGCGCAGCGCGTCGCGGTCGGCCGCGCGATCGTCAAGAAGCCGGACGTGTTCCTGTTCGACGAGCCCTTGTCCAATCTCGACGCCAAGCTGCGCGCGGCGATGCGGGTGCGCTTGACCGAACTGCATCGCACGCTGCGCGAGAGCCAGCAGCCGGCGACCACGATCTACGTCACGCACGACCAGGTCGAGGCGATGACGATGGGCGAGCGCATCTGCGTGCTCAAGGAGGGCGTGATCCAGCAGGTCGACACGCCGACGGCGCTCTATGACCGGCCGGCGAATGCCTTCGTCGCGGGCTTCATCGGTTCGCCCGAGATGAACCTGCTCGCGGCGAGGCTGCTGGCGACCGACACGGGCCTGGCCATCGAGCTCGGCGGTGCGCGGCTGCCGCTGCCGGCCGACAAGGCGGCTGGCTTGACGGCCCTGCCGCGGCTGGCCGATGGCGCGCTGACCTTCGGCCTGCGGCCCGAGCACATCGGCCTGGCGGCCCGCGCGCAGGGCGATAGCGTCCCGGTGCAGACGCGGCTGCGCTTCACCGAGCACATGGGCTCGGAGGTCTACCTGCATGCCGAACTCGGACCGCTTCCGCTGACGGCGCGCGTGCCAGCCGAGCAGGCGGTGGCGCTCGAAGGCCTCGCGCGTGGCGACGCGTTGACGCTGCATCTGCAGATGCCGGCCTGCCATCTCTTCGACGCGGGCAGCGGGATGAACCTGCTGTCAGGCGCGCTGCCGGAGACTCGGGCATGAGCCTGCCGCGACGACAGGTGCTGGGCCTGGCCGCTGGCGCCGGCGCGATCGCGGCGGCGGCCGGCGTGACGGCAGCGTTGACCGCACCGTCCGTGCTCCGCGCGCAGGACAGGAACGCCGTGCTGCGCTTCGCCTGGTGGGGTGGAGCGGGCCGGCATGAAGCAACGCTGAAGGCGCTGGCGCTCTTCGAGCGCCGCCACGGCGTGCGCGTGAAGGCCGAGTACATGGGCTTCAACGGCTATCTGGAGCGGCTCACGACGCAGATCGCCGGCGGCTCCGAGCCCGAGCTCATGCAGATCAACTGGGCCTGGCTGGCGATGTTCAGCAAGCGCGGCAATGGCTTCGCCGATCTGAACCAGCACACGGCGCTGCTGGACCTGGCACAGTTCGACCGCGACGACCTCGCCTATGGCGAGGTGGCCGGCAAGCTCAATGCGCTGCCGGTGTCCTTCAGCGCGCGGGTCATGCTGTGGAACCAGGCGGCTTTCCAGCGCGCGGGCCTGGCGCTGCCGACGAGCTGGGACGAGCTCTTCGCCACCGGCCCGGCCTTCCGCCGCGCGCTAGGCGAGGAGGCCTACCCGCTCGACGGCGAGCTCTACGACATGATGCTGCTCGCCCAGGCCTGGGTGCAGCAGCGCCACGGCGTGGCCTATGTCGACCCGGCCGAGCCGCGCGTGGCGATGAGCGAGGCCGCGGCGCTGGATTGGGTGCGCATCTACCGGCGCCTGATCGCCGAGCATGTCGCGACGCCATTGCCGCTGCGCGCAAGTCTGGGCGGCGCGGAGAAACCCACCGAGCAGCAACCCGATTGGGTCGTGGGCCGCTGGGCCGGCAACTACACCTGGGACTCGGTCATCGCGTTGCGGGCATCGACGCTGGACCAGCAGCAGAAGCTGGTGCTCGGCGAGTTCCCGACGCTGCCCGGCGCGCTCGACAGCGGCATGTTCGGCCGGCCCACCGTCATGTACGCGGTGAGCCGTCAGGCCGAGCGGCGCGGCAAGGCGGAGATCGCGGCGAAGCTGACCAACTTCCTGCTCACCGATCCCGAGGCCGCGGCCCTGCTGGGGCGCACGCGCGGCCTGCCGTCGGCGCGCGGCCCGTTCGAGCAGTTGAAGGCGGCCGGCGCGCTGCCGCCGCTGGAGGTCGCCGCGCATGAGCAGATCCAGCGCCAGCGCGAGTCGGGCCGGCTCAAGCGGCCCGCGCCGTTGTTCGAGCACGCGCGGCTGCACAAGTTCATGCGCGAGGTCTTCGAGACCGTCGCCTATGGCAAGACCGACGACCTCGGTGCCGCGCGCCGCCTCGTCACCGAGGGCCAGGCCCTGCTGCAACGCATCAAGTGAAAGCCACCGAGCGACCATGAAAGCCACTGAACGCCAGCTCCGCTTCGTCACCCGCCAGGACCCGGACACCGGCGCGCGCGTCACGCGCCTGACGCCCACCGACGTGACCTGCCATCGCAATTACTTCTATCAGAAGTGCTTCACCAACGAGGGCCAGCGGCTGATCTTCGGCGCCGAGTTCGGGCCGGGCGCGAGCTGGAACTACCACCTGCTCGACCTCCAGTCGCAGGTCGCGACGCAGCTCACCGATCAGGCGGGCGAGAACACCTTTGGCGGCTTCTTGAGTCCCGATGACCGGCACCTGTACTTCGTCCGCGCGGAGCGGCGGCTGATCCGCCTGTCGCTGCGCGACCTGAGCGAGGAGGTCGTCTACACCGTGCCAGAGGGCTGGGTCGGCTACGGGACCTGGGTCGCGAACTCGGCTTGCACGAAGATGGTCGGCATCGAGATCGCGGCGAGCGACTGGTTCCCGCTCAGCGATTGGCAGAAGTTCCACGAGATGTTCCATGCGAAGCCGCGCTGCCGCCTGATCCGCATCGACCTGGCCACCGGCGCGCGCGACGTGATCATCGAGCAGCAGGGCTGGCTGGGCCATCCGCAGTACCGGCCCGGGGACGACCACACGGTCGCGTACTGCCATGAGGGGCCGCATGATCTGGTCGACGCGCGCATGTGGTTCGTCGACGAGGACGGCGGCAACGTGCGCTGCGGCCGGCGGCATGACCCGGGCGAGAGTTGCACGCACGAGTTCTGGGTGCCGGACGGCTCCGCGATGATCTACGTCTCCTACCTGAAGGGGCAGCGCGATCGCTGGATCTGCGCGCTGGATCCGGTGACGCTCGAATCGAAGCGGCTGACGCGCATGCCGCCGTGCTCGCACCTGATGAGCAACCACGACGGCACGCTGCTGATCGGCGATGGCTGCGACTCGCCGGCCGATGTCGCCGACACCGGCAGCCACCAGATCGCGACCGATCCCTTCCTGCACCTGTTCGACCTGAGGGCCGGCACCGAGCGGCGCGTGGCGCGGCATGACAGCTCGTGGCGCGTCTACAAGGGCAACCGGCAGGTCACGCATCCGCATCCGTCGTTCACGCCCGATGAGCGGCAGGTGCTGTTCAGCGCCGATGCCGAGGGCGAGCCCGCGCTTTATCTGGCGGACCTGTGATGCGCGGCTGGCGCGGCGCGGTGATGGCGGGACTGTGCGTGGCGGCGCTGCAGGCCGCGTGGGCGCAGGACCGGCCGCAGCTGAGCGAGGAGGCGGCCGCGCTGGCCACGGCCTCGCGTTATCTCGGCGATTGGCGGCCGCGGGCGCTCGACCCCTCGCGCTGGACGCCGACCTTCGTCGTCGCCGCCGACGGGAGCGGCACGCACCGCACGCTCCAGGCCGCGATCGATGCCTTGCCGGCAAAGGGGCAGGGCGGCTCGGCGGCGCCGGCGCGTGTCTACGTGCTCGTCAAGCCGGGCACTTATCGCGAGCCGCTCTGCATCCAGGACAAGGCGCCGTTCACGCTGTACGGACGCGGCGATCCCGCGGAGGTCGTGATCGTCGAGGGCCGCTACAACGCGCAGCCGAAGGCGCGCGGCGCGGCCGCGCACCGCTGCATGCCGCTGCTCGAGGCGGAGACCTTCGGAACACCGGGCAGCGCCAGCGTGATGCTGTTCAGCGACGACGTGCAGCTCGCGCGGCTGACGATCGCCAACGATGCGATGGACCGCGTGCGCGCCGGACAGGGCTACCCGCCGGGCGCCGGTGAGAGCGGCGGCGCTCAGGCCGTTGCGCTGATGACGCGCGGCGACCGGATCCAGCTCGAGCAGGTACGGCTGCTCGGACATCAGGACACCTTCTACGCCGAGCGCGCCAGCGACGAGCTCGCGAGCTTGTCGCGCGTGTTCGTGCACGCCAGCGAGATTCGCGGGGATGTCGATTTCATCTTCGGCGGCGCGACGCTGGTGATCGACGACAGCGTCATCGTGAGCCGCGCCGGACGGCGCTCGCCGGGGCAGGGCGGCATCGTGCTCGCGCCCAGCACGCCTGACGGCGTGCAGCGTGGGTTCCTGGTCCAGCACTCGCGCTGGATGGCGGAGTCCGGCGTGGCGCCGGGGAGCGTGCGCCTGGGCCGGGCCTGGGACCGCGGCGTGAAGGCCGGCGAATGGCGTCCGTCGCCGTCCGCGCCCAACGGCCAGGCGGTGATCCGGGACAGCGAGCTCGGCGCGCATCTGACGGCATGGGCGGCCTCGACCTCGCGCCGCCCCTTCGCCGCGACCGGCGAGGCCGCCAACCGCATGGCCGAGTACCGCAATGTCGCGTCGATCGCCGCCGTGCCTGCCGCGTCCTCCAGCGCGCTGCCCGCCGCGGCCTTCGATGCGATCGCGCCTGACGACGGCTGGGCCTCGATGAACGGCGGCACGGAAGGTGGCGCGAAGGCCAAGCCCGATGCGATCCGCGTCGTGCGCACGCGCGCAGAGCTCGATGCCGCGCTCGCGCTCGGTGATACGCCGAAGCTGATCGCCGTGGCCGCGCGCATCGACCTCGCGGCCGATGCGTCGGGGCGCCGCCTTGGCCTGGAAGACTTCCGCGATCCCGCCTTCGACTTCGACGCCTTCGTGCGCCAGTACGACCCCGCGACCTCGGGCCGGCGCGCGCCCGAAGGGCCGCTCGAGGACGCGCGCCGCCGCTCGGCGAAACGGCAGGCGGCGCAGATCGTCGTCAGGGTGCCGTCGAACACGACCCTCGTCGGCATCGGGCCCGACGCGGGCTTCGACAATGGCTCGCTGATGCTGGAGAAGGTCTCGCAGGTGATCCTGCGCAATCTGCGCTTCTCCGATGCCTACGACTTCTTCCCGGCCTGGGACCCGAACGACAACGGGCACGGCGAGTGGAACTCCGAATACGACACCGTCTCGCTGCGCGAGGCCACGCAGGTGTGGATCGACCACTGCAGCTTCGATGACGGCGCGCGGCCCGATCCGCGCGAGCCGGTGGCGCTCGGGCAGCGGATGCAGCGCCACGACGGACTGCTGGACATCACGCGCCGCTCGGACTTCGTCACCGTGTCCTGGAACGTCTTCCGCCGCCACGACAAGACCATGCTGATCGGCGGCGGCGATGGCCATCGCGACGATCGCGGCCACCTGCGCGTGACGCTGCATCACAACCTGTGGGAGCAGGTGAAGGAGCGCACGCCGCGGGTGCGCTACGGCCGCGTCCATGTCGCCAACAACCTCTACGTCGCGACGCCGGGCGGGGACTATCCCTATGGTTACTCGATCGGCGCCGGCTTTGAATCGAGCGTGCTGAGCGAGGCCAACGCCTGGGAAGCCGCGCCGGGGATCGCGCCGGAGCGCATCGCGAGGCTGCTCAAGGGCGAGCGGCTGGAGGACCGGGGCTCGCGCTTCAATGGCGCGCCGGTCGACCTGGTGGGCATGCTGCGTGCCGCGAACCCCGGCCGGACCGTCGATGGCGACGCTGGCTGGACGCCGCCGTACCGCCTGTCCATCGAGGCCGCGGATGCGGTGGCGGCGCGGGTTCGCGCGGGCGCGGGCACGGGCCGGCTGTGGTGAAATCCTTTTTTTCCAAGAACACGTGGCGCATGGATGACGATCTGAACGATGGCAAGCAGCAGCCCGAGTCGGTGGCGGCTGTCCTGAAGGTGTTCGCCATCCTGCAGGCGCTGTCGGAACGCAGCGATACCGGCATCTCGGAGCTGTCGGTCCGGCTGGCGATGCCCAAGGCGACGGTCTACCGCTTCCTGCAGACGATGAAGACGCTGGGCTATGTCCGGCAGGAGACGGACAGCGAGCGCTACGGCCTGGCGATGAAGGCCTTCGAGCTCGGTGCGAAGGCGCTGCAGTACCCGGACCTGGTCGACCTGTCCAAGCACCACATGCAGATGTTGGCCGATGCCACCGGCGAGACGGTGCACCTGGGCACGCTGATCGACAGCGAGATCATCTACGTCCACAAGGTCGATTCGAAGCACATGCTGGGCATGTACTCGCGCATCGGCCGGCGCGCGCCGCTGCACTGCACGGCCATCGGCAAGGTGCTGATGGCCTGGGAGCATCCGGACCGGCGCGCGCGCATCCTCGAGGGCGCGGTGTTCCAGCGCTTCCGCGACCGCACGATCACCGAGCCGGCCGCCTTCCAGGCCGAGCTGGACCGGGTCAGGGCGCAGGGCTTCGGCGAGGACCGCGAGGAGTTCGACGACCACATCCGCTGCCTGGGGGTGCCGATCTTCGACCGGCTGGGCCAGCCGATCGCCGGCATGAGCGTGAGCTTCCCGACCTTCCGCTACGACGAGGCCAAGGCGCCCGAGGTCGTGGCGATGCTGCAGACGGCCAGCCGGGATATCTCGGCGCGGCTGGGCTGCACGCGATTCCCGCTCGACGCGGTCTGAGGCGCTCGGCCCCTGCGGCCGAGCCCGTGCGGCTGCCCTGCGCGATACCGGGACAATCGCGGTCTCGTCTGCTCCCATCGATCCGCTGCTTTGGCGCGACACCGCGATAACGCGGTTGGCGCGCGGCGCGATGTTGTCGTACAACTGATCCCGTGATGAATGCTCCGCTGACCCGTTCCCGCCCGAAATCGCTGGCCCTCGGACTTGTCCGTGCGCTGGAGGACCGCATCCGCGCGGGCGCGCTGGCGGCGGGCGACAAGCTGCCGACCGAGGCGGCGATCATGGCCGAGTTCGAGGTCAGCCGGACGGTGGTCCGGGAGGCGATCTCCAAGCTGCAGGCGGCAGGGCTGGTCGAGACGCGGCATGGCATCGGCACCTTCGTGCTGGGGCTGGGCGACGGCGGGCCGTTCCGCATCGGCGCGGAGCAGATGGCGACGCTGAATGACGTCGTGGCGGTGCTGGAGCTGCGCATCGGCGTCGAGACCGAGGCGGCGGCGCTGGCGGCGCGGCGGCGTTCGGACGGGCAGTTGGCGGCGATGCGGGCGGCGCTGAAGGCCTTCGCGGAAGCAGCGGAGGCGGGGCGTGACGCAGTGACGGCGGACTTCCAGTTCCACCTGGAGATTGCCCGCGCGACGGGCAACCCGCACTTCGAGCAGTTGATGGGAACGCTGGGCGCGCCGAGCATTCCGCGCGCGCGCCTGGCGAGCCTGCGCGCCGCGGGCGATGAGGACCCGGCCGCGCAGCGCGAGTACCTGCTGCGCGTGAACGCGGAACACGAGAGCATCCTGGACGCGATCGCCGCGCGCGACAGCGAAGCCGCGCGCGCCGCGATGCGCACGCATCTGGCCAACAGCCGTGAACGCCGCCGGCGCGCGGCCATGGCGCTGCAAGAGCAGCGCTGACCCTCAGCGTTTTCCCCGACTCGTGGAACGACTTGCCGCCTTGTCATCGCCTTAACTCAACTTGTATGATGACTGACAACAAAGCCGCCGACGACCTTCGGAGTTGAGCACCGAAGACGCACCAAGAGCGGTTTCCACGGTTCCTTCCGGAGACAACCCATGACCGTTCTGACTCGCCGCCTGGCCGTCAAGGCCGGAGCCGCCCTCGGCGCCGCCGTCCTCTCCACCTTCTGCGCCGCCGCGGCCCTGGCCGCCGGCTTCCCCGAACGCCCGGTCACGCTCGTGGTCCCGTTCCCCGCCGGCGGCTCCACCGACATGCTCGCCCGCGCCATGGGTGCCGAACTCCAGAAGAAGTGGGGCCAGACCGTCATCGTCGACAACCGCCCCGGCGCCACCGGCACGCTTGGCACCGCCCAGGTCAAGCGCTCCGCCCCCGATGGCTACACGCTGCTGGTGTCCTCGCTCGGTCCCTTCGTCATCGCGCCGCATCTGATCAAGGCTGTCCAGTACGACGCGCTCAAGGACATCGACCTGCTCACCGTCGCCATCCAGGCGCCCAACGTGCTCGTCGTGCCGGCCGCCTCGCCGCTGAAGTCCATCAAGGACGTCGTGGACTCGCTGAAGAAGGATCCCGGCAAGATGACCTTCGCGTCCTCCGGCAACGGCTCCTCCGACCACCTGACCGCCGAGCTGTTCTGGCTGCAGACCGGCACCTCCGGCCTGCATGTGCCCTACAAGGGCGGCGCGCCCGCCATCAGCGACCTGCTCGGCGGCCAGGTCGAGGCCTCGTTCCAGAACATCAACGCGGTGCTGCCGCACATCACCGGCGGCAAGCTGCGTGCGCTGGCGGTGACCGGCGACAAGCGCTCCGCCGTGCTGCCCAACGTGCCCACGCTGTCCGAGTCCGGCATCAAGGGCGCCGACGTCTACTCCTGGCAGGGCGTGGCCGCGCCCAAGGGCCTGCCGCCCGCCGTGCGCGCGCAGCTGCAGAAGGACATCGCCGCCGCGTTGCACGATCCCTCGATCAAGCAGAAGTTCGCCGACATCGGCATCGAGACCGTCGCGAACACGCCCGAGCAGGCGCAGGCCTTCCAGAAGGCCGAATTCGCCCGCTGGAAGCAGGTCATCGAGACCCGCAAGATCACCGCCGATTGACGCAGGAGCCCGCCGTGAGCAGTCCCATCGTCATGTCCGCCCGCGCGATTCCGGTCGCCGGCCAGGATGGCATGCTGATGAACCTGAGCGGCGCGCATGCGCCGTTCTTCACCCGCAACCTGCTGATCCTGGAGGACAACGCCGGCCACGTCGGCGTCGCCGAGATCCCGGGCGGCGAGCCGATCCGCAAGACCCTCGAGCAGGCCGGCGAGATGCTGATCGGCCAGCCCGTGGCGAAGTGGAACGCGCTGCTGGCGCAGGTGCGCGAGCAGTTCAAGTCGCTGGACAGCGGCGGCCGCGGCCTGCAGACCTTCGATCTGCGGACCACGATCCATGTGCTGACCGCCGTCGAATGCGCGCTGCTGGACCTGCTGGGCCAGCACCTGGAAGTCCCGGTCTGCGAGCTGCTCGGCGAAGGCCGGCAACGCGACCGCGTCGCGATGCTGGGTTACCTGTTCTTCGTCGGCGATCGCACGAAGACCGGCCTGGCCTACAGGACGCCCGATGACGAGGCCGGCAGCGGCCAGCCCGGCGACGCCTGGCTGAAGGTCCGCCACCAGGTCGCGATGACGCCCGAGGCCATCGTCGAGCAGGCCGTGGCCGCGCGGGCGCGCTACGGTTTCAAGGACTTCAAGCTCAAGGGCGGCGTGCTGCGCGGCGAGGAAGAAGTGGACGCCATCCGCGCGCTCAAGGCGCGCTTCCCGGACGCGCGCATCACGCTCGACCCCAATGGCGGCTGGCTGCTGAAGGACGCGATCCGGCTGCTGCGCGACCTCGGCGGCGTGCTCGCCTATGCCGAGGACCCTTGCGGCGCCGAAGGCGGCTTCTCCGGCCGCGAGGTGATGGCCGAGTTCCGCCGTGCCACCGGCCTGCCGACCGCGACCAACATGGTCGCCACCGACTGGCGCCAGTTCACCCATGCGCTGAGCCTGCAATCGGTCGACATCCCGCTGGCCGATCCGCACTTCTGGACCCTGTCCGGCGCGGTCCGCGTCGCGCAGACCTGCCGCGACTTCGGCCTCACCTGGGGCTCGCACTCGAACAACCACTTCGACATCTCGCTGGCGATGTTCACGCATGCCGCGGCCGCCGCGCCCGGGCGCCTCACCGCGATCGACACGCACTGGATCTGGCAGGACGGCCAGTTCCTCACGCAGCAGCCGCTGCGCATCGTCGACGGCGAGGTCGCGGTGCCCACCGCGCCGGGCCTGGGCGTGACGCTGGACATGGCGGCCGTGGAGGCCGCCCACCAGTTGTACCTGCGGCACGGCCTGGGCGCGCGCGACGACGCGATCGCCATGCAGAGCCTGATCCCCGGCTGGACCTTCGATCCCAAGCGGCCCTGCATGGTCCGCTGACGGCTTCCCCGACCCCAGAGCGCCACGAGCGCCACGCACGGAGAGAGACATGACCCCTTTGAATCCCGCGGCCCGCCAGCGCGGCGCCCGCATCTCATGCGGCTCGATCACGCGCCGCGCGGCGCTGGCCGCGGCCGCGATCGCGGCGCTCGGCGGCATCGCGCCGAACGCCCTCGCGCAGGCCTGGCCCAACAAGCCGCTGCGCATCATCGTGCCGTACACGCCGGGCGGCTCGTCGGACATCATCGCCCGCGCGATTTCGCCGATGCTGTCGGAGGCGCTCAAGCAGCCCGTCATCGTCGAGAACAAGCCCGGCGCCAGCGGCAACATGGGCGCCGACCAGACCGCCAAGGCCAGCGACGGCCTCACCGTCATGCTGTGCGACGTCAGCGCGCTGGCCATCAGCCCCTCGCTGTACACCAGGCTTGCCTTCGATCCGTCCAAGGATCTGAAGGGCGTGGCGATGCTGGCCTACTCGCCGCACATGCTGGTGGTGCATCCGTCGGTGCCGGCGAACAACCTGAAGGAACTGGTCGAGCTGTCGAAGAAGTCCAAGATGGACTTCGCCGTCACCGCGATGGGCAGCGCCCCGCACCTGGCCGGCTTCCAGGTCGCCAGCCTGACCGGCGCGAAGTGGGAGTACATCCCGTACAAGGGCGGCTCGCAGGCCGTCACCGACACCATCGCCGGCCAGACGCAGGTGCTGATGAACGGCATGCTCGCGACGCTGCCCTTCGTGCAGCAGAACAAGCTCAAGGTGATCGGCGTCAGCAAGGCCACGCGCGTGCCGCTGCTGCCGAACGTGCCGACGCTGGCCGAGCAGGGCGCCACCGGCTTCGAGTCCGGCACCTGGCAGGGCATCCTCGCGCCGGCCTCGATGCCCAAGGCCAACATCGATCGCCTCTCCGCCGAGCTGATCCGCATCATCCGCTCGCCCGACCTGCGCGCGCGGCTGGCGTCGCAGGGCGCCGAGGTCCACACCATGGGGCCGGCCGAGATGGACGCCTTCTTCAACAAGGAGCGCAAGAGCTGGGCGGCCGTGGTGGCCAAGAGCGGCCTCAAGCTCGATTGATCCGGCGCATGCGAAGGAGCCCGCCATGACCACGCCGAACACGTCCGCGCCCACCCCCGCCGCCGCGCCTTACTCCGCCTTCCCCAACACGCTGCGCGCGCGGCTGATCGCGGGCGAGCGTCTGATCGGCTGCTGGTGCTCGCTGGCCAGCCCGATCAGCACCGAGGTGCTGGGCCTGGCCGGCTTCGACTGGCTGCTGCTGGACGGCGAGCACTCGCCCAACGACGTGGCCAGCTTCGTGCCGCAGCTGATGGCGCTCAAGGACAGCGTCAGCGCGCCGGTCGTGCGGCCGAGCACCAACCACGCGGTCGAGATCAAGCGCCTGCTGGACGCGGGTTTCTCCAACCTGCTGATCCCCTTCGTCGAATCGGCCGAGCAGGCGCGCTATGCGGTGCAGTCCACCCGCTATCCGCCGCAGGGCTTTCGCGGCGTGTCGGTGGCGCAGCGCAACAACCGCTACGGCACGGTGCCCGGCTACTTCCAGGGCATCAACGAGCAGATCGCGGTGATCGTCCAGATCGAGAGCCCGGCCGGCGTGGCCGCCGTCGCCGAGATCGCGGCGGTGGACGGCGTGGACGCCGTGTTCATCGGGCCGCAGGACCTGGCCGCGGGCTATGGCCGCATCGGCGATCCGGCCCACCCCGACGTGCAGGCGGCGATGGCCGCGATCTTCGCGGCTTGCAAGGCCGCTGGAAAGCCGATCGGCATCCTCGCGCCGGTCGAGGCCGACGCGCGCCGCTACCTCGCGCAGGGCGCGACCTTCGTCGCCGTCGGCAGCGACCTGGGCGTGTTCCGCGCGGCGACGCAGGGCCTGCGCGACAAGTACAAGGATTGAAACAAGGAGTCGCTCCCATGAGCATCAAGATCGGATTCATCGGCCTGGGCATCATGGGCGCACCCATGGCGGTGCGCCTCGCGCAGGGCGGCCATGCGCTGTTCGTCCACACCCGCAGCCAGGTCCGCGAGGAAGTCACCGCCGCCGGCGCCACCGTCTGCGCCAGCGCCGCCGAGGTGGCCCGCCAGGCCGATGTGATCTTCACCATGGTCCCGGACACGCCGGACGTCGAGCGCGTGCTGTTCGGCGAGGACGGCGTGGCCGCCGGCCTGTCGGCGGGCAAGACCGTCGTGGACATGAGCTCCATCTCGCCAATGGCGACCAAGGACTTCGCGCGGCGCATCGTCGCGATGGGCGGTGAATGGCTGGACGCGCCGGTCTCCGGCGGCGAGGTCGGCGCCAAGGCTGGCACGCTGTCCATCATGGTGGGCGGCGAGGAGGCGACCTTCGAGCGCATCAAGCCGCTGTTCCAGCTGATGGGCAAGAACATCACGCGCGTCGGCGGCGCGGGCGCGGGCCAGACGACCAAGGTGGCCAACCAGATCATCGTGGCGCTGAACATCGCGGCCGTCGGCGAGGCGTTGGTCTTCGCCTCCAAGGCGGGCGCCGATCCGGCCAAGGTGCGCGAGGCGCTGATGGGCGGCTTCGCCTCCAGCCGCATCCTCGAGGTCCACGGCGAGCGCATGATCAAGCGCACCTTCCATCCGGGCTTCCGCATCGCGCTGCATCAGAAGGACCTGAACCTCGCGCTGCAGAGCGCCAAGGCCATGGGCCTGGCGCTGCCCAACACGGCGGGCACCGCGCAGCTGATGCAGGCCGCGGCGGCGCAGGGCTGGGATCAGCTCGACCATTCGGCGCTGGTGCGCGCGCTCGAACTGATGGGGAACCACGAGGTCGGCGCCGCCACGGACGCCGGTTGAACGGCTGCGCCGCACAATCGCCGTCCATGAGCCAGCCCCACGACGCCCCCGCCGGGACCGCGGACTCCGCGGCCCTGCTCGACGATCCCCGCGCGCTGCTGCGCCATCTCTACCGGGTCGCGGTGGACCGGGCGCTGCCGGGGAAGATCCTGGCCAGCCACCTGCCGCCGGTGCCCAAGGGGCGCACGCTGGTGATCGGGGCGGGGAAGGGCGGCGGCTCGATGGCGCAGGCGCTCGAGGCGGCCTGGCCCAAGGACGCGCCGCTCACGGGCCTGGTGATCACGCGCTACGGCCACATCCCCCCGGACTACAGACCGCAGCGCATCGAACTGGTCGAGGCCGCGCATCCGGTACCCGATGCCGCCGGCGAGCGGGCCGCCGCGCGGATGATGCAGCGGGTGCGGGACTTCCGGCCCACGGCCGATGACCAGGTGATCTGCCTGATCTCGGGCGGCGGCTCGGCGCTGATGCCGCTGCCGGCGCCCGGACTGACGCTCGCCGACAAGCAGGCGGTGAATCGCGCGCTGCTTGCCAGTGGCGCCAACATCGGCGAAATGAACTGCGTGCGCAAGCACCTGAGCGCGATCAAGGGCGGGCGGCTGGCCGCGGCCTGCGCGCCGGCGAAGGTGCTGACGCTGATGATCTCGGATGTGCCGGGTGACGATCCGCAGGTGATCGCCTCCGGGCCCACAGTGCCCGATGCCAGCACCTGCGCGCAGGCGCTGGCCATCTGCCGCCGCTACCGCATCGAGCTGCCGGCGCGCGCGGTCCAGGCGCTCGAGCGCGGCGAGTGGGAGACGCCCAAGCCCGGCGACGCCTGCTTCGACGGCCATGAGCAGCGCATCATCGCCGCGCCCCGGCAGAGCCTGCTGGCGGCGGCCGAGGCGGCGCGCGCGCTGGGCTTGGCGGCGCATGTGCTGTCCGACGAGATCGAAGGCGAGTCCCGCGACGTCGGCCGCGTGCATGCGGCGCTGGCGCGCTCGGTCGCGCGGCATGGCGAGCCCTTCGCCAAGCCCTGCCTGATCCTGTCCGGCGGCGAGACCACGGTGACGCTGGTGCCGCAGCCCGGCCGCGGCGGCCGCGCCGGCGAGTTCGTGCTCGGCTGCGCGATCGCGCTCGATGGCCAGGAGGGCGTGTGGGGCCTTGCCGCGGACACCGATGGCATCGATGGCGTGGAGGACAACGCCGGCGCCTTCCTCAGCCCGAGCACCTTGCAGCGCGCTCGCGCGCTCGGCCTGAAGCCGGCCGAGATGCTGGCGGCCAACAACGGCTACGCGCTGTTCGAGGCGCTCGGCGACCTGCTGGTCACCGGACCGACGCAGACCAACGTCAACGACTTCCGCGCGCTGCTGATCCGCTGAGGCGCAGGCGGCGCGAAGGGGCTCGCGAGGGCTCGCGCAGGCGCTTGCTGACGCGAAGCTGTCGCGTCTCCCCCCATCGAGCGGCGGAGGGGGAAGAGTGAACGGATGTTGACCAGCCTCAAGGCAATTTCCGGCGAGTGCCGCGACAGTCCGGCATCCCCGGTTTCCGAGATTGCCCGTGAGCGCCCCACTGACGTCCCTTGCTGCTGAAGCTCCTGCCGCCGCCCCTCCCGACGCGGCCTTTCTTCCCGCGTCCGCCGGACTGATTCCCGGTCCCGCCCATCCGATTCCGTGGCGCGCGCTGCTCGGCGACGTGCTGCTGGACGCCGACAGCTGGTCCGCGCTCGGCTGCATGACCAAGGTGCGCCGCTGCCGGGCCGGCGACCGCGTGATCCGGCGCGGGGACGCGGCGGTCTCGATGCTCGCGCTGTGCGAGGGCCGCGTGGCGGCGCGGGCGCCGGTGACCGGGCCGCTCTGGCTGGACCTGCACACCGCCTGGCTCGACGGCCGCTACGAGGACGATGCCAGCGTCGCCTCGTCGTCCGCGCTCGTGATGGAGTGGCCGATGGCGGTGGCGGTGCTGTGGCTGCGGCAGCAGCCGCTGGTGCTGGAGGCGCTGGTGCGGGCCGTCTCGGCGCGGCTGCGCGACGCGCGGGACGCGATCACGGGCCTGACGACGCAGGACGCGACCGGCCGGGTCGCGGCCTGGCTGCTGGCGCAGGCCGGCGCGGCCGGGGAGCTCCGGCTGGCCGAGCGCAAGCGCGACGTGGCGGCGCAGCTGTCGATCTCGCCGGAGACCTTCTCGCGGACCCTGCGCCAGCTTGCCGATCGCGGCGTGCTGGCGGTGCAGGGCTACCGGATCGGGCTGCTGGACCGGGTGGCGCTGCTGGCGCTGGCGCGCTGCCGCTGAGCGGCTTAGACTCGGCGCCACCTGACCGCGTCGGAAGGAGGCTCGCCGTGACGATTGCCAGCACGACCCCTGTGACCACCGTCAGCTCCAGTGCGGAGCGGTTCTTCGGGGGGCATGCCAGTCTCCCCGTCATGCCCGAGGTCGGGCGCAAGCTGCTGCGCAGCCTCGATGACGACAGCGTCTCGCTCGGACAGATCGCCGAGCTGATCGGCAAGGACTCCACGCTCGCGGCCAAGGTGCTGCGGCTGGCCAACTCGGCGCGCTACAGCCCGTCGCACACGATCAGCACGCTGCAGGACGCGGCCATGGCGCTGGGGCTGGAGACGCTGCGCAACCTGGCGATGGCGGCCAGCATCTCGGCGACCTTCCCGGAGGTCAAGGGCCTGGACCGCCAGCGCTTCTGGCGGCACAGCGTGCGCACGGCCGGCTACGCGCGGCTGCTGGCCAAGCTGCTGCAGGGCGATGCCGACACCGCCTACCTGGCCGGCCTGATGCTGCGCACCGGGCAGCTGATGATGGCGATGTCCGAGGCGGACCAGGTGACCGACGTCGAGGCTCACGCGGCCGAGCCGGGCAGCCGCTTCTCGCTGGAGATGCACCGCTTCGGCTGCACGCATGCGGACGTGACGGCGGCGCTCGCGGCGCACTGGCACTTCCCCGCTGATCTGGTCGAGGCCTTCAAGGACGCGAACGCGCCGCTGGACATCCGGCCCTTCTCGATGCTCGCGGCGATCCTGCACCTGGCCGAGGTGATCGCCGATGCCTGCGACCAGGAGCTGGACCGCATCGACGCGGTGAAGGTCGCCGTGCCGGAGCTGGTCGAGCATCTGCATCTGGATCTGGAGTTCCTGAGGCTGCGGCTGGACGCCTGCGGGGACCCGGGACAGGACGTCGAGTTGATGCTCAAGTGAGGCCGCGCTGAGGTAAGGTCGCGGGCTTCACGATGCTCGAATACTCGGAGACGGCATGACGACGTACAAGGGAAGCTGCCACTGCGGCCGCGTGGCCTATGAGGTGGACGGGGAGATCGACGGCGCGCTGGCGTGCAACTGCTCGATCTGCCAGCGCAAGGGCTCGCTGCTGTGGTTCGTGCCGAAGGCGCAGTTCCGGCTGCTGACCGACGACGCCGCGGCGAAGGCCTACGAGTTCAACCGCCACATGATCAAGCATCGCTTCTGCCCGGAGTGCGGCATCCATCCGTATGCCGACGGCGTCGACCCGAAGGGCAATGCGATGGCGGCGATCAACATCCGCTGCCTGGAGGGCATCGAGTTGGAGAGCGTACCCGTCACGCACTTCAACGGCCGGGACATGTGAGGCCGGGGCGGACTTTTTCCCGCTTGACGCTCCTGTGAAGGCCTTGTAGGTCATCCGCTGACACGGCGCTCCAGCAATCCCTGATTGCCCGTGGCCGGACCGGTCCCAAGAATGGGGTTCACGCCCTTCGAAGCGCCCCCCAGCCATGAAGATCCTGCTCGTCGATCCCTCGGATGCCTTTCGCAAGCACCTGTGCAAACGGCTGCGCGAGGTGCCTGGCGCCACCGTCGTCGCCCATGCCGCGGATGAGAACCAGGCGGTGCTTGCCGCCGCGCTGTGCGGGCCGGACGTGGTGCTGACGGAGCTGGACCTGGGACGCGGCAGCGGCTTCTCCGCGCTGGAGCGCCTGCGCGCCGCCGGCTTCGAAGGGACCGCCTACGCGGTCACCGCCGCCGACGAGGCGGAGTTCGGCCCCAAGTGCCTGGCCGCCGGCCTCGACGGCTTCTACGACAAGACCCATGACCTGGACCGGCTGGTCCAGGCCCTGATCGTGCTGGCGCGCGCGCCGGTGGCCTTCGGCCGCTCACGCATCCAACGCCACGGACTCTGGGCGGGCCGCGTCCGCGGCCCGCGCTCCGACGCTAGCGCTTGAGCAGCGCCTTCACCGCCGCTTCCAACTGCTGGTCCTGACCCTGGTCCAGCCTGGCCTTGTCGTTGGCGACCTCGATGTCCGGCGTGATGCGGGCGCGTTCCATGAACTCGCCGTTGCTGGCGCGGAAGCCGACCTCCGGAATGCCGAAGTAGGTGGCGCCGTCCTGCAGCGTTTCCCACCACACCGCCGTGCCGGTGCCCGCCACCGGCATGCCGACGAGCTGCCCGATGCCCAGGTGCTTGTAGGTCCACGGGAACAGATGGGCGTCCGAGTAGTTGCTCTCGCTGATGAGCACCACCGACGGCCGGCTCCAGCGGCCGGTCGGCTCCCAGCCCAGGCTCTGGCCGCGCGGCAGGTACTCCAGGTAGGAGCGTCCCGACAGCAGCGTCGACAGCGCGTCATGCAGGTCGCCGCCGCCGTTGAAACGGGTGTCGACGATCAGGGCCTCCTTGCCGCTGGCCCGGCCCAGCGCGTCCGCGTAGACCTGCCGGTAGCTCTCGTCGTCCATGCCGCGCACGTGCACGTAACCCAGACGGCCGCCTGACAGCCGGTCCACCTCGGCCCGCTCGCGGCGCACCCAGCGCTTGTAGAGCAGTTCCTCTTCCTCCCGCAGGCTGATCGCCTTGAGCGTGCGCGCGCCGTGCTGACCGGTGGCCGGATCGCGCCACTCGATCGTCACCGGCTTGCCGGCCTTGAGGTTGAGCAGCGAGTCGAACTCCGCGCCGGCCGCGATGGCCACGCCGTCGATCGCTTCGATCAGCATGCCGGCCTTGAGGCGGTGATCCGCCGTGTCCAGCGGCCCGCCCTCGAGCACCTCCGCGATCTTCGCGCCCGCGCCCTGGTGGCGCAGGTCGTAGAGCGCGCCGAGCGACGCCGTGGCATCGCCGCTGGGCGGTGGCCGGTAGCCGCTGCCAGTGTGCGAGACGTCGAGCTCGCCCAGCATCTCGCTGAGCAGCTCCGCGAAGTCGGTGCCGTCGGCGACGAAGGGCAACTGGCGTTCATAGACCTGGCGGTAGCCGGCCCAGTCCACCTTCCCCATGTCCTGCACGTAGAGCTTTTCCAGCGTCTGCCGCCACGCGTGGTCGAACATCTGACGCCGCTCGGCGGCGTGATCGATGCGCAGCTCGGCGCTGAAGTTCACCGGCTCCATCTTGAGCTCGCCCTTGCCGTCGCCACCCGGCACTTTGAACTTCTGCACCCGGCCGCCGGCCATCACGAAGCCGTTCTCGCCCTTGGCGTCCAGCCACAGCGCGACGGCATCGCCATCGCCGTGATGGCCCGGACCGGGCGGCATCGCACCCACGCGGCGCGTCTCCTTGTCGCGCAGACGGACCTGCTGGATCTCGAAGCCTTCGCCGGCCTTGGCAACGTAGAACAGCTGCTCGCCATCGGGCGTGAGCGCGTAGTCCTGGATGTCGCCGGAGGCCGTCGTCAGGCGCGCGACGCGATCCTCCAGCCCTTCCTGCTCGATGACCACCGGCGCGGCCGGCGGCGCCTTGGCGTCCTCGCCCTTGCCGCCCGCCTTGCGGTCCGCGTCCTTCGCGTCCTTCCTTTCTTCCTTCTTGTCTTCCTTCTTCTCCGCGTCCTTCTTCTCGTCGTCCTCGCGCGCCTTGAGCTGCGCGTACTCGGCCTTGTCGAGCTTGAAGCGGTCGTACGCGGCCCGGGTCAGGAACATGCCGAAGACGTCCACGTCGCTGCGCGCGCCGCCACCCGTGCCGTGCAGGCCCTGACGATCGCTCTTCCAGATCACCATCCGGCCCTGCCGCCCGAACAGCGGATGCAGGTCGTCGTAGCCGCTCTGCGTCAGGTTGACCAGCTTGCCGCTGCCATCGGCGGGCACGACGCCGACCTCCGCGCCCCAGCGGTTGCGGTCGATGAATTGCACCAGCAGGCTCTTGCCATCCGGCGCCCAGTCGAAGGCCTGATCGCCGTCCTCGTAGGAGTAGTTCCACTCGCTGGACAGCACCTCGCGCGTCTTGCCGGAGGCGAGGTCGAGCACATGCAGCGCGGCGCGATCCTGCAGGTAGGCGACCTGCCGGCCGTCCGGCGAATAGCGGGGCTGGAAGTTCTGATGCGGGTTGTCGAGCAGCACCCGCGTGCTGATGCGCGGCGCGTTGAAGAAGTTGGGCGCGTCCTTCCTGTCGCCGGTGATGGCGGACTCGCACAGGCGCCAATGGCCGTCCTGCTCGCAGGCGTAGACCAGCTTGCGGCCATCGGGGCTGAAGCTCACCGAGCGCTTCTGCCCCGGGCCGTCGGTGACGCGGCGCGTGTTGCCGAACTCCGCCGACGCGACGAAGACCTGGCCCCGCACGACCAGCGCGACCTCGCTGCCATCGGGGCTGGGCGCCATGTCGGTGACGCCTTCGGAGAGCTTGAGCTGCTCCACGCTGGAGGCCAGCGCATCGGCGGCGATGCGCACGCTGAGCTTCTTCGGCGTGGCGTCGTCGCCGGCCATCGTGTAGAGCTCGCCGTCGAAGCCGAAGGACAGCGTGCCGTCCGCGGCCACCGACAGGAAGCGCACCGGATTGCGCGTGAAGTGCGTGATCTGGCGCGCCGCGCCGGGCTGGTCCAGCGGCATCTTCCAGACGTTGAAGGAGCCGCTGCGCTCGCTGAGGAAGTAGATCGAGCGCTCATCGGGCGACCACACGGGATTGCGGTTCTCGCCGCCGCTGGCGGTCAGCTTGCGATGCTGGCCGGTGCGGGCGTGCCACAGCCAGAGGTCGTGGGCCACCGGCGACTGGTGATGCTTGCGGAACGCGTTCTCGTAGCCCTTCCAGTCCTCGTAGACCAGCCGCGTGCCCGCCTTGTCGTAGCGGCCCGCGAGGGCCGGATCGCTGAACAGCTGCTCGGGCCGGCGGCCGCCGTCGATCTTGACCTGGTAGAGCTCGCCCATCGCGGAGACCGGGAACGCGAGGCTGCCGGCCGTGTCCTGGCGCTGGGCCGAGAACAGCACCGAACGCCCGTCCGGCGTGAACGCGATCGGCAGCTCCGAGGCGGAGTGCGCCGTCAGGCGCCGCGACGGGCCGCCCTCCGCCGAGACCAGGAAGACATCGTTGTTGCCGTGCAGATCGGACGCGTAGGCGATCGCGCGGCCATCGGGCGACCACACCGGCGCGGAGGTGTGATGGCCATTGGCCACCAGCACGCGCGCGGTGCCGCCGTCGCTGCCGACCAGGAACAGGTTGCCCTGGAAGGTGAAGGCGATCTGACGGCCATCGGGCGAGATCGCCGACTGCCGCAGCCACAGCGGCTCGGTCAGCGGACCGAGCGCGGCGGCGGGCGTCTGCGCCTGTGCGCCGGACAGGGCGGTCACCGCCGCCAGGACAAGGGTCGCGAGCTGGAGTCTCATGGGCAGTCGTGGAAGCAAGAGATGGCGGGCAGTCTAGGCGCGAGGACCGGGGGTGGCGCCAGTCATGCATCGGGCCGCATGAAGACGGCGTCGCGACGGCGTGAAGGCGCGAGGCGGAGCATCGATCGCTGGCCGCTGCTTCGCGCCTTGGCGCCCCCAGCGCCGCATCGTGCGTCGCGCCGGCCCCGATATCAGGGACGCGCGCGGCGTATCGAATGCAACCGGCCGTTGCGCGCGGTTGCGCTGTTTGTCTGGCTTGTGAAGCGCCGCATGCGGGACGCCGCGTTCGCGCGCTTACGAATCGGCGCCTTCGGTTGCAGGCCGTGCGAGGTGCGCTCCGAATAATCCGCCGCCTTCGAGACCCTGGCCGGCCATGCGCCGCGCCGGGCCTCGCCCCGATTCCGAGAACCACTTTCCCGAAGGACGGCTTCCATGACGATCACCTCGACGCGCCCGGATGGCGCTCTGCGCCTGCATCCGCTGGCCTTGTCGCTGGCGCTGGCCGGCGTGCTCGCCGGTTGCGGCGGCGGCGGCGGATCCTCCGACGCCGCCGTGCAGGAGGCGCGCCTGTCCGGCGACGCCGCCTCGGGCGCCACCTCCGACGCGGCCGCCGCGGCCGCCACGCCGGCGCAGGTCTGCTTCTTCGAGAACGCCAACTTCAGCGGCGCCAGCCTGTGCCGCAGCACCACGACGAGCTGGATCGGCGCGACCTGGAACGACCGCATCTCCTCGATCCGCGTGCCGGCGGGCTACAAGGTCGAGCTGTTCGCCGACCAGAACTTCCGCGGCGCCTCGGTGACGCTGACGGCCGACAACGCCAACCTGACCGGCGCGGGCCTGAACGACGCGGTCTCCTCGATGCGCGTGACGCCGCCGGCGGCGCCGTCCAACGTGACGCTGGCCTCGGTGCAGTTCGCGCAGTCCATGCTGTACAGCAGCAGCGACGCGCAGCTGGTGCTGGTGGCCAACAAGCCGACGCTGCTGAAGGTCAACGTGACGGCGCCGGCGGGCACCGCCGTGCCGGCCGGCACGGTGCGCATCGACAACACCATCGACGGCACCAGCCGCGACCTGGCACTGACCGCGCCGCGCCGCGGCCTGCCCACGGCGGTGTCGGAGACGCAGTCCTTCGACGACGCCTACAGCGTCACGGTGCCGGCCGAGCTGGTGAAGACCGGCCTGAAGGTCACCGTGAACGTGGCCGGCGCCGCGGCGCAGAGCTTCGCGCCGCGCGTGGGCGGCGGCACCGCGATGCGCTTCATCCCGATCCCGGTGCGCATCGCCGGCACCACCGGCCAGCTGCCGTCGGACCAGACCGCGCACCTGCGCGCGCTGTTCCCGGTGTCGTCGGTCACGCTGCGCTCCCACCCGGCCTTCGTATCGTCCAAGGTGACGACGCTGCCGACCACGGATTCGGGTTGGAGCGATGCCTTCGGCAAGATCCTGGGCGAGCTCAACGACCTGCACCGCATCGAGGGCGCCGCGCGCCAGGACTACTACTTCGGCTTCATCCCCAAGCGCACCTGGGGCCTGGCCGGCCTGGGCTACATGCCCGGCAGCTCGGCCGTCGGCTTCGACATGCCGAGCAGCCCGGACACGGTGCGCGACGTCGTCGCGCATGAGCTGGGCCACAACTTCTCGCTGCCGCACGCGGCCTGCGGCGGCGCGGGCTCGCCGGATCCCAACTATCCGTATCCGGACGCCAACCTGGGCAAGCCGGGCCGCTACATCTGGAGCTACCTGTCGGACGTCAACGCGTTCTACGACCCGCGCCCGACCGACCGCCACGACATCATGAGCTACTGCGGCGGCACGGTGTTCTCGGACTACAACTACCGCCGCATGCAGACCTTCCTGACGCCGTCCGACGCGGTGGCGGCCGGCGCGACGGCCAAGAGCGCCGCGGCCTCCGCGGACGGCGACGGCAAGGCGGTGGCGCAGGACGTGCTGCTGGTCAGCGGCAGCATCCGCGGCCGCCAGGTCGAGATCAATCCGGTCAAGACGCTGGTCGCCAAGCCGGACGCGGTCGGCGGCCCGTACGTGTTGCGCGTGCAGACCTCGGGCGGCGAGGTGAAGGACTACGCCTTCACGGCCCAGTCGCTGGACCATGACGGCGACCAACTGCACTTCAGCGTGCTGGTGCCCAAGGCCGACAACATCGCCGGCATCAGCGTGCTGCGCGATGGCGCGACGCTGGCGCAGGCCCAGGCGCGCGTGACCAACGCCCGCCAGAAGGCGCTGGCGGCCGGCACCAGCCGCGCGCAGGTGCAGGTGAAGGAAGCCGGCGGCAAGGCCACGCTGCGCTGGGATGCGGAGGCCGTTCCCTTCCTGAGCGTGACCTGGACGGATGGCACGCGCCGCCTGAACCTGGCGCAGGACCTGCTGGGCGGCGAGGTCACGCTGGACACGAACGAGCTGCCGGCCGGCGGCCGCTTCGAGTTCATCGTCTCCGACGGCCTGAACGCCCAGCGCGTCGAGCTGAGCCGTTGATCGCGCTCTTGCGCTGAGGCGGCATCCGGCGAGACCCGCGCCGGCGCGCGAATGAGGTAGATCGCGGCGCGTCGGCAGTTGCGTTGCACGAGTGGGATGCGGCGTGATCGCCGCTCACACGGCGGGATGGCCGTGCACGGCTGATTTTTCTGGCTGAAGAATCAGCGGCTCACTGCGTCGACCGCATCCAGCACCGCCTCCGGCGTGGCCGGCGCGCGCAGCGGTGGATCACAGCGCTGCGGGCCGCAGGCCGCGACCGCGTCCTTGATCGCCAGCAGCACCGAGAACGGCAGCAGCAGCGGCGGCTCTCCGACGGCCTTCGAGCGATGGATGCTGTCCTTTGCGTTCGGCGCGTCGTAGAGCGCGACGCGGAAATCACACGGCATGTCGTTGGCCGTCGGGATCTTGTAGGTGCTCGGCGCGTGCGTCAGCAAAAGGCCGGACTGCGGATGCCACACCAGCTCCTCGCTGGTGAGCCAGCCCTGGCCCTGCACGAACGCGCCTTCGACCTGGCCGATGTCCAGCGCCGGATTCAGCGACTGCCCGACGTCATGCAGCACGTCGGCGCGCAGCACGCGCGTCTCGCCGGTCAGCGTGTCGACGAGCACCTCGGCCACCGCCGCGCCGAAGGCGAAATAGAAGAACGGATGCCCTTGCAGCTTCGCGCGGTCCCAGTGCAGACCGGGCGTGGCATAGAAGCCGTCGCTCCAGAGCTGGATGCGCTCCAGATACGCCTTCGCGACCAGCTCCTGGAAGCTGATCGCCGCAGTGCCATCAGCGGCGCGCACCTCGCCACCATCGAAGACCAGCGCGTCTTCACCGCAGCCCAGCAGCCGCGCCGCCAGTGGCTGCAGCCGCTGGCGGATCTTGCGCGCCGCGTCCTGCGCCGCCTTGCCGTTCAGGTCCGAGCCGGTCGAGGCCGCCGTCGCCGAGGTGTTGGCGACCTTGCTGGTGTCGGTGGCGCTGGCGCGCACCTGCGCGGCCGGGAGGCCCAGCTCGTGCGCGACCACCTGCGCGACCTTGGTGTTGAGTCCCTGGCCCATCTCGGTGCCGCCGTGGTTCACCAGCACCGAGCCGTCGGTGTAGACATGCACCAGCGCGCCCGCCTGATTCAGATGGACGACGTTGAACGAGATGCCGAACTTCACCGGCGTCAGCGCGAGCCCGCGCTTGAGCACCGGACTCGACGCGTTGAAGGCGGCGATCTCGGCGCGCCGCGCGTGGTAGCCGGAGGTCTCGACCAGGCGGTCCGTCAGCGGCTGGATCTGGTTGTCCTCGACCCGCTGGCCGTAGGGCGTCAGGTCCTGGCCGTCGCGATAGAAGTTGCGCTGCCGCACCAGCAGCGGATCGAGCCCCAGCCGGCGCGCGACGCCATCCAGGATCATCTCGATCGCGAGCGCGCCCTGCGGCCCGCCGAAGCCACGGAAGGCGGTGTTGCTCTGGGTGTTGGTCTTCGCGCCGTAGCCGTGCATCGCCACGTTCGGCAGCCAGTAGGCGTTGTCGAAGTGGCAGAGCGCGCGTGCCATCACCGGCGCGGAGAGATCGGCGCTGTGGCCGCAGTTGGAGATCAGGTCGATCTCGGCGCCGAGGAGGCGCCCCTCGTCGTCGAAGCCGACCGACCAGCGGTAGTCGAAGCCGTGACGCCGGCCGGTGATCAGGAAGTCGTCGTCGCGATCGACGCGCAGCTTGACCGGACGGCGCAGGCGGCTGGCCGCGATGGCCGCGATGCAGGCGAAGAGCGCCGACTGCGATTCCTTGCCGCCGAAACCGCCGCCCATGCGCCGGCATTGCACCGTGACCTGGTGAGACTGCCAGCCCATCGCATGCGCGACCAGCTGCTGCATCTCGGACGGATGCTGCGTCGAGCAGTGCAGCAGCAGCGCGTGGTTCTCCTGCGGCAGTGCGTAGCTGATCTGGCCCTCGAGGTAGAACTGCTCCTGCCCGCCGACGGCCCATTCGCCATCGAGCCGGTGCGGCGCCGACGCCAGTGCCGCCGCCGCGTCGCCGCGCGCCAGATGCATCGGGGGGATGACGTACTGCCCGATGGCATGGGCCTCGCGCGCGGTCAGCACCGCGGGCAGCGGCGTCGCGGCGATCGCCTGCTTCGCCATGGCCGCGGCGCGGCGCGCCAGCTCGCGATCGGTGGCGATCACCGCGTAGACCGGCTGGCCGAGGTAGCGCAGCTCGCCGTCGGCCAGGATGGGATCGTCGCGGACCAGCGGACCGCAGTTGTTGTCGCCAGGGATGTCCGCCGCGGTCAGCACCGCGACCACGCCGGGCTGGCGCCGCAGCAGGTCGACGTCGACGGAGCGCAGCGTCCCGTGCGCCAGCGGCGACAGGCCCAGCGCCGCATGCAGCGTGCCGTGGGCTTCGGCGATGTCATCGGTGTAGAGCGCCTCGCCGCTCACGTGCAGGTGGGCGGCCTCATGCGCGCGGCTGACGCCGACCTGCGGTTGCAGCGCCGGCGCGGCGTTCACGCCGACCGGAAAGTCCAGCGGCTTGTTCATGCGACGCTCCGCTGCAGGTTGATGGCCTGCCAGACGCTGGCGGACTCGGCGGCGAGCGGCGCGTTGGCGCGCGTCTCCAGCCAGAAGCGGCGGATCAGGTTGGCCGCCGCGCGCTCGCGATAGGCGGCGCTGGCGCGCAGGTCCGTCATCGGCGTGAAGTCCTCCCGCAGCGCCTGCGCGGCGGCGAGCGCGGCCGCTTCGTCCCAGGCGCGGCCGTTCACGGCGGCTTCGGCCTTGGCCGCGCGCCTGACGATCGCGGCCATGCCGCCGAAGGCGAAGCGCGCCTCGCGCGCCACGCCGTCCTCCAGCCGCAGGCTCAGCACCGCGCAGACGGCGGAGATGTCGCTGTCATAGCGCTTGGCCAGCTTGTAGCCGCGCAGCCGCGTGCCGGCGGGCAGGGCGGGGACCTCGAGCGCCTCGACGAACTCGCCGGGCTCGAGCGCGTTCTTCATGTAGTCGAGGTAGAAGTCCTCGAGCGGCAGCACGCGCCGCGAGGCACCGCGCCGCAGCGCGATGCGGGCGCCGAGCGCGATCAGCGCGGGCGCGCCGTCGCCGATCGGCGAGCCGTTGGCGATGTTGCCGCCCAGCGTGCCGGCATGCCGCACCGGCGGCGAAGCGAAGCGCAGCCAGAGCTCGCGCAGCGCCGGCACCCGCGCGGTGAGCGCGGCCCAGGCGTCCTCCAACGAGGCCGCCGCGCCGATGCGCAGCGCGCCGTCGGGGCCGGCATCGATGCGGCGGAGTTCGTCGACGCGGCCGGTGAGGATCACATCGCCCAGCTCGCGCTGCTGCTTGTTGACCCACAGACCGACATCGGTCGCGCCGGCGACCAGGCGCGCCTGCGGCATCGCCTCGCGCAGCGCGGCCAGTTCATCGACCGAGCGCGGCGCGAAGACGCGCTGCGGCGCGCCAGTGCGTGAAGGCGCTTCGTAATGCAGCGACGGGTCGTCGCGCAGCGTCCGCAGCGCTTGGGCGATCGGCTCGCGGTCGAGCACGCGCGCGGGCGCCTCGAACATGCGCTCGCCCGCGTCGAGGATTGGCCGGTAGCCGGTGCAGCGGCACAGGTTGCCGGCGATGTCGTCTGCCAGTTCCTGGCGCTGTGGCCGTGTGCCCGCGGCCTGATGGCGTTCGTAGATGGCCTGCATCGTCATCGCGAAGCCCGGCGTGCAGAAGCCGCATTGCGAGCCGTGGCAGTCGACCAGCGCCTGCTGCACCGGATTCAGATCGGCGCTGTCCCCAAGGTCCTCGACCGTCAGCAGGGCCTTGCCATCGAGCATCGGCAGGAACTGGATGCAGGCGTTGACGTTGCGCAGTTCGACCGTCTTCCCCTCGGCGTCCAGTTCGCCGACCAGCACCGTGCAGGCACCGCAGTCGCCCTCGGCGCAGCCTTCCTTGGTGCCGGCGCAGCGGGCGTGCTCGCGCAAGTACTGCAGCACCGTGGTGGTCGGCGGGAGTCCGGAGACGGCCTTCAGCTGGCCCTGGTGGACGAATCGGATGGGGCGGGGAGTGGTCATGGGAGCGGCGAATGCAATTACCCCGAACGGTACTCCTCAGGCTTCTTTATGGTTATACGATGGCGCATATAACCTCTATATGCCATTGACGATGTCGGAAGAGCTGAACTTCGACAAGATCGACCTCCTTCTGGTGCGGGTCCTGCATACCTTGATTTCCGAGCGCAGTGTGTCCAGGGCCGCGATGCGGCTCGGCAGCACGCAGCCCGCCTTGAGCGCGCAGCTGCGGCGTCTGCGCACCCTGACGGGTGATCCGCTGCTGGTGCGCAGCGGCGCCGGCATGACCCCGACGGCCACGGCGCTGGAGCTGCTCGCGCCCGCCGAGCGCCTGCTTCGTGAGGCCGACGAGCTCTTCGGTGCGCGGCTGCGCAAGTCGGCCTTCGATCCCGCGACGGCCGAACTGCGCTTGCGCGTCGCGGCCAGCGACTACCTCGACCCGCTGTTCCTGCCGCTGCTGGTGGCCCATCTGCAGCGGCTGGCGCCGGGCGTGCAACTGGATCTGCAGCCGCTCAACGCCGATTTCGATTACCGCGCCTCACTGGCGCGCGGCGAGGTGGACCTGGTGATCGGCAACTGGCTGGAGCCGCCCGGCGAGCTCCACATGGGCCGGCTGCTGGTGGACGAGGTGGTCTGCCTGGTGAGCCGCGACCACCCGGCCGCGCGCATGGCGCCGCGCGCCTGGACGCAGGAGCGCTACCTCGATTGCCAGCATCTGGCGCCGATGCCGCTGAGCCGCGGCCAGCCGGGCGTGATCGAGCAGCACCTGGCCTCGCTCGGCCTGGAGCGCCGCATCGCGGTGCGCTGCGCCCATTTCGGCCAGTTGCCGCAGATGGTGGCGCGCAGCTTGCTGGTGCTGACCACCGGCCGGCTGTTCTGCCATCGCTACCTGGATCAACTGCCGGTGACGGTGCTGCGCTGCCCGGTGGCCTTCCCGCCGATGACGTATTACCAGCTCTGGCACGACGTGAGCCACAACAGCGCGCCGCTGCGCTGGCTGCGCGAGCAGGTGCGCGAAGTCGCTCGCGAGCTCGTGCCGTGATCTCGGCCCTTCCGCCTTTCCTTTCCTCCTTGTTTTCCTGATCTCCGACGCATGACGACCGAACGCTCCACCGCTCCGGCACGCCTGGCCCTGAAGGGCGACCTGCTCGACTTCACCGCCGCGCCGCAATGGGGCCGCGTCGACGATCCCGCCGTGCGTTTCCGGCCCGGTCACTGGCTGCTGATCGAGAACGGCCGCATCGCCGGCGCACAGGCCGAGGATCCGGGCGAGGGCTGGGTCCGCGAGGATCACAGCGGCCGGCTGATCCTGCCGGGCTTCGTCGACACGCATGTGCACAGTCCGCAGCTGGACGTGATCGCGTCGTATGGGACCGAGCTGCTGGACTGGCTCAACACCTACACCTTCCCGGCAGAGCAGCGCTACATGGACCCGGAGGTCGCGCGCTTCGGCGCGGACCGCTTCCTCGACGCGCTGCTGGCGCATGGCACGACCTCGGCGGTGGTGTATCCGACGGTGCACAAGGTCTCGGCCGACGCGCTGTTCGAGGCCGCCGCGGCGCGCGGCATGCGGCTGATCACCGGCAAGGTGCTGATGGACCGCCACGCGCCCGAGGGCCTGCGCGACGACGTGGTCCAGGCCGAGCGCGACTGCCTGGACCTGATCGCCAAGCACCACCATCGCGCGCGTCTGGCCTACGCGGTGACGGTGCGCTTCGCGCCGACCAGCACGCCGGAGCAGCTCGCGATGGCCGGCGCGCTGTGCCGTGCCGATGCCAGCCTCTACATGCAGACCCACGTCGCGGAGAACCGCGGTGAGGTCGAGTGGGTGGCCCAGCTCTTCCCCGAGGCGCGCAGCTACCTGGACGTCTACGACCGCGTCGGCCTGCTGCATCCGCGCGCGGTGCTGGCGCATGGCATCTGGCTCGACGACGAGGACCGGCGCGTGCTGGCCCGCACCGGCGCGCACATCGCGCATTGCCCGTCCTCCAACCTGTTCCTGGGCAGCGGGCTGTTCGACTGGCCCGGCGCGCTGGCCGCGGGCGTGCGCGTGAGCGCGGCGAGCGACGTCGGCGGCGGGACCTCGCTGTCGGCGCAGCGCACGCTGGCGGACGGCTACAAGGTGCAGGCGCTGCGCGGTCAGCGGCTCACCGCCTGGGCCGGGCTGCACGCGGCGACGCTGGGCGCGGCCGAGGCCCTGGGTTTGTCGGAGGAACTGGGCCACTTCGGCGTGGCTACACTGGCCGACGTCTGCATCTGGGACTGGGCCGCGGGGCCGGTCGCCGAGGCCCGCATGGACCTCGCGCGGGACCCGCATGAACGGGCCTTCGCCTGGATGACGCTGTCGGACGATCGCAACCTGGTGGCCAGCTACGTCGCGGGCGAGGCGCGCTACCGGAGATCCTGAGGACCCTGCCGCCCCCATGACACCGCCACGCCTGGAACTCCGCCACATCAGCAAGCAGTACCCCGGCGTGAAGGCCAACGACGCGGTATCGCTGTCGGTGGCCGCGGGCGAGATCCACGCGGTGCTGGGCGAGAACGGGGCCGGCAAGTCCACGCTGATGAAGATCATTGCCGGCGCGGTCGCGGCCGATGCCGGCGAGCTTCTCTGGGATGGCGCGCCGAGGGCGATCCGCTCGCCCGCGCAGGCGCGGGTGCTGGGCATCAGCATGGTCTACCAGCACTTCTCGCTGTTCGACTCGCTGACCGCGGCGCAGAACATCTGGCTGGGGCTGGACAAGGCGATGACGCTGGACGCGGTCCGCGCCCGCGTGCGCACGCTCTCGGCCGAGTACGGCCTGCCGCTGGACCCGGAGCGCCCGGTGCATGCGCTGTCGGTGGGGGAGCGTCAGCGCGTCGAGATCCTGCGCGCGCTGATGACCGCGCCGCGGCTGCTGATCCTGGACGAGCCGACGTCGGTGCTGACGCCGCAGGCGGTGGAGGCGCTGTTCGGGACGCTGCGCCAGCTCGCGGCGCAGGGCTGCGCGATCCTCTACATCAGCCACAAGCTCGACGAGATCCGCGCGCTGTGCCATCGCTGCACGGTGATGCGCGCGGGGCGCGTGACCGGCGAGGTCGATCCGCGCGGGCAGAGCAACGCCAGTCTGTCGCGCCTGATGATCGGCGCGGAGCCGCCCGCGCTCGCGCCGCGCGCGGTGCGGGCGCAGACGCCGGCGCGGCTGCGGGTGAGCGGCCTGAGCCTGGCGCCGGAGACACCGCACGGCACCGCGCTGGTGGACTTGGCGCTCGAGCTGCGGCAGGGCGAGATCCTCGGCCTGGCCGGCGTGTCGGGCAACGGGCAGCAGGAGCTGCTGCGCGTGCTTTCCGGCGAGGACCGCCGCGCCGCGCGCGGCGTCGTCACCTGGATCGCGGATGACCCGTCGACTGACCCGTCGAACTCGCGGGCCGCGGCCGGCGCCGTGAACCGCACCACCGATCTCGGGCCGCTCGGACCGGCCAAGCGCCGCGCGCTCGGGCTGCACCACGTGCCGGAGGAGCGGCTCGGACGCGGCGCGGTGCCCTCGATGTCGCTGGCGCAGAACACGCTGCTGACGCGGCGCGAGCCCGTTGGCCGGCTCGGCCATGTGTCGACGGCGAAGGCGGCGGCGCTGGCGCGGCGGCTGATCGAGCGCTTCGGCGTGCGCGCCTCCGGGCCGCAGGCCTCGGCGCGCAGCCTGTCTGGGGGCAACCTGCAGAAGTTCATCATGGGCCGCGAGATCGACGCGGCGCCCAAGGCGCTGATCGTCGCGCAGCCGACCTGGGGCGTGGACGTCGGCGCGGCGGCGCAGATCCGCGCGGAGCTGCTCGCGCTGCGCGACGCCGGCTGTGCGCTGCTGGTGCTGAGCGAGGAGCTGGACGAGCTCTTCGAGCTCAGCGACCGGCTGATGGTGATGGCGCGCGGCCGCTTGTCGCCGGCGATCCCCGTGGCCGAGGCCACGGTGCAGCGCATCGGCCTGTGGATGAGCGGACTGTGGGAGGACTCGCATGCCGAGGCTTGAACCGCGCGCGCGGCCGTCGGCGGCGATGTCGCTGGCCTCGCCGCTGATGGCGCTGGCGCTGACGACGCTGATCGGCGTCGCGATCTTCATCGCGCTGGGCAAGGACCCGCTGCAGGGGCTGCGCATGTTCTTCTGGGAGCCGCTGCGCAATGGCTACGCGCTCGGCGAACTGGGCTTGAAGGCGACGCCGCTGGTGCTGATCGCGCTGGGGCTGGCGGTGGCGTTCCGCGCCAACGTCTGGAACATCGGTGCGGAGGGGCAGTTCGTCGCTGGCGCGCTGGCGGCGGGCTGGGTCGCGATGCAGGCCGATGCCGGCAGCACCAGGCTGATCCTCGTGCCGATCCTGCTGGCCGGGACGCTCGGTGGCATCGCGTGGGCATCGATCGCGGCCTTCCTGCGAGACCGCTTCCACGCCAACGAGATCCTGGTCAGCCTGATGCTGGTCTACATCGCGGAGCTGCTGCTGCAGTACCTCGTCTATGGCCCGTGGAAGGACCCGGCCGGCTACAACTTCCCGCAGACGATCAGCTTCCTGCCGGCGACGCAGTTGCCGAAGCTGTTCAGCGGCACGCGGCTGCACATCGGCGTGTGGATCGCGCTGGCGGCGGTGATCGGCTGCTGGTGGCTGCTGTTCCGCTCGATGGCCGGCTTCGCATTGCAGGCGGGCGGCATCGCGCCGATGGCGGCGCGCTACGCGGGCTTCTCCTCGCGCGCGGCGCTGTGGGGCGCGATGGCGCTCTCGGGCGGGCTGGCCGGCCTGGCCGGCGCGCTCGAGACGGCGGGGCCGCTCGGCCAGCTCACGCCCTACGTGCCGGTGGGCTACGGCTTCGCGGCCATCATCGTGGCCTTCGTCGGCCGGCTGCATCCGGTGGGCATCGTGTTCTCGGGGATCCTGATGAGCATGTTCTACATCGGCGGCGAGCTGGCGCAATCGCGGCTCGGATTGCCCAAAGCCATCACCGGCGTGTTCCAAGGCTTGCTGCTGTTCTGCTTGCTGGCCTGCGACACGCTGATCCACTACCGCGTGCGGCGCGCGCCGGCGGCACTGGAGGCGCCCGCCGGCACGCCAGCCGACATGGCAGCCGACATGGCAGCCAAGGAGGCCCGCTGATGGAGGCGTATGCGCTGCTGATCGCCGCGACGCTGAACGCGGGCACGCTGGTGGCGCTCGCGGCGCTGGGGCTGCTGATCAACGAGCGGGCGGGCGTCGTGAACCTCGGGGCCGAGGGGATGATGCTGGTTGCCGCGATCGCCGGCTTCGCGGCGGCGGTGCACAGCGGCAGTGATGTCGTCGGCTTCCTGGCCGGCATTGGCGCGGGCGCGTTGATGGCACTGGCCTTCGGGCTGCTGGCCGTCTATCTGAACACCAACCAGTACGCGACCGGGCTGGCGCTGAGCCTCTTCGGCGCGGGCTTCTCGGCCTTCGCCGGTCAGAACTATGTGCAGGCGAAGCTCGGACCGCGTCCGTCGTTCGCGGTGCCGGGACTTGCCGATGTCCCCTTCATCGGGCCGGCGCTCTTCAAGCAGCATCCGCTGGTCTACGGTGCGGTCGCGCTGACGGCATTGCTCGCGTGGGCCTTGACGCGCACGCGTGCGGGCCTGGTGCTGCGCGCGGTCGGCGAGTCGCCGGAATCGGCCCATGCGCTGGGCTATCCGGTGCGGCGCATCCGGCTGATGGCGGTGGTGGCGGGCGGCGCGCTGTGCGGGCTCGCGGGCGCCTACTGCTCGGTGATCTACACGCCGCTGTGGGTCGAGGGAATGATCGCCGGCAAGGGTTGGATCGCGCTGGCGCTGACGAGCTTCGCCACCTGGCGGCCGGCGCGGGTGCTGCTCGGCGCCTATCTCTTCGGTGGCGTCACCATGCTGCAGTTCCACCTGCAGGGGCAGGGCGTGCAGGTGGCGAGCCAGTTCCTGAGCATGCTGCCCTACCTGGCCACCATCGTGGTGCTGGTGCTGATCTCGCGCAACGAGGGCTTCATCCGCGCCAACATGCCAGCCTCGCTGGGCCGGCCTTTCCACCCCGGCGGCTAGGCGCGGCAGGTGCCGCGGCTCGCCGCGTTCCGTCCTTCGATCACGACTTCGCTGGAGAACCCATGTCCGTCCGATATCCGCGTCCGATGCTCCGCCGTTCCCTGCTGATCGCCGCGTCGGCGGCTGCCGCGCTTGCGCTGGCCGCGTGCGGCAAGAAGGATGAGGCGCCCGCCGGCGCCGCGTCCGCGCCGCAGGCGGGCGGCGCCTCGGCCGGCGGTGCCGCGCCGCTCAACGTCGCCTTTGCCTACGTGGGGCCGGTGGGGGATGGCGGCTGGACCTTCGCGCACGACAACGCGCGCAAGAAGCTGGAGCAGGCCTTCGGCGGCCGCATCAAGACGAGCTTCGTGGAGAAGGTGCCCGAGGCGGCCGATGCCGAGCGGGTGTTCCGCGACCTCGTGCAGCAGGGCAACACGCTGATCTTCGGCACGACCTTCGGCTACATGGAGCCGATGATGAAGGTGGCGGCAGACAGCCCTGAGGTGAAGTTCGAGCACGCGACCGGCTACAAGCAGGCGGCCAATCTGCGCAGCTACGACGCGCGGACTTACGAGGGCGCGTACATGGCGGGCGTGGTCGCGGGGGCGATGACGAAGTCGAACACGCTGGGGGTGGTGGGCTCGATCCCGATCCCGGAGGTGATCCGCAACATCAACAGCTTCACGCTGGGCGCACAGAGCAGCAATCCGAAGGTGACGGTGAAGGTCGTGTGGGTGAACGAGTGGTTCAACCCGCCGCAGGAGACCAATGCCGCGCAGACGCTGATCAACGCGGGGGCGGACGTGTTGATGCAGAACACCGATTCGAGCGCGGTGCTGCAGACGGCGGAGAAGAACGGCAAGTACGCGTTCGGCTGGGACTCGGACATGAGCGCGTATGGGCCGAAGGCGCACCTGGGGTCGGCGGTGATCGACTGGTCGCCGTACTACATCGCGACGGTGAAGGCGGTGCTGGAGGGCAGCTGGAGCGCTGGTCCGGGCAAGCACAGCTGGTGGGGCGTCAAGGAGGGCGCGATCGACCTGGTGTCGCTGAACGCGGCCGTTCCGGCGGAGGTGAAGGCCAGGCTCGATCAGGTCAAGGCGGGACTGAAGGACGGGAGCTTCGTGATCTGGAAGGGGCCGATCGCCGGGCAGGACGGCAAGGAGGTCCTGGCCAAGGACGCCGTGGCGGACGACAGGTTCCTGCAGAACATCAAGTTCTATGTGAAGGGTGTGGAGGGGCAGGTGCCGGCGGGGAGGTGAGGGGAGCGGCGGGCGGTCCCGATTGGCGACGCGCGTTCGCACGCTTCATCCTCTCATTCCAACCGTCTACCCCGTCCGAGCGGCACCGCATCGCACCCGCATTGGCAAGGCCCGGCCCCCGCCTACAGTGCGCGGATCCCGAGGCATCCCCGGGTCATCAGGAGAGGAGATTCCAATGACGATGAAGCATTCGATCCGAGTGCCGCTGACTGTGCTGTGTCTGGCCGCCGCGGCGTTCGCCGCCAACGCGGCGCCTCTGGCCGCCGACGCGAAGCCCCAACTCGCCGCGAAGGCGAAGGCCGCGAAGGCCGCGAAGGAGGCGCCGGCTCGCCCCGCCAAGCGCTACACGATCGAGCAGTTCATGGCCACCACCACCGTGGCCGGCGCGTCCTTCTCTGCGGACGAGAAGCGCATCCTGTTCCGCAGCAACGCCAATGGCGTGTTCAACCTCTACAGCGTGTCGGTGGATGGCGGCGAGCCCGTCGCGCTGACGAACTCCACCACCGAGAGCCACACCGCCATCGGCTACTTCCCGCATGACGACCGCGTGCTCTTCACCCGCGACCACGGTGGCGACGAGCTCGACCACCTCTTCGTGCGCGAGCTCGACGGTACCGAGCGCGACCTGACCCCGGGCGACAAGCTCAAGGCGGACTTCCTCGCCTGGGCGCGCGACGGACAGTCCTTCTACGTCACCAGCAACGAGCGCGATCCGCGCTACTTCGACCTCTACCGCTACGACGCGAAGACCTACGCCCGCACCCTCGTCTACCGCAACGAGAACGGCCTGGCCGTGGCCGACATCAGCGGCGATGGCCGCTGGATCGCGCTCGAACGCGTGCAGACCCAGGCCGACACCGACGTGCTGCTCCACGACACGCAGACCGGGCAGACCACCCACATCACGCCGCACAAGGGCGTCGCGGCCTACGCGGCCGCCAGCTTCGATCCCGAATCGAAGACGCTGCTGATGCGCTCCAACGACGGCAGCGAGTTCAGCCGCCTGATCGCCTACGACCTGGCCAGCGGCCAGATGCGCGAGGTCGAGAAAGCGGACTGGGACATCGAGTACAGCCTGTTCTCGCAGGACGGCCGCTATCGCGTCACCGGCGTGAACGTCGACGCGACGCTGACACCCCGCATCGTCCGCACCGCCGATGGCCAGCCGGTCGCGCTGCCGCCGCTGCCCGGCGGCGAGGTGCGCGGCGTGGTCTTCTCGCGCACCAGCGCGCGCATGGCCTTCTTCCTCAACGGCGACCGCTCGCCCAGCAACCTCTATGTCTACGACTTCGGCACCCGCAAGCTGCGGCAGCTGACGCGCACGCTGTCCAAGGACATCGATCCCGAGGACCTGGTCGAAGGCCGCATCGTGCGCTTCAAGTCCTTCGATGGCATGACCATCCCCTCGGTCTTCTACCTGCCCAAGGAGGCCTCGCCCACGCACAAGGTGCCAGCCCTGCTGTTCGTGCATGGCGGCCCGGGCGGGCAGACGATGCGCGGCTATTCCTCGCTGATGCAGTACCTGGCCAACCACGGCTACGCGGTGCTGGGCATCAACAACCGCGGCAGCGCCGGCTACGGCAAGAGCTTCCACACCGCCGACGACGGCAAGCATGGCCGCGAGCCGCTGTGGGACTGCGTCGAGGCCAAGACCTTCCTCGCCGCCACGGGCGTGATCGATCCCGAGCGCATCGGCATCATGGGCGGCAGCTACGGCGGCTACATGACGGTGGCGGCGCTGGCCTTCCGGCCCGAGGCCTTCAAGGTGGGCATCGACATCTTCGGCGTGTCCAACTGGCTGCGCACGCTCGAGTCCATCCCGCCCTACTGGGAAAGCGCGCGCCAGGCGCTGTACCAGGAGGTCGGCGACCCGGTGAAGGACAAGGACTTCCTGATCGCGACTTCACCGCTGTTCCACGCCAAGGAGATCCGCAAGCCGCTGCTCGTGATCCAGGGCAAGAACGACCCGCGCGTCATCCAGGTCGAGAGCGACGAGATCGTCGAGGCCGTCAAGAAGAACGGCGTGCCGGTGGAATACCTCGTCTTCGATGACGAGGGCCATGGCTTCAAGAAGAAAAAGAACCAGATCGAGGCCAATCGCCGCATGCTGGAGTTCCTCGACCGCTATCTGAAGCCGTGATCCCGGAGGGAAATCCGTGAAGAGTTGCACGGTTTACAGCCTGTTGCCGTGCCCCCCGCAACCTTCGGCAGCATGCATCCCCAGCAGCCCGGCCACGCGCCGGGCTCTTTTTGTCCGAGAGAGAGAAGCGCCCGGACAGGGCGTCGGGCGGACCACGAGTCCGCGACGCGGGTGGGGCGTTCTACAAGATGGGGGAACCAGTCATGCGATTCGAAGGAACGTTGGACAGCTGGTACGCCGAGCGCGGCCATGGGATGGTGAAGCCCGATCAGGGCGGGGATCCGCTGTTCGTGCATGTGTCGGCCTTTCCGATGGACGGCCAGTCGCCGCAGGAAGGCGAGCGCCTGAGCTTCGAGGTTGTGTCCAGGAGTGACGGCAGCAAACAGGCGGTGCGCCTGCAGCGCCTGCAGGAGTTCAAGGTGCCGTCGCAGCTGCGACCCGCGCGCACCGGATCGCGCCCGCCGCGGCCGATCGCGCGCCGCCGCACCTCGCCGCTGACCTGGATGGTGCTGGTGCTGCTGGCACTGGGCGTCGGCGCCACCGTCTGGGCCCCCGCCAGCCACGCCATCTCCACGGAGGCCGCCCAGGCCCGCCGCTGAACCTGTTGACTCCTTGGAGCTGGCAGATGCAGCTCCGCCGCGCTCGCGCAGGCGCTGTGCTCCGCTCTTTTCAGGCTGCCCCCGGGCAGCCTTTTTTGCGTCCGTGAGCCGGGGGCCGCTCAGACCTTCAGTTCGAGTCGCACGGTCCAGACCGTGAAGCTGCGGCCGGTGCTCTCGCTGGTGACGACGCGGCCCGGCGTGGTGGCGATGCTGCCGTTGCCGTAGGTCAGCGGCAGCAGGTTGCTGGCGGCCACGCGCACCGCGACTGCGGGCGAGAAGGTCCACATCGCGGAGACGTCGATGACGCGCTTCTTGTCGATCTCGTTGAGCACCTGGGCGCTCTGCTGCAGCAGTGTCGACGGCGTGTAGTTCAGCGAGGCGCCCAGCGTCAGCGGAATGGATCGCAGACGGTAGTCGGCGCCGAGGTTGGCGGTGTAGCGCGGCTGCTGGTCGAGCCGGTTGTCCGGGCCCGGGATGCCGTCCACCGACGAGTCGAAGAGTGAGAGGTTGCTGCGCACGTTGATGGGCAGCGCGTCGGCGAGGTATTCGTCGAGGCGGAACTTGGCCTCGAGCTCCACGCCATAGGTCTTGGCGTTGCCGATGTTGCGCGGCCGGATGACGTAGCGCGGCACTGGCGAGTACGGCACGGGCTCGAGCACGGCCTGGCTGCGGATCAGGTCGGTGATGCGGCGATAGAAGAAATTCGCGCTGAGCAGGCCGCCCTTCGAAAGGTATTTCTCGTAACCGATCTCGACACCCGTCGCCAGCTCGGGCTTGAGCTCGGGGTTGCCGAGGCGGTCGGGGTAGTTGATCAGGTTGGGGCCGCAGACGACGTCGGGCGGATGGCAGGTGTACTGGCTGTTGATGCTGAGCCGGCCGATGACGTCGTTGAGGTTGGGCGCCTTGTAGCTGCGGGTGAGGCTGGCGCGGATCTGCTCGCGGCTTTTCTCGTCGATCTTGTAGACGGCGTGCAGCAGCGGGGTGAGAACGCGGGAGGTGTTCTTCACCGGACCCTGGTTGTTGCTGCTGTCGGTCTGGATGGCTTCCCAGCGCAGGCCGGCGTAGAAGCCCCATTGCTTGCCGACGCTCCATTCGTCTTGCGCGTAGACGGCCAGGCGCCGGGTGGAGGCGGAGACGTTGTCGCCGAAGTCGGCGAGGTAGGCGCAGTTGTCGCTGAGCAGGGTGCGGCCATCGACCTCGGTGCAGCCGCGGGTCTGGTCGCGCTGGGTGCCTTCGCCCTCGACGCCGGCGACGAGGCTGTGCTCGTTGTCCATCTGGTGCGTGAGCTTCCAGTTGAGGCTCCACTGCGTGTCGCGGCTGTGGGTGGTGTCGTCCTGCAGGCGGTAGAAGGGCAGGCCGGAGTTGGAGAGGTCTTCCTCGCGATGGGAGGCGCTGTCCATCGTCATGCGGCCGGCGCCAATGCGCGTCTCCATGCGGGTGTGCTCGCCCAGGCGCCGGTTCCATTGGACGTTGAGTCGTGCCATGGCGGCGCGGCTGGTGGTGTCGGTGGCGTAGGCGTCGTACTTGATGCGCTCGAAGTCGCCGGCGGGCAGGTCGGGGGACTGGGTCTGGGCGGCGGCGCTGCTGCCGCTGCCGCGGTTGACCATGAGGAAGGGCTGGAAGGCGAGCGTGTCGCCGCCGTCCAGGCGCAGCTGCAGCCGGCCGGTGAGGTTGAGTGACTTGCGTTCGTCGCGCGTCTGGCCGAGGGTCTGGAGCAGCGTTTGGCGCTGCAGCGCGCCGGAGGCGGGGTCGAAGAGGCGGGTGACGGAGAAGGACTCGATGTCGTCGACGCGCTTGTGCTGCATCGCGTTGACGGTGAGGTTGTAGGCGCCGCCGTCGTCGAGCTTGTCGTTGCGGGTCCAGCTGAGGTGCGGGGTGACGTGATCGCGCTCGAAGGTGGAGGCCAGGCGGACCTCGTTGAGGCGGCGCTGCAGGGCCTCGCGCAGCACGACGTTGATGGTGCCGGCGATGGCGCGAGCGCCGAACTCGGCGGTGGGGGCGCGCATGACTTCGATGCGTTCGATCTGTTCGGGCGGCAGCTCGTCGAGCGAGAAGCCCGGCGGCATGCGCTCGCCGTTGACGAGGATCTGGGTGTAGCCGCCGCCCATGCCGCGCATGCGGATCTCGCCGCCGCGGCCGGGACGGCCGCCGGTGGTGACGCCGGGCAGGCGCTTGAGGACCTCACCGATGGTGGCGTCGCCGTAGCGCTCGATCTCCTCGCGGCCGATGACGATCTTCGAGGCGGTGGAGGCGCGGCGCTGGTCGTCGTCGCGGGACGTGCCCTGGACCTCGACGCGGTCGAGCTGGGTGGGCGAGTCCGCGTTGTCCTTGCTGGCCGGCTGCGCGGCGCGCGCGGGCGACTTCGCGGCTGGGGATGCAGGCGGCGTGGCCGGAGCGGCCGGGGGAGAGGACGGCGCGGACTGAGACCAGGCGGAGGTGCTCAGGCCCAGCATCAGGGCGATGGAAAGCGGCTGCAGGGCAGGGCGGCGGATGCGTGTCATCGGAAAGCAATGGCAGTGCAGGCGCGGCCGATCTGGCGATGGCTGGGACGGAAGCGCGGAGAAGTGAAGCGGCGAGTGCGGCGCGTCAGAAGGAAGGCCGGTCGCGGAACGGGCCGAAGGATCGCACGGTGTACGTTTCGTGACGAAGGCCGGGACGGACTTTCAACCTTCTTTACTTGAGGTGATGGGCGGGCGCGACGCGGGTGCGGGAAAACCCGGAATTGGCGGCGACGGTAGATGACGGCTGCCAGCAGATTTTGTTTTTTTCCGCCTCGATGGGTGGAAGGCGTCATGCGCTTTGGCTTGCACCGGCAGTTGGTCGAACGCCCTCTCGTCAGCAGAGTGGAAAAGCGTTCACGGGTGAGCGTGAGCGTTCGGCGACTTGCCCGACTGAGGGCATCTGCCGAGCCATTCAATGTTGAAAGGAATCTGTATGCAGATGGCTGAACTGACAACTGAAGAAGTCGCTCTCGTCCATGGAGGCATCTCGGACGCCGCGCTGAGCGACATTGGCAAGGGTGCGTTGGCAGGTGGCTTCGGCGGACTGATCGTGACCGGCGGCACTCCGATCGGCTTCCTGGGTGGTGCGGCGGTTGGCGCGGTCGCCGGCGGCGTGTATCACTATTGGTTCGCGAATCACCTGAACTAGTAGATTGAGTGCTGACGCGAGGCCGCGACCCTCTGCGGAAGCGGCCTCGCATTCGAAGGAGGCTCCCGTGCTCGAACTCTTGGATCTCGAGAAAGTCCGTCGCATCGGCGCAAAGCGGTTTCTATTCTTTTTCGCCCTCGGGCTGTCTGCGCTCTTCTTGGGTGTGTTCGTTGCAGTCGGCGTCGCAATCGACGGACAGTACGCGGTGCATCGGGAACTGGTGCTGGTCAGCTTGGCCTACGGTTTCGTGATGACCGCGATCTTCGGCCGCAGAATCTGGCGGCTGTCCTCCGTGCAAGGCTGAAATGGAAGTTGTGGTCCGTAAAAGGCGGCCTGCTTCGATGCCTCAAGCAAGCGCGATCAAGTGATGACCAGGTTCGTCGTTTTGGTATGCGCGATCTCGATCGCCGTGGCATCGGCCCATCCGCTGCTCAAGCACGTGTTGGATGACTTCGGGCCGGAGGAGATCGTGTTCGTCGTTCTTCCGCTGTCTTGCGTCTGCTCATATCTGATCGGCAGGTTCTTCCAGTCGAATGAAGACGCCTTGCTGGAGATCGTCAAGGGCGGTGACAGGCTGGCGGCGATCAAGCGCGCCGTCTTCGGCCGATCGCGATCGCGACGCTGAAATGAAAGAAGCCACCCGCTCGGGGTGGCTTCTTTCTGAAGAGGGTATCCGTGACGCTGGTGACGGGTTCCAGCTTTCTGCCCTATGTCGCAGCCGGTTGTTGTCTCGGATGGGTGGCATTCTGGCCAGCCTGTGTGACGGCCAGTTGACGAAGCGCAAGTGCTCTCCGGCTCAATTCATCGCCGGGCGATTGGCGAGCGGCCGCGTGGACTCGCGCACGATGAGCTGCGGTGGCGGCGGCTGTACCGCCGAGCCGCCTGTCCTCAGCAGGTCCAGCATCGCCGCCGCGGCCCGCCGGCCGAGCTCGACGATGTGCACGTCCACCGTCGTGCGCGGCGGACTCGCATGCGCCGTGTTCAACAGATCGTCGTAGCCGACCAGCGAGATGTCCTCGGGCACGCGGAAGCCGCGGCTGTGCAGCACCCGCGCCGCGCCCGCCGCCATCTGGTCGTTGGCCGCGAAGACCGCCGTGAAGCGCGCGCCCGCCTCGAGCATCCGTTCCATCGCCCGCGCGCCGCCGGTCTCGAGATAATCGCCGCCGGCGATCAGCGACTCGTCAACGGCGATCCCCGCTTCCGCGAGCGCCAGCCGATAGCCCGTCTCGCGCTCCTTCGAATCCGCATGCGTCGCGTCGCCGCCGATGAAGGCAATGCGCTGATGCCCGCGCTCGATCAAATGCCGCGTCGCCGCGCGCGCGCCCTCGACGTCGTCGGTCTTCAGCGCATGCAGCCCGGGGGCCTGGAGCGTGCGGCCGGTGACCACGATGGGCAGATCGCGCGCGAGGTCGACAAGGAAGCCATCCGTCAACCCGCCCGTCAGGACGATGATCCCGTCCACGCGCCGCGACCGTAGCGACGCGATGCAACGCCGCTCCTCCTCCGGATCCCAATGCCCGCTGGAGACCACCAGCGCATAGCCGGCCGGCGTGAGCACCTCCTCGATGCCGCGCAGCAGCAGCGCGTAGTACGGGCTCTCGAAGTACTGGGCCAGCAGCCCGATGTTGAAAGTGCGTCCATCGGCGAGCGCCCGCGCGATCGTGTTCGGCACGAAGCCGAGCTCCTCGATCGCCCGGCGGACGCGGCTGGTCTTCTCGGGGCTGACTTGCGCGCTGCCGCTCAGCACGCGCGAGACGGTACTGGACGAGACGCCGCTCGCGGCGGCCACCATGCCCAGCGTGACCTCCTGCGAGGTCGAGAGGAGGGGCTTCTTTCTCTTCATGGGAAAGCGCTTTCAAGGAGTGGTGATCCTACTCCTGGGGGAAGCGCCTGTCTGCGCGGACAGCCGCGCGAGGTGGAAGAATGCAGCCCCATGCCTGGGCCGCTTCCACAGGAAGCGGCCGATGGCCGCGGCGGGTCAGGCCAGCTCAGGCCCGCCGATTGCTATGGCCGCTCCAAATACCTTCCAACGCCACCATGCAGGATCGCTTGAAAGTTCTGGTCGCCGATGACCAGCCGGATTCGCTGGAGCTCCTGCGCGAGCTGCTGACGGTCTACAACTTCGAGTTGAAGGTCGCGCCGACCGGGCTCGAGGCGATCCGGATCGGTCTGAAGTGGGAGCCGGACCTGCTGATCACCGACATCGCGATGCCCGACGCCGACGGCCGCCATGTCGCGAGCCGCCTGAAGCTGAGCCTGCCGGCGCTGGTCGCGATCGCGGTCAGCGGCACGCCGCTGAACACGGATTTCGAATCGGCGGAGGACCTGGTGTTCGATGAGTACTTCGTCAAGCCGATCAACTGGGCGCGGCTGCACGCGGTGCTGACGCGGCACGGGGCGAAGGTGGTCGAGCCGGGCGGGGCGCAGCTGTTCGGCGCGGAGCCGGACGACGACGTGCCGACCACCGCGGCGGCGCGGCTCGACGGCGATCCGGACCCGGCGCGATGAGGCGGCTGCTGCATCTCACCAGCCGGCACCGCGCGCCGTCGACGAACCGCGCGCTGGGCCTGCTGCTCGCGTTCAACGCGGGCGCGGTGAATGCGGGCGGTTTCCTGATCCTGCAGCGCTACACCTCGCACATGACGGGGTTCGCGTCGCAGCTCGCCGATGGCGCGGTGCTGGGGCAGGGCACGCTGGTGCTGAATGCGCTGGGCGCGATCCTGGCGTTCCTCTGCGGTGCGGCCGTGTGCGCGATGCTGGTGAACTGGGCGCGCCAGCATGGACTGCGCAGCGTCTACGCGCTGCCGCTGATGCTGGAGGCGGCGCTGCTGTTCCCGTTCGGCCTGATGGGCGCGATCACGCTGAGCTGGCACACGCCGTTCGCGGTGCCGCTGACGGTGCTGCTGCTGGCATTCATCATGGGGCTGCAGAACGCGGTGGGGTCCAAGACCTCGGGCGGGAGCATCCGCACCACCCACATGACGGGGAACATCACCGACCTGGGGATGGAGCTCGGGAAGATGCTCTATTGGAACCGGCAGCCCACGGCGAGCCGGCCGGCGGTGCGGCATGACCGCCAGCGCGCCTGGCGCGCGGGCGGGCTGCTGGCGGCATTCGTGCTGGGCGGGGTGGCGGGCGCGCTCGGGTTCAAGCACCTGGGCTTCGTGTGCGTGGTGCCGCTGGCGGCGGTGCTGTTCGTGCTCGCGTTGCCGCCGGTGACGCGCGATTGGGGGCGGTGGAGAGGCGTGCTCGGGCGCGGAAGATGAACTCGCGTCGCGTCGGCGGCAGCTATCCGAGACTTTCAGCCGTGGGCGGCTTGATGGCCGCCGGCGCGAGCGCAACGGTCCAATGCCCACCGGCCTCTTGTTGAAGCGAGAGCAGGTCATAAGTCTTCAGCATGCTGACCAGCCCGGAGTGGCCGTAGGTCTGCGGGGAAAACCCGGGGTCCGTGCGGCGCAGGTAGGACCCGAGCGTCCCTACATGCACGCGGCCATCCGGCGTATCGGCAGCCATCAGCTTGACCGCCTTGATCAATGACTTTGGACGCTGCTTCGGCTGCGGTGTGGACGCCTGAGCCTGAGTGGTTGACTTCGATGCGGGCGCCACGGTCGTTGCCGGGGCCTCCGGCGGCGAACACTCGAAGAATTGATCGCTGGCATTGCGCAAGGCCGCCGGCGTCTTCGCTTCACCGACGATCAGGACCGTTGAGCCACGCTCGCGCAACTTGCGGCACAGGTAAGCGAAGTCGGAGTCGCTGGTGACCAGGCAGAAGGTGTCCGCGCGGCGATCGAAGAGTGCTTCCATCGCATCGAGGGCCAAGGCGATGTCCGCAGTGTTCTTGCCTGCGGCGTACTGAAACTGCAAGCACGGGGTGAAGGCCAGGCGAACAAGCGCCTCTTGCCACTTGTTCGCCAGCGTCGTGTGATTGCCATAGCCCCGTCTGACGATCACTCTCCCGAACTGGGCAACCACGCTGAGCGCGTACTCGAGGATCTCGGGAGTGGTGTTGTCGCAATCGACGAGGACGGCAACCTTGGTTTCGGTCTGGGTGTCGGTGGTGTACACGTTCTGGCTCCCTGCTGACGAGCGGAGTGTCTTCGAGGACTCGCCATCGTGGAGCCCCCCTCCAGAGGGGGGGCTCGCTGAGCCGAACGCTCAGCGCGGGCTGCTGGCCGGACGCTCGCGCTCCCGTTCCTTGCGTGCGGCCTCGCGGGCCTCGAGCTCGCGCTGCCGCTGGATGCGGTCGCCCTCGTTCGCATTGGCGGCGCTGTGCATGGCCTCGGCGCGGCGCCGGGCGTCGGGGCCACCGGTGAGGCTGCTCTGCGCGTCGACGGCCTGCTTGCTGATGTTCCAGTCCGCCGCCGAGTAGTTGCCCTGGCCCTTCTGGCATTGGCGCGCGCGGCGGATCTCGTCCTGGACGAAGCGCTTGGCTTCCGGGCTCAGCGAGATCGAGCTGGCCTTGGTTTCCATGCCGGCGATGTCGCGCTCGGACGGGCAGACGTTGTTGGACACCGGTGGGGCGGGCTGGGCGCCGTTCGAGGGCGCCGCCGTGCCGGCGCGCTCTTCGGCGGAAGCGGCCCGGGCCCGTTCGGCGATGGCCGCGCGGTCCGCCGAGGTGTCGACGACATTGCCCTGAAGGGCGCGTTGCGGCAGCGGCTCGCCCTTGTTGGGGCAGGGCTGGTCCGAGTAATGGACCTTGCCGTCGATGACGCATTTCCAGACTTCGGCGCGGGCGGCGGGCGCGGCCATTGCGCTGGCGGCGAGCAGGCAGGCGAAGGCGGTCCGGTGGATCTTTGGCATGTGCTTGTCTCCCTGAAAGGGATCGAACGCGCCGGCGCTCGCATGTGTTGACAGGCTGGAGGAAACGGAGGGCAACAGGTGGCGTGATCATCGAGCATCCGGGACGAACGAGAGCCGTCAAGTCCCCTCCCGCCGCTTCCCCGTCCTGGCCGTGGCCGGCGGCGGATGAAGCGGGCAGCATGCGGTCCTCCGAACCTTCGGCATGGACCTGCAGCATGGCTTTGATCTCTCTTCGGCGGACGCTTGCCGCTTCCATCTGCGCGTGGATGGCGGGTGGTGCGCTCGCCGCTTCTGATGCCGCCTCGCTCGCCACCGACCCGGCGGCCATGACGCAACTGGTCGAGGCGGTGACGCTCGACGTGATCTCCGAGCTCTCCGTCTCCGCGTGCGAGGACATGGGGGTGCCGTCGGCCGCGCAGATGCGCGATGCGTGGGTGGCCTGGCGCACGCGTTATCAGCTCCCGCCGCTGCGGGTGGTCGTGACGCGCGTGATGGAGCGCAAGAGCAGCGACCCGCCGTGGGACAAGCTGGTCGATCGGGTTCGCAAGCGGGTGCTGACGAATGCCACGCCCGATCAGGCTTGCCTCGCGATGGCGCGTGAGTGGGACGGCCCCGGCATGGACATCGCCGCGAAGTATCCGCAGGCTGTTCCGGTGGCGCGGGCGCTCGTGCAGGCGAAGCTCGTGACGCCGCCGACGCCGCTCCCAGTGGCTGTCGAGCCGGCGCGGGGCCAGCTCTTGCTGCCGAGCCAGGTGATCGCCTTGACGGCGCAGCGGGGGAACTGGCTGGCGATCTCCGACGAAGCGGCGCTTCGCAAGATGGGGCAGGTCTACGTGAAGGGCAGGGTGGCGCGCGATCTCCGTCATCCCGAGCGCTTCCATCTCGTTGAGGAGCGCGGCGACCGCCGGGCCGAGCAACTGATCTATCTGAAGTTCAACGCCGAGCCGTGGGTGGGGCGAGAGATCGTGCTGCGCGGGGTGGTGACCTCGCTGAACCGGCTGTCGATGGACCTGGCGGACGCGGCGCTGGTGAACGACGCGTCGGGGCTGACGGTGTCGCCGCTGCCGCAGACGCCGCTGACGCGCAAGGAGGTGCTGCTCCAGCGCGTGTCGACCGCGCCCGGCCAAGGCTTGAGCGAGAGGGATCTGGTCGCGGTCGTCCTTCATGGGGAGGCCAACTACAACTACGGCAGCCGTTGGGAGGAGGACGTCAGGTTCCTGTTGAAGGACGGGACGGTGTACCGCCGCACGGAGATGCCGCCGGATCAGCTGAACGTCGCGGCGTCGAGGCAGTTGGAGCCGCAGCGCTGGGGGCGATGGAGAAGCACCGGCAAGGGCTACGAGATGCAGGAGCAGGACGACGAGGGGCGGCCGGTCGGCGAATGGAAGCTGGAGAAGCACGTCGCGGTGAAGCCGTGGCCGAAGGACGCGAGGCTGGAAGGAAGCTTCAGCCGGAGCAGCTTCAACGGGAGCATGGTCACGGGCGGGACGTCAGCGACGCGCGGGATCCGGTTCACGAAGGACGGCCGCTTTGAGCGCAGCTTCAGCGCGCTGTCGAGCACCGGGAGCCTGCAGGCGATTACTGGGACGGTGATCGCGGGGTCGTCGCAGGGGGATGGGTCGGGGAGCAGCAGCACCGGCGGCGGGACGGTGGGGACAGGGCTAGGAACGGTCGGCGCGACCAGCGGGACGCGGACGAAAGACGATGGGGCGAGCCGGAGAGGGCGGAATCAGCTGAGCGGCTATGCGATCACGCTGGTCTACGACGACGGGCATGAGGAACGGCTACTCAGTTTTCCGGTGGAGGGGAATGGCCGGAGTGTGTATGTCGGGGGAGGGAGTTATGACCTCTCCCAATGACTACCAACCCCTTAATTCTAGAGACGTTGTTTCCCACTTAAGCGGAATATCAATATTAATCTCCTCAGGGTATGCGACAGGGCCCTTCTCGCCAACTGCTTCGAAAACTATTGTGCAATTTTTCCGCTTCGATCATATGTGATAAATGTGAACTTGGCGCGGTCTCCCAATGGTCTGATCTCTGCCTCAATGACGTTCTGTATTTCCTTTTGAACACTTCCATGCACGTCTGCCATCTCTTCCTCCAGTTCTCCAACCGTCTTCTTTAATGCAGTGAGTGCACTTCCGAGAGCCGGAATTTTTATCAGTTCTTCCCACATGTAGTTTCTTAGGAAGGTCATTAAAAACGAATATGCGCCGTGCAGCGAAAGATATGAACCATCGTTCCCCCTCTTAAGGGTGGCGATGATTCTACCCAAGGCGTTAAGCATTGTGAGACTATCGATCTCGCCCGAATCCCGTATCTGCTCCAGCGTTCGGATGGTTTCTAAGAGTAGTTCGGGAAGTCGGCTCTCGCGCCTGTAATGGTTGAACAAAGCGTCGAAATCATAGCCATCAATTGCCCCATCAAATGCCCACTGGTGGTTTGAAAGTTGTGCTTTGGATGGTATTAAGTTTGATATTAAAGAAAATGTATCCCAGCTTCCGCTAGAGAAAAGCAGTGTCTGGTTTGTGATGTCTCTCAGCCAAGAGGGTACATCTGTAGGCGCTAATAGCAGGGCCAGAGATTCGGCGGCGGAGTTCAATTCCTTTGCGGCTTGATGTTTTTTTTGCGAATCTTAGCCAACCAGCGCGCGCAATAAATTTTCGGCCGCCGCGACCATTTCAATGTGCCGCTGCTTGAGAAGGCGCTCATATATTTCAATACTCGCTTTGCTCATGAATTGTCCGAAAGTCGTGTTGTTTCATGCATCTGAAGAACTGTCGGCCCTGTGAGACGATCGCAACATTGTCAAATGAGCGTCGAAATGTTTCCATTGTTCTTCACTAATGATTTGATGACGCGCTCTCGGATTATTCATGGCGGTAGCAAAGGCTCCGAACGTTTTCCATTCGAGCTGCTTACTCTCCCTTCCGCGAAATCGCTCAGTTCCGGTGACGTGCTTCAAGATTTCATCCTGCACGGCTCTGTCGATACCGACGGCATCCCTCGATCTGAGGAACCCGGCCCCATCGCGTCCCCACGCCTCAAGATTGAGAAGCTCTGGCAGAGACCTTGGAGGCAGTTTCCATGTTCCGGAAGAAATTGGATTCGAGTAATCCGAGAAGTCCGCATGCACGAAGAAGTCGCATGCAGATTCAATGAATGGTGATGCCTTTTTTGAGTAGGATATGACCAGTTGAGTCTTTGCGCGGGTCATCGCCACATACAGTCGGCACAGATCTCGAAATGACTCCTCACTTGGCAGGTTTGGATGCGGCAATACGCCAGCCGCGCAATTCACTACAACTACAGCATCAAATTCATAGCCCTTCGTCTGTTCTAGATCGGATATGAATATATTTGAAGATGTAATGTCAGTGGTTCCCGAAAGGATCGGCAGATTCATCCGGGCGCCCAATTGTTCCATTGCCGTGGGGCCGAAGCCGCAGACAGCGATGCAATAACGCTGCCCCGGCGTCCGGTCTTCTGCATAGGATGTCAGAAAGCCATGGGCGCGTTCGAGTTCGTCTACAACTCCATGACCCCGCAACAACAATGGCTTTGGAGAAGAAAAGCTTGCGAACTCGGGCGCAAGCACCTCCAAGTCAATTGCGCCTTTCGGAATAGAAGTGAGTGCCTTCGTGAGCACTTCGTTTGCGGCGGACAGGATTTGACGGCTATTTCTGTAGTTTTGATTGAGCCTTAGGCTTCTACCCGCGCAGTCAATTCCGGCGCTCCTAAGGTCCGCTGACTTTGTGTAGACGGTTTGTGCCGCATCTCCGCAGAGAAAAATATCATTATCGCCCTCGAGTGCTAGGGATCTAATAATTCCCAGCTCAAGTGTGCCGAGATCTTGCACCTCGTCTACCAAGACGCTCCGATATTGCGGATGAATCTTTTCACGGTGCCTGTAGAGCGCGGCGACAATTCCCATATCATCGATGACGCCCACTGCATCCATTTTTCTTTCCCAGGCGTTGAGCCCTTCAAGCGTTTGGCGTCTGAGACGTTCGTCGAATGGAACAATTCTGCCTTCTCGCTCCATCTGAAAATAGTTTTCTCGTGCGCCAGGAGGAAATGAACTTCTTATGTAGTCGAACTCTTGGCGTAGATAGTCGCTGGAATAAATTCCCCGTGCATTCAAGGAGTGAATTAGATCGCAAAGTACATTTGCGTCGTGATTGTTGTTTTCGCAGTTGAAAAATTCATTCCAGACTTCGTCCACATGGTCACTGCTCGCATGAGCATTCTTCGCGATGCTTCGCTTTGTGTAGTAGTCTCGCCGCGCCGGCTCTAGTTGCATCAATTTGTCGAAACATAAATCGAAAATAGACGTAATCTGGAGATTGGACGGTTTTAATGCGCCCCGCTGTGCCTCGACTAGACGATTTATTAGCTTCGCGAGAGCAGGGCTTAATGTGACCAGCAGAACCGGTTCCGGTTGATACAGGTCCGCCAATCGCAGTGCGCGGTGAACTACTACGCAGGTCTTCCCAGACCCACTGACGCCGGCAACGCGAGCGGGGCCCTTAAAGTTCCGCTCCACCAGTTGGCGCTGGGCCGGATGCAGATAGAGCATCCATCGTTCGAATGACGCGGTTTCGACGAAATATTGAAAGAGTTCGGGATCGATGTCAGACAGTAATACGGCTGATTCGCTTGATCGAATCGTCTCGACAGTAGAGGGGGCAAGCACCTCTACCGGAGTAACTCTGCTTGCGAATAGGTCTATGCGAACTTTCGCGTTAGCGACATCTCCCGATCTGAGGGAGAGAAAAACGTCGATTAGCATCTCTTGCTGTTCGGTGCTGCCGGCTTCCAAACATGCCGAGAATAGCTCATCATCGTCCGTAATGGATTCTATCTCCCAGATTTTCTTTGCAGCAGTATCGGATAGGCCTTTGAGAGCTACCTCTGTATGACTTTGCGGCAGCAGATCAATCAGCGGGCCGGTACTTAAATCGGTTTCGCCGGCGATTAGTCCAGTGTCGTCTTGGGTGGGTTTTGAAACGCGAACCTTTTCGAGAACGAGCGAACCCAGAAGGTCTTTCGCGACGAACTCGAGTCCTTTATTTCTGTCAAGCCAAGTGTCGACTGACTGATGATCCCCCGCAAACAGAAATAGGCAGACTCCATTATTGACCACTGTAACGAGACGGGAGAATCCCGTTAGGTCGTATTTCCTACAGTGCTGGATGCGGCTTTCACCGTGATTGGTAGATGCCACTCCGCGAAAGGTTTCCTCAAACGTTGAGCCTTCCAACTTGGCCCGTCCCCAAATGGCTTGGACGGTTTGAGCGGCCTTCTGAAATTTTCCGCCCTTCTGATAAAGATCTCGGAGCGATGCTGTAAATTCTTCTCCCTGCAAGAATCGCATGGGGCCTCCCTGGCGCCTGATCGTTGTCACGTCAGCGTAGCACTGACAACGTGTCGGAATGTAAGGAGAGTCCCGGAGGCGTGCTGTCGCGGTCGACCATCCATAATCGTCGGCTGGTCGCTTCGTGAAGGTCCTTCTTGATCGCGAGGAACGAGCGGAAGCAAAAAGAAAAAGCCCCGACATCTCACGATGCGGGGCTTTGATTTGGCTCCTCGACCTGGGCTCGAACCAGGGACCTACGGATTAACAGTCCGGCGCTCTACCGACTGAGCTATCGAGGAATCGTCGGTTTTCAGATCCTATCGACCTGAATTCTTGGGCCAGTGTCTTCGGTCGGACTCTGGCTGAAAAAGAACGAAGGTCCTAAGACCTTCGTCATCTGATCTTGGCTCCCCGACCTGGGCTCGAACCAGGGACCTACGGATTAACAGTCCGGCGCTCTACCGACTGAGCTATCGGGGATCAGAGCCTGAGAGTATACACAGAAAAATCAGTCCCTCACAAGACCCACTCCACCGACGCCCGCCATGTGCGATTGGCGAGCGGGTACAGATAGACATGGTTGTACTGGTACGGCGACTCGCGCCACGCCCGGCGGTCCGTCACGTTGTCCACGCCAACACGCCAGATCAGCAGTTGCCGGCCCACGTTCTGCTCATAACGAGCCCCAAGGTCCAGCCGCGTCCAGCTCGGAATCGCCAGCGAGTTGTCCGGCAGCACCATGCGCTTGCCCTCGTAGACCACCCCCGCCTGCAGCTCCAGACCCGGCAGCCACACGTTCTGATGCGCCTGCAGCTTCAGCACGGTCTCGGGCACGTTCGTCGGCTTCAGGCCGTTGAGCGTCACGTCCTCGCTGCGCTCACGGCGCGCGCGCAGCTTCATCGCGCTCGCCATCAGGCCGCCGTTCGTCCACTTCAGATCCGCCTGCGCTTCCACGCCGCGATGGTTCTGCTCGCCGTCGATGCGGGTCTCGAGCATGTTCTCGCCGTTCACCGTGACCGGCACGTCGCGCGTCGCGGGCTTGCTGATGTCGAAGTAGTTGATCGACCAGTCCACCGTCCGGCTGCCCGACTTCAAACCGATCTCCCACTGCTTGCTGCGCAGCGCCGGCAGCACCGCCGTGCGGTTCGCATAAACCGGCAGGTTGGGCACGACCGCCGATTCAATGCCCTGGCCCCAGCTCGCGTAAGCCAGCAACTGCGGATCGATCGCGTAGCTCACGCCGAGCCACGGCGTCGTGAACGACTGCGCGTACGGATTCGGCGTGCCGACCTGGCCCGCCTCCGGACCGACCGCGACACTGTCGCGCTTGAGCCGCGTGTGACGCACACCGAGCCAGCCTTGCCAGCGCTCGCTGAACTGCATTGCGTCGCGCAGATAGAGCTCGGTGCTGCGCTCGGTGCGGTTGGTGTTGGTGCCGGAGAGCGTGGGATCGGCCGTCGTCGGCAGCGTGCCCCAGATGTTGCCGGTGCCCGCCGGGTTGTAGGCCTGACCCTGCAGCCGGCTCTTGTAGCGCGAGAACAGCACGCCCGTCGTCAGCTCGTGCGCGATGCCCGCCGTTCTCAGCTTGCCCTGCGCCGAGAGATCGAGCGCGTCGCTGTTGCGGTGCTCGTTCTCGCTGCGGAAGTCGTATTGATCGAAGGTGCCGTCGGGGCAGTAGGTGCTCGGGTAGAACGTGCCGTCGCCCGCGGTGCAGCCGAACGGGTAGGCGAGGCGGTCATCGTTGACCAGCCGCTGGATCGCGGCATGCGCCTGCAGCTTCCAGTCGGCATTGAGTTGATGCTGGACGCGCAGCGAGGCGGTGCGGCCCTCGAAGACGACCGGCAGGCTCCACGACTGGTTGTTGAGGTTGATGCGCGGATCGATGGCCTTGGCGTCGGGCAGCTTGTCGCCGAGCAGGCTGAAGCCGGGCTGGCTGGGCTGGCTCTGGCGGCTGAGCTCGACCTCGGCCTCGATCAGCGTGTCGCGAGTGACGCGCCAGTCGCCGGCGACGGCCATCAGCCAGCGGCTGCCGTCGGCGTCGCGCAGCTCGGGGCGGAGCTTGGCGGCCTGCAGGTTGACGCGCAGGCCGAAGGCCTTGTCGTTGCCGTGGCCGTCGCTGAAGCGGTGGCTCCAGTCCATCGCCGATTCGATGGTGCCGCGCTCGCTGACGCCGAGCATCACGCTGGTGAGCTCGACCGTCGGCCGCTTCACGACGAGATTGACCAGGCCGCCCGGGGCGCTGGTGCCGGACTGGATGCCCGACGTGCCCTTGAGGACTTCGACGCTGCCCTTGTTGGCCAGGGGGAGGGCGGTCTCGGCGTTGATCGGGAGGCCGTCGCGGCGGAAGTTGAAGCGGTTGTCGAGGTCGTAGCCGCGGACCTTCAGATAGGAGACGTAGCCGGTGGAGTTGTAGGAGTCGCCCACGCTGGCGTCGAGCAGCGTCAAACCGGCAAGGCTGCTCAGGCCGCGGTCGGCGAGCATCTCGGCGCTGATGACGCTGGCCTGCATCGGGAGCTTGGCGACCGGCGTGTCGCCGAAGCCGCCGACGGTGACGGGCGCATCGGCGGTGCCCTTGATGACGACGCTGGGCAGCGCGGGAGCCGCCGCCGAGGCTGAGGAGGCCGAGGACGCCGACTGCGCCGCGGCGGAGAGGGACAGGCCGCCAGCGGCCAGGGCGATCGACGCGATCGCGAGGCGGTGCAGCGGGAAGGGAGTCAGAACGGACGAAGTTGCCATCGGAATGCCGGAGCCAGGAATGCGATGGCAGGTCGGCAAACCGGACACGCCGATGAGAAGGCGGCGTGCGAGGACACCCGTGGTGTCGAAGGCATGCTTCCCTGCGCGAGGATTAACTCGGCCCGCGGAGATCTGGCTCCGCGGACTGACGGCCCGACTGGCCGTCATCAGGTTCAAAGGGACTTTCTCAGCCGGTCTGTCGACGTATCGATCGGACCAGCACCCCTAGCGAAACTCGCCGGACGGGCCGGCGAGCGGGTGGGATTCTAGTCGTGGTCGCGAAGCAGGGGATACGGCGAGGTCCGGCGAGTGGCTTCATCGCCCCAAAGCGGGAGTAGAGTGCCGCATTCGCTGCGGGCGTCCGGAACGAAGCCCGAGAGGCAAGACGCGGCGATTGCTGACCGACATTGAAAGCTGAGGAGCTCAGACCATGCCCAAGGGTGAACAACGCAACGACAAGGCCAAGATGAAGCCGAAGAAGGACAGCGGCAATACGAAGGAATCCTCCTTCGTCTCCGACCGGCCCGTCGCCCCGACGACGGCCGTCATGCCCAAGGGCAAGCTCAAGAACAAGCCGGGCTGAACCCTCGTCCAGCCCCGCCCGGCCCCTGCGGCCGACATCCAACCGCCCCGCTGATTGCCCTGCAATCGCGGGGCGGCGTCATTTGCGCGCCCGCATTTGCCGCGCCGCAGCAAGACGTGACCCCCCATCTCTCCATCCGTCTCCCACTGAAGGGGGAAGGTGATTGACTCGCTCCGCCCGCCGGGGCCCACTGCGCCCTCTGGCCGCAGTCCGCCGTTCGGAGAAACCTGCGGAACGCGCAGGAAATGCAGCGAGCGCGTTCTGTTGACGGATGAATTCATCTGCATACACTGAACAAATCCCCACCGCTTCACGCCCTTCGACATGAACGCGAGCAGTCCCCCGACCACGATGGAGCCCTTGTCGGCCCGCATCCCCAGCGACCTCTATCTCTGGCTCGCCCAGCTGCAGGTCGAGGGCGCCGCGACCAACAGCGACAAGCTGCGCGTGCTGCTCGGCCAGCTCAAGCGGCAGCACGACGGCGCCTTCGACTACGTCGCCGCCCACGCCTGGACCCGCGACCTCACCGCCCGGCTGCGCGACTCGCTGGTGCGCATCGAGAGCGAGACCGGCCAGCACTCCGAGGTCGTCAGCCTGCTGCTGGATCACTTCATCGCCGCGCTCGCACTAGCCATCAGCCAGGCGCCCGCCGATGCCGGGCAGGCGCGCCAATTCGAAGAGGCCCTCGTGCGCCGCGCCGCCGCGCTCTGCGAGACGCTGCTGCGCCAGGGCACGCCAGCCTCCGCCGCCGCGTACGACCCGCAGGTCGTGCGCAGACACCTGGGCACCACGCTCGACCTCGCCCAGCCCCTGCATCCCTCCACGTCCTCGAAAGGATCCTGAGATGACCGACACCCTGAAGACCCGCGTCGGCCGCGTGATCGCCGGCAGCGTGCACGCGCTCCTCGACCGGATCGAGGACCAGGCCCCCGAGGCCATGATGGAGCAGTCGATCCGCGAGGCCGACACCGTCATCGACGACGTCCGCCATGAACTCGGCACGGTCTCGGCGAACCGCCATCTGTCGCAGCGCCAGCACGCCAACCTGAACCAGCTGCACGCGACGCTCGCGTCGCAGATCGACGAGGCGATGACCGCCGGCCGCGAGGACCTCGCCCGCGCCGCCGTCGCGCGGCAACTCGACATCGAGGCGCAACTGCCGGTGCTCGAGACCACGCTGGCCGAGCAGGCGCGGCAGGAAAACGAGCTGACCGGCTTTGTCGCCGCGCTGCTGGCCAAGAAGCGCGAGATGCAGGACGCGCTGACGGAATTCCGCAAGAGCCGCGCCGCAGCCGCCGCCACCGTGACCAGCCCCGCGGGCGCCGGCACCGCCGCGCACCGCATCGGCAAGGTTACCGACGCCTTCGACCGCGTCTACGAGCGCCAGACCGGCCTGTCCGGCACCGCCCGTCAGAACGGCCTGCAGCAGGCCGCGCAGCTCAAGGAGCTCGACGATCTCGTCCGCGACAACAAGATCGCCGAGCGCATGGCGCAGCTGAAGGCCGCGAAGTCATGAGCCTCTTCACCGCGCCGCAGAACCTGCCGTTCGGCATCGGCTTCGCGCTGATCGTCGGCATCGCGCTCGTCGAGGGCGCGGGCATGCTGATCTCGTTCAGCCCCAGCAACCTGATCGACCACCACCTGCCCGAGATCAGCGGCGACACCGGCCTGGACCGGGTGCTGGGCTGGCTGCACCTCGGGAAGGTGCCGGCGCTGGTCCTGCTGCTGCTGTTCCTGAGCGGCTACACGGTCTTCGGCTACAGCCTGCAGGTCGTCATGAACGGGCTGTTCGGCGGCTACCTGCCGGCGGCCGCGGCGGGTGTCGCCGCGGTGCCGGCCGGCATGGCGACCGTGCGGGGACTGGGCGCGCTGATCGCGCACATCATTCCGCAGGACGAGACCAGCGCCGTCAGCGAGCAGAGCCTGGTCGGCCGCGTCGGCATCGTCGTGACCGGCGCCGCGCGGCGCGGGCTGGCGGCGCAGGCACGGGTGAAGGACGCGCATGGGCGCTCGCACTACCTGATGGTCGAGCCCGACGTCGACGACGAGATCTTCGAGGAGGGCGTGCAGGTGCTGATCGTCAGCAAGGCGGGCGCGTTCTACCGCTGCATCGCGAATCCGCATCCGACGCTGATGTGAAGCGCGTCTCGCCACGCACACCAATTTCATTGAGGGAGTATTGAGTTCATGGACAACCTGATCGAGCTGCTGATCATCGCCGGCATCGCGTTCGTCGCACTGCTGAGCATCGGCTTCATCTTCGCGCGGCTGTACAAGCGCTCGACGAAGGAGACCGCCTTCGTCCGCACCGGACTGGGCGGACAGAAGGTCATCATGGATGGCGGCGCGATCGTGCTGCCGGTCTTCCACGAGCGGGTCCTGGTCAACATGAACACGCTCAAGCTCGAGGTCCAGCGCCGCGAACGCGAGAGCCTGATCACCCGCGACCGCATGCGCGTCGACGTGACGGCGGCCTTCTTCGTGCGGGTCAAGCAGACCGAGGAGTCGGTGAGCATCGCCGCCCAGACGCTGGGCGCCCGCACGATGAGCCCGAACGAGCTCAAGGCGCTGGTGGAGGACAAGTTCGTCGACTCGCTGCGCGCGACCGCGGCAACGATGTCCATCCAGGAACTGCAGGACAAGCGCCGCGACTTCGTGCAGGCGGTGCAGAACGCGGTCGCCGAAGATCTGGAGAAGAACGGCCTCGAACTGGAGTCGGTGTCGCTGACCAGCCTCGATCAGACCGACAAGCAGTTCTTCAATCCCAACAACGCGTTCGACGCCGAAGGCCTGACCCGGCTCACCGAGCAGACCGAGGCGCGCCGCAAGCAGCGCAACGACGTCGAGCAGGACACCGAGGTGCAGGTCCGCACGAAGAACCTGGATGCGACGCGGCAGAAGCTGACGATCGAGAAGGACCAGGAGTTCGCGACGCTGGCCCAGCAGCGCGAGATCGAGATCACCCGCGCCGAACAGATCGCGCTGATCGCGTCGCAGCAGGCCGAGCGCGGCCGCCAGGCCGAGGCGGCAAAGATCGAGGCCGAGCGTCAGGTGAGTCAGAAGCGCATCGAGGCCGATCGCGAGATCAGGTCGGCGGAGATCGAGAAGAACCTCGCCGTGCAGACGCGCGAGATCGAGATGGAGCGCAAGACCGAGATGCAGCGGGCCGAGCAGCGCAAGCAGGTGGAGATCGCGCGCCAGGACACGCAGATTGCGATCGCGACGAAATCGCGCGAGCAGTCGGACGCCGATGCCGCGGCCAACCTGGCCCGCGCCGAGATGGTGAAAGCCGAGGAACTGGTGAACACCGCGCGCCAGGTCGCGGTGGCCGAGCGCGAGAAGAACATCCAGCTGATCGAGGCCTCGAAGGAAGCCGAGCAGCTGGCGATCGCGGTGCGGGTGTCGGCGTCGGCGGAGAAGGAAGCGGCGCTGGACCGCGCCGAGGCGCTGACCATCGAGGCCCAGGCCAAGCAGGCCGCGGCGCTGGCGGAAGCCGAAGGCCGCCGCGCGATCAACGAGGCGCTGAACACGCTGTCCGCCGCGCAGATCGACCTGCAGGTCCGCACGATGCTGCTGCAGCAACTGCCCACCATCCTGGAGCAGGCGGTGCGTCCGATGGAGAAGATCGACTCGATCCGCATCTTCCAGGTCAACGGCATGCCGGGCGCGAGCAACGACGGCACGGGCGGCGCGGTCAATGGGCATGGCGGTCACTGTGGTCATGCCGGCAACGGCACGGCGGGCGGTGCGACCTTTCCCGAGCAGGTGATGAACTCGGCGCTGCAGTACCAGATCGCCAAGCCCATCGTCGATGCGGTGATGAAGGATGCCGGCCTGTCCAACGATGGCATCACGGGCGTGGCGCACTCGCTGGCGGGCATGCTGGGGCAGGGCAACGGCGCGCCGGTGCCGCAGGTCCCGCAGGTCCCTCACGCGGCGCAGAAGTCGATCGACGGTCCGCACGCCTGATCAGCCGCCACTGAAGGAAAGAAGCCCGCGGGTGAAAGCCAGCGGGCTTCTTGCTTTCAGACGAGGCGTTGCGTGAGTCAGGCCGCGAGGGCGAACCGGTCGTCGACCTGACCTTGGCGTACGGCCTGCCAGCCCAGACACGCGAGGGCGACGGTGCGGGGGACGGCTTTCGCACCGCTGCGGTAATAGGCCACCATGCGACGGGACATGCCCAGCGCCGCCGCTGCCGAGTCCAGGTTCAACTCGTTGTCGTACATCCACCGGACGATGAACTCGTGCGAGATGCCGCCGCTTTGCTCGATGCCCATCGCCCGCAGGTTGTCCGCGGCGAGTTCGAGCGCCTCATTCCCCGGCCACACGACTGTGTCGCTGAACTCCCCAAGACGGGCTGTCATGAAAACGCGCTCGTCCTTCAACGGCGAGAGGGCGCTCAAGCGCCGGATGACCTCGACCAGGTTCACCTCGAACTCCGCGCCATCGGCAAAGCTCAGCAGCAGCGAGGCACACGGCGTCGGTATCACTCGCGTAAGCGTGAATTGCGGGGTTTTCATGAGTTCAGTTCCTTCCACGCCTTCAACAACAAAGGGCGATTGGTGCCAGCCCACTTCAGTGCTTCAGCCAAGCAGGCCTTCGGCACCTCGCCGGCGATCACCCTCAGGTCCCTGATCGAGACGGCCGCCTTGTTCCCGTCATGGGCACGAATGTGGAAGTGCGGAGGGAGGTGATCGTTGGCGTAGATGTCGATCCTGGACTTTGCGAGACGAATCAGTGTCGGCATGAATTTTGGTGCAACGGTTGCACTGTTGCAAGCGCTAGAAGCTCGGACAGAACAGCATCCGTCCAAGCTGTGATTCATGCCTATGCTTCGCGTTGACGGAGCGCAAACAATGCGTCGAACGCTTGGGACATCGCCGCCTCAAACATGTCTCTTCACTGAGGCCGATAATCCTCGCCGCCATGGACGATCCCTCAGTTCCCCTGTCGTTGCGCTTCGGTCCGTTCGCCTTCGACGAGGCGAATGCGCGGCTCTTGGCCGAGGGACAGGCGATCACTCTGGCGCCCAAGGCCTTTGGCGTGCTCACGGAGCTGCTGCGCCACGCTGGCACGCTCGTGACCAAGGACGCGCTGCTCGACAGCGTCTGGGGCCATCGCCATGTCAGCGAGTCCGTGCTCAAGACCACCATCAGCGAGCTCCGCGCCGCGCTTGGCGACGACGCGAAGCATCCACGCTGGGTCGAGACCGCCTCGCGGCGCGGTTACCGCTTCATTGGCCCGATCGAGGGCACGGCCACGGTGCTCAGCGAGCCCCGCGGGCTCATCGGCCGCGAGCCTGAACTCGCCCGCCTGCGCGCCGCCTGGGCGCGTGCCGCGGGCGGCCAGCGCCAGCTCTGCTGCGTCGCCGGCGAGGCCGGCATCGGCAAGACCGCGATGATCGACGCCTTCGTCGCATCGCTCGGCGAGGCCGCCACCGCCCACGGCCAGTGCATCGAGCAGGTCGGCGAGGGCGAGCCCTACCTGCCGGTGCTGGACGCGCTCGCCGGCCTGGCGCGGGCGGATGCGTCGCTCGTCACGCAACTGCGCCGCGTCGCGCCGACCTGGCTGCTGCAGCTCCCCTGGCTCATCGACCGCGAGGAACAGGAACGGCTGCAGGCCGGCCTCGCCAGCTCCACGCAGGACCGCATGCTCCGCGAGTTCTCGGAGCTGGTGGAGCAACTCACCGCCGTTCGGCCGCTGCTGCTCATCACCGAGGACCTGCACTGGTGCGACGAGGCCACCGTGCGTCTGATCGACCACGTCGCGCGCCGCCGTCCGCCGGCGCGCCTGATGTGGATCGTCACCTACCGCACGCCGGAGCTGGTCGCCAACGACCATCCGCTCAACGGCCTGCGCCACGAACTGCGCGCCCGCCGGCTGTGCGAGGAACTGCTGCTCGATCCCTTCAACAAGGCCGAGCTCGCCACCTACCTCGCGCGGCACCGGCCCGGCCTGGCCGCCGACGAGGCCCATGTCCGTCGCCTGCACCGCCAGACCGACGGCTTGCCGCTGTTCGTCGCCAACGCGGTCGACGAGCTGTCCACGGCCACGGCGCCGGGTGACGCCGGCTCGCCCGATGACTGGGCGGTGCCCGATTCGCTGGCCGGCGTCATCGAGCGCCAGCGCGCCCGCCTTGCGCCGGACGCAGCCGCGCTGCTGGAAGCCGCCGCCGTCTGCGGCGTTGAATTCGCCTGCTCGATCGTGGCCCACATGCTGGGCAGCGATGCCGCCACCGTCGCGGCGGATTGCGATGAGCTCGCACGCCGCCAGGCCTGGCTGGCGCCGGCCGCGCTGGAGCCGCTGGCCGACGGCACGCTGGAGGCGCGATTCACCTTCCGCCACGCGCTGTACCGGCAGGCGCTCTATCAACGCATCGCGCCGTCGGCGCGCGTGGCGCTGCACCGGCGCGCCGCGGCCGCGCTCGAGCAATGGCGCGCCGATCGCATCGACGCGGTCGCCGCCGCGCTCGCGCTGCACCATGAGCGCGGTCTCGATGCGCAGGCCGCCATGCGCGCCTACGCGGCCGCCGGGGAACGCGCGCTCGGGCGCTTCGCGCCGCATGAGACGCTGTTGCTGGTCACGCGCGGTCTGGGCTTGCTCGATCGCGCGTCCGAGGGCGAGTCCCGCTGCGAGGCGGAACTCGCGCTGCAGCAATTGCGCGGGGCCGCGCTCGCCCAGTCCACGGGCGTGACGACGCCGGAGGGACGCGCGGCCTATCTGCGCTGCGCGGCGCTGTGCGAGCTGCTCCCGCCGACGCGGCCGCGCGCCTGGGTGATGACCGGGCTGGTCTGGATGTTCACGGCGTCCGGCGAGTACCTGCAGGCGGAGGCCATCGCGCTGCGGCTGTGCGCCGCGGCCGACGCCTTCGACGACGACCTGCTGCGCGCCGCTGGCGCGGTGTCCCTGGCCGTGACGCTGCTGCAGCGCGGCCGGATCGGGGAAGCGATGCCGCTCGTGCAGCGGGCTCGCGCGTTGACCGAAGCGCTCGGCCATCCGCGCCTGCCCCCGACGGTGATGCACGACCCCTCCGCGCTGGCCTGGGGCATCGGCGCGGTCGCGCATGCCTACACGGGCGCTGTCGACCTTGCCCGGCAATGGGCCGAGGCGGGCGCCGCGCGCGCCGCCGAGATCGGCGTGCCGGTGATGCGGGGCTTCGCGGCGCGCTGCGCGAGCATCGTCGACGTGCGCTTCGGCCGCGCGCAGCAGGTGCTCGCCCGGACGCAGCGGATGCGCGAACTGGTGCGGGAGCATCAGCTGGGCCAGGGCGAAGGCCCGAGCCGCGCCATGCTGGGCTGGGCCCGCGCGCGGACCGGCGATGCCGCCGGGCTGTCCGACGTCGAGGCTGGCTGCGCCGCCCACGCGGCGACGGGCGCCTGGTTCGAGGCGTCCGGGCTGCGATGGATGGCGGTGGACGCCGCGCTCGCCAGCAACGACCTGGCCGCGGCGCGGCGGCATCTGGAAGACGGGTTCGCGATGGCCCAGCGGCTCGGCGAGACGCTGCATCTTCCCGACCTGTGGGCCGCTCGTGCCACCCTGGCCGAGCGCGAAGGCGAGTTCGCCGCCGCGCGGGAGGCGGCCGCGACCTCCGCGCGCCTGGCGGCGGAGCAGGGCGCGCTGACCGCAGAACTCATCGCGCGCCTGGCGCTGTGCGAGCTGCCAGGCGCTTCGCCGGCCGAACTGGACGACCTGCGCGCGCTGCGCGCCCGCTGGCACGACACGACGCCCTGGCCGGTGCTGGCGCGCGTGGACGCGCTGCTCGCCGCCGGCGCCTGACGCGGGAGGGGCGCCGGCCAGGCGCCTGCCGGCCCCGCCGTCCTGACCGGTCGGCGCGCGATCCCGACCATTCCCGGACCATTCCCCGACCGTTCCCGAACGACTTCCCGGACCCTCGTCCCTACGCTTCAGCCCATGGCCGCTGCGCTCCCGCGCCGGCCGCAACGATCTGGAGAAAAGACGATGTCCACCCGCCCACGCCGCTTCGCCCGCCTCGCGCTGGTTCTGGCCGTCGCGGCCGCCCTGGCCGCCTGCGCGGCCCTGCCCGAGACCCCGCCGCTGGCCACGCCGCGTCCCGCCGACGGCTACGCCGCGACCCAGTCGCTGGCCGCCGCCCGCGCCGACTGGCCCGCTGACGCGTGGTGGCGCGCTTACGGCGACGCGCAGCTCGACCAGCTCGTCGACGAGGCGCTGGCCGGATCGCCCTCGATCGCGACCGCCCAGGCCCGGCTGGCGCGTGCCGAGTCGGTGGTGCAGACCTCGCGCGCCGCCAGCCGGCCGC
>Ga0102591_1000343_pt1 | contig 98070 bp, 90 predicted proteins | sample AraplaCol_mCL_r2_2_FD_76860 | JGI IMG/M metagenome (GOLD analysis project Ga0102591, IMG submission 76860) | Arabidopsis root microbial communities from North Carolina, USA - plate scrape MF_Col_mCL_r2 (SPADES assembly) (version 2) | ecosystem: Host-associated > Plants > Roots > Endosphere...
TGAAAAGCCTCGCAAAGTGACCGCCAAGCCTGCGACGAAGTCGGCTGATAAGCCGGCTACTCGCGTCACCAAGGCACCGCCGGTGGTTAGTCAGACAACGGACGCAGCCGCACTGGCTGCCATCGATACTTCCGGATACGTGCTGCCCACCGTCAAGGTGCCGGGTCGCCGTGGCCGTAAGCCGAAGGAATTCACTCCGGAAAACGACGAGGTTGCAGCACTGAACGCTGTTGAGCGTGCCGAAATGAAGGCTGCGGACAAGGCGAAAGCCAAGGACCGCAAGGCCAAGGAAAAGGCATTGCTGAAAGATGCGTTCTCGTCCGACACCGAAGCGACCGAAGAGGAACTCGAACGCCGCCGCCAGAAGCTCAAGACGCTGATCAAGTTCGGCAAGGAGCGCGGTTTCCTCACGTACGCTGAAATCAACGACCATCTGCCCGAAAATATCGTCGATCCGGAAGCGATCGAAGGCATTATCGGCACCTTCAATGACATGGGCATCGCCGTGTATGAGCACGCGCCTGATGCCGAGACCCTGCTGCTGTCGGATAACGTCGCCACTGTCACCAGCGACGACGAAGCCGAAGCCGCTGCGGAAGCCGCGCTGTCCACCGTCGATTCCGACTTTGGCCGCACCACCGATCCTGTGCGTATGTATATGCGCGAAATGGGTTCGGTCGAGCTGCTGACCCGCGAAGGCGAGATTGAAATCGCCAAGCGTATCGAAGACGGCCTGCGTGACATGATCCAGGCGATTTCCGCCTGTCCTGTGACCATCGCCGAGATCCTCGCCACTTCCGAACGCATCCGCATCGACGAGATCAAGATCGACGAAATCGTCGATGGCCTGGTCGATGAGGAGGGCGAGAACGTCGCGCCTGCAGCCGCCGCCTCCGATGAAGAGGACGAAGACGCAGACGAAGAGGAAGAGGACGAAGAGGAAGAGGAAGAAGCTGCCAGCCCAGGCGGCGCCGCCGCCGGCTATACCGCCGAGCAGCTGGAAGCCATGAAGCAGGCCTCCCTCGAGAAATTCGACAATATCGCCAACCAGTTCGAACGCATGCGCAAGGCTTTCGAGAAGGATGGCTACAACTCCAAAGCCTATATGAAGGCGCAGGAGTCGATTTCGGCCGAGCTGCTGGGCATCCGCTTCACCGCCAAAGTGGTGGAGAAGCTGTGCGACACGCTGCGCGGCCAGGTCGATGAAGTGCGCCATATCGAGAAGCAGATCCTCGATGTGGCCGTGAACAAGTGCGGCATGCCGCGTGCTCACTTCATCAAGGTCTTCCCGGGTAACGAAACCAACCTGGAATGGGTGGATGGCGAAGTCGCCGCGGGTCACGCTTACAGCGCGATCCTGGGCCGCAATATCCCGACCATCAAGGAACTGCAGCAGCGCCTGATCGATCTGCAAGCGCGCGTCGTGCTGCCGCTGCCTGACCTGCGCAACATCAACCGCCAGATGGCGGCCGGTGAAATGAAGGCGCGCAAGGCCAAGCGTGAAATGACCGAGGCGAACCTGCGTCTGGTGATCTCGATCGCGAAGAAGTACACCAACCGCGGTCTGCAGTTCCTCGACCTGATCCAGGAAGGCAATATCGGCCTGATGAAGGCGGTGGACAAGTTCGAATACCGTCGCGGCTACAAATTCTCCACGTACGCAACGTGGTGGATCCGCCAGGCGATCACCCGTTCCATCGCCGACCAGGCGCGTACCATCCGTATTCCGGTGCACATGATCGAAACGATCAACAAGATGAACCGGATCTCGCGCCAGATCCTGCAGGAAACCGGCGCCGAGCCGGATCCGGCAACCCTGGCGATCAAGATGGAAATGCCAGAGGATAAGATCCGCAAGATCATGAAGATCGCGAAAGAGCCGATCTCGATGGAGACGCCGATCGGTGACGACGACGATTCCCATCTGGGCGACTTCATCGAGGACAACAACACGCTGGCGCCTTCGGACGCAGCGCTGCATGCCTCGATGCGCGGTGTGGTGAAGGATGTGCTGGATTCGCTGACCCCTCGCGAAGCGAAGGTGCTGCGCATGCGTTTCGGTATCGAAATGTCCACCGACCATACGCTGGAAGAGGTCGGCAAACAGTTCGACGTGACCCGCGAACGCATCCGCCAGATCGAAGCCAAGGCGCTGCGCAAACTGCGCCACCCAAGCCGCTCCGACAAGCTGAAGAGCTTCCTGGAAGGTAACTAAAACTTGACGGATGGGGCCAGCAGCCCTATCCTGCCGGGTTCTCAGGGCCCTTAGCTCATGCTTGGTTAGAGCAGAGGACTCATAATCCTTTGGTGCCCGGTTCGACTCCGGGAGGGCCTACCACTTTTCAATAGCTGCTCTTGGGCAGCTATTATTTTTAGCGCTTCTGCCGCTGAAACTCCCGAATCTTCAATAATCTTCAGGATTGTGGCCACGTCCGGGGTGCGTTCGCCTCGGGCGTACCTATCCATGGTCGGTGGCGGCACGTCCCACATCTGCGCGGCTCTCCGAACGGAACGCCCGCGCAATGCTTTTTCTATCAATTCCTGATATTCCATAGTTATTTCCAATGTGCAATATGCATCCGAATGGATGTATTATTCATGCATCCAAACGGATGTATTTTGTCTCCGTCTGGATGTTTGGAACGATAGCACACCGCTTGTGCCAACGGTAAACGCATCGGTGAATTTTCGTTACATGTAACGCTAAAACAGCGAAAACTGGCCCTAGTGGGCACATTAATTAGGAAAGATTATGAAAAACACTATCCAAATTCTCCACGTTACCCAAGTTGCGGGTCGTTCCAAAAAGACCGGCAACGATTACGACATGCGCATGGCGCAGTGCATCGTCCACAAGACGAACCGCGAAACCGGCGCAATCGAACCTCTGATTGGCGAGCTGGTCCTCCCTGAACGTTACAAAGACCTGAAACCTGGCACCTATGAAGTTGAGTTCGAAGTGGCGATTTCGAACGATAAGCGTGTCGGCTCTCAGGTGTACACGATTACCCCTGCTGAAACTGCTGGTCGTGCACCGGCTGCTAAGGCTGCTTAACCATGCCTATTTGCGCTCGCGGTGTTCAACAGGCCGATGGCACGGTAACGCTCGTCCTTGATCCTGCGGCGCCTGATTTGTCGGCGTGTCCTTACGTCGTCATGAGCGGGGCTGAGGTGGCGAACAGCCTGTTTTCGCTTACTGCCACAGACGGTGGGCTGCTTTCGGCTGGCATCGTTGGATGCTGGGCGGCGGCCTACTTCATTCGAAGTGTTATTAACGTTGTTAAAGGGAGTACTGAAGCATGAAAAAACTGAAAGCTCTGGCTGTTCTGGGTCTGGTGTCGGCTGCTGGTTTTGCGCAAGCCGCTGGCATCGATATCTCGGCGGATACCACTGCTGCTAAAGCAGACATCGCTACCGCTGGTGGCCTGATTGTCGGCGTGGTGGTGGCTGTGGCTGCAATTTCGTGGATTCGTCGCGTTATTCGCTAATAGCGGCGGGTGCTACGGCAGGAAAGGGGGCCTCGTGCCCCTTTTTTTGTTAACGGGTGAGGGGGTCTTATGGCTGGAATTGCGGTGATGTTAGCGGTGTGCGGCGGATTCTGGATTTTGTTCCGGGAATGACCATGAAAAAACTATTTATACTGTTTTTCTTGTTTTGGTGTGGGGCGGCTCGGGCTGAACTTGTTTGGCAGAGTTGTGCGGGCGGTGAGGCTTACTCTTCTTCGCCTCAAGGCGCTTGTTCGGCAATTGCTGGAAAGAGGGGTTTGCCTTACCACCACGCTACTCAAAGTGGGTACTCGTATCTTTGCTATTCAACTACAGGGAGTTTTGGGGCAGTTTGCCAGTTCAATATGTCGGAGTGTCCTGCCGGGACTGAGCGTAGTGTCACTGATGGCACTTGTAAGCCTAAGCCGACTTCGTGTGACACCGATTCTGTTCCGGGGCCAAATGGTACTTGTGTTCCTAAGCCTAGTACTTGTGATGTGCCTGCTGGAAGTTCGGTTACGTGGACTCAGTCTGAGGGGCATTCGACTAAACCGGGTGCGGAGTTGCCTGACGGTCCTACTCTGCCTCTTCCTACTGCTTCGCCAAAATGCGGAATTTCTGGCCTCCCTGATATTGATCGATGCTATTCGACTCCTGCAAGTGATGGCGGTAAGGACTTCTTTTGTACATATACCGCCAAGTCAAATGGTCAGTCTTCTCCTACTGGCACGCCGACCGGTGTCACTCCTCCGACTTCTGGTACGAGTCCTACGAAAGTTCCGCCTAAGTCCGGGGATTCGAGCGGCAAGTGTCCAGGTGGTACGACTGCTGCTGGTGTTGATAGTAGTGGCATTCCTATTTGTGTTGGTACGGGTACTAATCCGACCGGTGCTGATGGTGGTTCACCTAGCGATGCTAAGCCGGGTAAATCGGTGACGGTTAAGGCTTCTGATGGTGCTGGCGGGACTGTGGAAGTTACCGAGACAACGACTAAGAATGATGACGGTTCGGAGACTGTTAAGCGTCGCACTGTGAAGACTGATGCGGGTGGTAATTCGACCTCGGATGAAACTACAAGGACTGGTTTAACGCCGGGTGGTAAGCAGGGGCAGCCAGATAAGCCGGATTCGGATTTGTGTAAGCAGCATCCAGATTTAAATATCTGCCGCAATTCGTCTGTTGCCGGTACCTGTGGGCAGATTTCCTGTATGGGCGATGCGATTCAGTGCGCTACTTTGCGTGCTGCGGCGACTATGCAGTGCGCTCAAGAGCAGGACGTTAAAGACGTTAAGGCGATGCCTGCTAAGTCGTTGGGTGATTCGATTTTGGCGGGTGCCGATCCGATGAAGGGGCAAATTGATGCAGCCATCAAGGGTACTGATGTTGACTTAAGTAATGCGTCGCTCGATCAAAGCGGTTTTCTTGGCGGCGGCGCGTGTATCGGTGATAAGTCGTTTTCTGTGCTCGGTCATTCGGTCTCGGTTTCGTTTGCGCGTGTTTGCCGCGATATCCAGCCGTTGCGTGCGGTGATTATGGCGTGTGCTTTCATCGTCGCCTATTTGATCGTTGCGAAGTCTGTTCTTCAGTCGTAAGGGGCTAAATCATGTTTGCTGTATTTCTTCCTGCGTTGATAGGTGCATTCGCCGCGGCGATGGGCACGTTGGCGGGGCGAGCATTGATCGCTCTTGGCTTTGGCTTCGTTTCCTATAAAGGCATCGATCTTGCAATCGGTGCTTTGAAAACTTCGGTGATTAATGGTGTACAGGGGATTGGTGGGGATGCTGCGGCGCTGATTGGTTATCTGTGGCTCGATAAGGCGCTCACCGTGATTTTCTCGGCGGTGGTGGTTGCATTGTCCATGCGTGCCCTCGGCGGTACTGTTAAAAAGCTGGTGGCGAAGTGATTACGCTCATTACCGGCTTGCCGGGGAACGGCAAAACGCTTTTTGCGCTTTGGTATATCAAGCAAAAGGCGGAGCAAGAGAGTAGGGAAGTCTACTACCACAACATCAAGGATCTCACCTTGCCGTGGACGCCTTGCGATGCTGAAAAGTGGATGGATTTGCCGCATGGTTCAATCATCGTGCTCGATGAGTGCCAGTTCGTGTTTGCTAAAAAGCCAAACGGGTCGAAGCTGCCTGAGTTTTACGAACAGTTGGCTACGCACCGTCATCGTGGCTTTGACATCTATCTGATTACGCAGCATCCATCGTTGGTTGATAACTTTGTTCGCCAGTTAGTCGGCCAGCACTTCCACACGGTGCGCAAGTTCGGCATGCAGCGTTCAACCATTTACGAATGGTCGGCGGTGAATGCCGCACCTACTTCTGTTACATCGCAAAAGGCGGCGATTCCTTTGAAGTGGGCTTATCCGAAAGAGGTTTACGGGTATTACAAGAGTGCAGAAGTGCATACCGTCAAGCGCTCGATACCGGCAAAGTTGTTTCTTGCGGTTGGTTTTGTGGTGGCGGTGCTTTCGTTTGGATATTGGGCTTTGAATCGCTATCAGCATCGTTACGACAAGCCGTTGGCTGCGGATGCTTCGCAATCTGGCGAGGTTGCCGTGACTGGTGCTGCCACTTCATCGGTCAGGACGGTTGACGGTAAGCCGGTGTATGAGCCGGGCACTGTTGAGGATGCGCGCCATTACATCGTTATGCAGCAGCCGCGCATTGTTGGTCTACCTCAGACTGCGCCTAAGTATGATGAATTGACGAAGCCTTCGCGGGTGCCGGTTCCGTCGGCCTGTATTCAAATTGGTACGCCGCAATCTGATCGTGGTGTGCGCTGCAAGTGCTATTCGCAGGACGGTACGCCTATGGCTGTTGAATTCAATATGTGCATTCAGATTGCGCAGGAGGGCGTTTTCCTCGATTTCAATCCTGATCCGAATAAGCAAGTGCAGGAGCGTGTGGCGGTCGCTGATGCGCGGCCGGTGGGTAAGGCTGTTGCTCCGGCCGCAGTGCCTCAAAACGGCTCCCAGGTCGTTGTAATGGATTCTGTGGATGCGTATGCGAAGGCAGGCAAGGGTGCAAAGGGTGGTGAGGTAATTCAGGATGGCCCGCCAAACAATCGTGCGACTCGCGCTCAATTTCCACCTTCTCCTGCCGGATAGGCCGGCTGCTGGCTGCGCTGACCGGGCGCAGCACGGGCGGCGCGAAGCGCCGGCCTAAACTTGTATTAGGGACACTTAAGAACAGAGACAGTACAAAGCGTGGCCTGCGCACTGTCACTTGAAGGAAAAAGGCAAAAAAAAAAAGCCCGGTAGTGGTCGAAACACTCCGGGCCTCGATCAACCTACCGACATAGGTCAACCGATGACGTTATTGAATCGTAGTTTGTGTGCTGAGTCAATTCACCTGTCTCCGCTGTCGCTGGATACCGTTGATGCAAAGCCCGATTATTGGACGGATGACGGACATGGCTGGAATGACGCGTATGTGGCGCGTAGGCGCGTTTTCCCTGATGGGCAGTGCGAAGTGTCGGTCACAAAGGAACGTCACTTTGTGGGGCCTGCTGACAAGCGCAAACCGGCTAGTAAGCGTGGTGAGTCTGAGAATCGCGAAGCGAATGATGATGATGCTGGTCGTCGCGCAAAAAAGAATGTGCGCATGTGCTGCAAGACCATTGGTGCGGATCGCATGGTGACTTTGACGTATCGCGAAAATATGGTGGATCGCGAACAGGCGCTTAAGCACTGGAAGGCGTTTTGTCGCAGGATTGGCAAACACAAAGAATTCCATTATGTGGCTGTAATTGAGGAACAACAGCGCGGGGCGCTTCATTTTCACGTTGCCGTGCGCGGTCGTCAAAACTATGTGCTGCTGCGCTCGGTGTGGCAGCGTGTGCTTGGCCTTGGCCCGAATGGTGAGCAAATGGGGCAAGTGAATGTGCGTGATCCGCATAAGTTCGGCTTCGGCGTGAACGGCGCGCACAAGCTGGCCAGCTACATTGCAAAGTACTGTAGTAAAGAGATGCAATGCCGTGGCCTCGATCAGAAGCGGTATTTTCGTTCGCGCGGTGTGGTACTGCCGGAAGTTGATACGGTGCGTTTGAAGTGCACCACGATGCTCGGCGCAGTCCAGGCTGCTTACACAATCGCAATGGAATTCGGCATTGCAGGGGCGCAAAGCTGGTGCAACAACGGTCTAGGCGTCGTTTGGTTATCAACGGCTCCGGGCGGGCGGCGCGGTGAAGATGAATGTCCGTTCTGAATTAGCGTGATTTGTGACGATAAATTGGGAGTGCTATGACAAAGCAAATTGAGGATACGCAAACTGGTGATTTGCTTGCCGGTGCTACTCGCCAGCGTGGCCGACCGGCGACAGGGTTGGCGATGACAAATGCGGAACGTCAGGCGGCTCGGCGTGCAAGGTTGGCGGCACAAGGTAAGACTACGCTGACAGTTAAGTTGTCGGTCGATGCGTTGCACGCGCTGGCACGGTTCATCCATTTCAAAGACGAAACGAAGGATGAAGTGATTGAACGGTTGATTCGCACTCAGTTGATGCGAAAGCGATAGCGTGACTAAATGTGGCGGGGTATGGGCTGCAAGGCCCATGCAAGTTTTCGTCGTTCGCATTCACGGCACTTAAATATGCGGCCCGCGTGTTGGTGAGTCGTTGGCAGTGCGCGCGCCCTATAGACAAATGCGTGCAGCCCTTCTCATTTGTTTTTAATTTATTATATAGTTGAACTGTGGCAACAAGTTGAGGCGGTTTAATGAGTGGAAGCACGGCTATTGAGGTTGCTGCGGTCATTGGCAGCGCTGGCGAAAAAACTTGGGATGATGCCGTTGCTCGTTGGTTGGTGGAAAAGGCTGATAAGGCGTCACTTCATTCTGACAAGTTTATATTGGGTTGGCTTGAACCGCATTTGTCGGGAATGCCTATGAGCCAGATTTCGCGTACGGTGGTGGACGGTCTAAAGCTTCGAAAGATTGCTACTGGTGTTAAGCCAGCGACCGTCAATAGAATGCTTGCTCTGCTGCGCTCGATCCTGATACGGGCCTCAGTAGATTGGGAATGGGTTGAGCATGTACCCAAGGTTCGTCTCTTGCGGGAACCGAATCGGCGGGTTCGGTATTTGCATCGTCATGAGGCGGCTGCTCTACTCAGAGAGCTACCTTCACATCTAGCGGAGATGGCGGCTTTTGCACTTGCGACCGGGCTTCGTAAAGGGAATGTCATCGGACTTCAATGGTCGCAAGTTGATCTTCGTCGCCGGATTGCTTGGATTCATCCAGACCAGTCTAAGTCACGTCGGGCTATTGCGGTTCCATTGAACGATGACGCCATGCGTGTAATTTCTTTGCAGACTGGTCGGCATGCTACTCATGTCTTTACATTCAACGGCAGTCCTGTGGTTGAGACAAGCACTGCGGCATGGCATAAGGCGCTGAGGCGTTGCGGGATAACCGATTTTCGCTGGCATGATTTGCGGCATACCTGGGCGAGTTGGCATGTGCAGGGCGGTACTCCGCTGCACGTGCTTCAAGAATTGGGCGGCTGGGAAAGTGCGCAAATGGTTCGTCGGTACGCTCACTTTTCTGCCGATCATCTTGCAGCCTACGCCGATAGATTGCCAGCCTTAATCGTTGTCGAGGGGGCGAGAAAGTGAATCAACTGCGAGAATGGCTAGGTGTTGTAAAATTGGCTATTGGTCGATAGCGGCCAGCAGCTGTCGTTTGGCGTACCAGCGGAGAAATTGCACATCCTGTTGAGAGTTGAGAGAATCACTTATGTGGAAACGAATTGCGCTTGATATTAACCGCTCCTACAAGCTCCAGCTGTGTCAGGACCAAGAAACTCATCGGAGATACTGCAGGATTGCAGAGGCCGACAACCGAGCAATTCACGAGGCATGCGTTATTTTCGAAACTGGCGCTGTGCCCAACGAACTACTTGCACGATACCAATGGGAAACGATTCAACAGAATTTCCACACCACTTCCGGGCAAAGGTTTGAGTTCGGCTCGCATGGAGAATGGTTTTCGGAACGAGAATCGGCAGAGATGCTTCAGTATGACCTGGGCAAATTGTCTGAGGTCAAATGGGAAACAAATTTTCCACCACGTTTCCCAATCGCTTAAAGCGTGAACCCCAAATAGGTCGCATTCGGCCAAAAGCGGTAATACCAGTTTTATCCTACAACCGAACCCTGCAAGGAAACACTTGGATTTCGCAGAACTTGCTTTCATGAGGATCGATGGATCCAGGATTGAGACACACGACTACGTCGATTGGGCGAACGAATTGCTGGAAGCTGGTTGTGATGCACCTAGCATTTGGGAACTTGCAGTGTGTCGCTGGGACGACTACGTCGACTCAGACTACGTTGAACGATTATTTCAGTCATGCATGAACGAATTAGGACTGGAGCTGCCAGGCGACTGGTTCAGCGCTCTATGTATTTATTCGAGCAGTATTTGCCAAAAGATGCTTCAAGGCACACTTCTGCCTTGGGAATGCGTGCAAGAAATGCTGACAATCGCTGATGATTACAACGAACCTTATATCCACTGGATCTGGGTTGATCTCGTTGACGATCTGGATTCAGCGAAAGCTCAAACCGACGGCATGAAATTTAACGGAACGCTCGACCTTAATAATCCTGAACAGTGCATCCAGATAGTCGCTCGGCAATTCGTTTCCCTCTGTTCTGAATCTCTACCTGAAAAATTTCCCTGGATCTGGCGCTGCGAAATATGCCTCGCAATTAGCGAGGAAAACACGTTTACGCAAACGAAGACCTGCACCTGTACCCGTTGTGGGGGCATCGCGACGATGAAGAATATGCGCTTTTTCGACAATCGCGACGCATTGCTTAAGACTCTCGGCGGTGGAGGGAAAATTAGCGAATAGCGTTAAGAAGTCTCCGCAGGGGCGGGATCGAAAATATTCTCGAAGGTCCGAGAAGGGGCGTAAGGCGACGGCTGACTGCCGGGTAGGGGCGGGAATTTTGGGGTGATGCGGGAGGGGTGATTTGGCTTAGGCCTTGAATTTTCGGGCCTTGCGCTTCTTACGTGCGCTGGTCGGGTAGTGTACGTGTCTCATAATCCTTTGGTGCCCGGTTCGACTCCGGGAGGGCCTACCAACATTCCCCAAAGACCTGCATGCCTTGCGCTGCAGGTCTTTTTGTTATTGGTCCTTTAGCTTGGCTAGACTAGACTAATAGTAAGCCAAGGAGGATTGGCATGAAAATCGTCAATATGCTGGAAGCGAAATCTTCGCTGTCTCGTCTTGTCGAATCCATCGAACGGGGGGAAGCGAGCGAAGTTGTGATCGCGCGCAACGGGCGGCCTGCCGCGCGGCTGGTTCCCCTCGATCCAACTCCTACAGGGCTGCGGATTGGTGCCGCTAAGGGGAAGTTTGACGTTCCAGACGATATTGATGCCCATAATGAAGAGGTCGCGCGGCTGTTCTTCCGCGGAAGGCTTAAATGAACTTGCTGCTGGATACGCATGTGGCCCTCTGGGCGATTGCAGACAGCCCCAAGTTATCTAAAGCGGCGCGTGACCTTATAGAATCGCCCAAGGCAACAGTGTGGATCAGCACTGCCTCGATTTGGGAAATCGCGATTAAACACGCCTTGGGACGCGGCGACATGCCGGTGTCCAGCGGTGATGCGGTGCATTATTTCCGCCAGTCGGGTTTTCGTTTCCTCGTAATCGAGGCTGAGCATGCCCAAGCGGTAGAGCAACTGGCCGCACTTCATCACGATCCGTTTGACCGCATGCTTGTCGCGCAAGCGCTATTCGAGCCGATGCGATTGATCACTCATGATCCCCAGCTAGCGCTTTACAGCGACACGATTATCCACATTTGACCGTCCAATCGTGCTCCAGCCCATCTTGTTGATATGGTAATCTTGCCCAATCGTATTTTTGCCAAGATGCTAACCCTGTCATGCTTGATGTACTCGGCGGCTTGCAACACCTTCTAGGCCTTCGCCAGACCAACCGAATCCTCCGCCTTTCTTTTCCGCAGGGAGATGGCCCATCCTGCCAGCTTTTGCCGAATCGGCTCGATGCCGACGAGGCGATGTCGCGCGATTTCGCGTACACCGTCGAACTCTTGTCCGACAGCGCAACGCTGGCGCTGAAGGATATGCAGGGCAAGCTGCTCTGTGTTGAACTGGTACGTCCCGATGGCAGCGTGCGTTTTTTCACCGGTTATGTGTTCGGCTTCTCGCTGCAGAAGACCGATGGTGGCGTGGCCTTTTACAAGGCGGAATTGGCGCCATGGCTCGCTTACCTGAAACTGCGTAAGGATAACTACCTGTTCCACGGCCATACGCTGCGCGAGCAGACGGAAAGCATTTTCAAGGACTATTCGACGCTGCCGCAGTGGGATTGCCGTGTGCAGGGACCGGACGAGCCATTGACCGACGCCTGCCAGTTCGACGAGAGCGATCATAATTACTTGCATCGCCGCTGGGAGGCAGCGGGTTGGCATTATTGGTATGAGCATACGGCGCAGGGCCATACCCTGGTGCTGTCCGACGACAGCACGGCCGCGCAGTCGCTCGATGGCTCGGGCCTGGTCGAATTCCAGCGCCATGGCGGTGCGCGTGAGGAAGACGGCATTGGCGAATGGTCGCCGGCGCGCGCGCTTGCGCACGGTAGTGTTGCGCTGGGTGGCTTCAACTTCAAGCACCCTGTGCCGAGTTTTACAACGCAGCCGACGCTGAACCAGCAAGGCGCTGTTCTTGCGGTGGAGTCGTATGAATATGCCGGCGCCAATTCGACCGGCAGTGCGCAGGACATGGAGCGCACTGCGCGCCTGCGCATGGAGGAAATCGAAGCGGCCGCCAAGCATTACGACGGTGCGGGCAACTGCCGCTGGCTGCAGCCGGGCCGCCGCTTTTCGCTGACCGGCCATTTCGAAGAGGGCGGGCTGGCGGAATACCTGGTGCTGGGTGTGCAGCATACGGTTACCAACAACTATCTCCAGCTTTCCGGACAAGCTGCCGCGCAGGCGGAATACAGCAACCGCCTGCAGTGCATACGCAAGGACATTCCCTGGCGTCCGGGTCGCGGATATCACAGCTCGGAGACGCGCATCTTGGCGCCGCAGACGGCGACCGTGGTCGGGCCGCAGGGGCCGGACAGCATCCACACCGATGAATATGGCCGCATCCGCGTGCAGTTCCATTGGGACCGCGAGGGACACAACGACGAGCGTAGTTCGGCGTGGCTGCGCGTGGCGAGCAATTGGGCGGGCAGCGACCTGGGGGCGGTCTCCATTCCGCGCGTCGGCTCTGAAGTGATCGTGCAGTGGCTGGGCGGTTCGCCGGACCGTCCTATCGTCACCGGCATGGTGTACAACGAATTCAACCAGCCGCCATGGGCATTGCCGCATCAACAGGCTTTGAGCGGCATGCGCAGCCGCGAGCTGACGCCGAAGGGCGGCAATGCGGCGCAGGGCCGCAGCAACCACCTGGTGCTGGACGACAGCAATGGCGCGATCCAGGCGCAGCTCAAGAGCGACCACGCGCATAGCCAGCTCTCGCTGGGACACGTCACGCGCATTGAAAGCAATGCCGGCCGCCAGGACTTCCGCGGCGAGGGCTTTGAGCTGGCGACGGAAGCCTGGGGCGCGCTGCGTGCCGGCAAAGGCATGCTGTTGTCGACGGAGTTGCGTGCGCGCGCTGCCGGGCATATCAAGGACATGGGTGAGACCCTGGCACGCCTGAGTTCCGGCGCGGCGCTGCACCAGGAGCGCGCCGAGGCGGCGCAGCACCAGAAGGCGCAGGAAGCCGGCCAGGATCAGAGCGAGGCTGTCGATGCGCTGAAGTCGCAATACGATGCAGTTCGCGGCGACGGTGCGGCGCAAGGAGAGTTCAGTGCGCCTCACATCGTGATCACCAGCCCGGCGGGCATTGCCAGCAGCACGCCGGAGAGCACGCATCTGCAAAGCGGGAAGCACACGGCTGTGAGCAGCGGCGGCCACTTGTCGCTTGCCACCGGCAAGAGCCTGTTCGCCAGCATCCGCGAGAAGATCAGCATGTTCGCGGCCAACGCGGGCATCAAGATCTTCGCCGGCAAGGGCAAGGTGGAAATCCAGGCGCAGAGCGATAACGTGGAAATCATCGCCGAACAGGTGCTCAAGATCATCAGCACCAAGCAGAAGATCGAGATCACGGCTGCGAAGGAAATACTGCTTACTGCAGCGGGCAGCTATATTCGAATCGACGGCAAGGGCATCGAGCACGGCACCGGCGGCAAGCTCAAAATGCACGCCAGCATGCACGAAATGGCGGGTGCGAAGAATATGGATAGCATCCGCCAAGCCGAATTCGAGCGCGCGGAGCCGAAGAAATACAGCCAGCAAGTCTTTGTCGATCCTGCTTTGTGGAACCTGCCTTCCGGCGTCAAGACGCTCAAGTATAAATTCTTCTCAGATACCAACCAGGTGCTTGGTTGCGGCACCTTTGATGGCAGCGGCAAAACGAAGCCCTTGTTTACGGCGGAAAGCCAGCCCGCCTTTATCCAGGTCGATGTCAATAACGGCAAGTGGGAGCAATTCCTCACCGAGCGGATGGATCGGAGCACTGACGCACCGTCACTCGTATTTGATTATGAGGGCCACGGCGATGAAAATATCGACACCGAACTCGCCCACCTCGAAGACGACAGCCATTTGATCTGACAGCACTACGTTAAGAACCATGAAAATCTCACGAACCTTTGCAGCCGCCATCGCGGCAATCTCGTTTTCACAAGTACATGCGCTGGACCTGCAGTTAAAGGACAGCCAGTTCGGTGTCAATCATATGGGCTTTTCCGCCGACAGCGCGCGTGCATGTCTGGCTGGCGACAGCTTTGATGCTGAAGAGGCGCAAAGCAGCGGCGAGCTACTGGTGATCGATTACAAGCGCAATGCCGTCCTTTGGAAAAAACACATTCCCGCACCCGATGGAAACGTCGCTCTGACATCCAGGCAATGTGTGTTCGATGGCGACAACGTGTATCTGCTTGCGAACGTCAATACACAGAAACCTCGGTCTTTGAATCAGACCCTGGTCTACATTTATCAATTTGACGGGGAAGGAAAACAACTTGGCTACAAGGAGTTGCTTGTCCCAGGTCGCAACAAGTTCGGTTTGGCGATTGGATCATCGGCTTCGGGTGTACTGGTTGCTGGTTATTCCAAGGATGAAGATCAGGAAACCGAGTACAACTCAATGTTTACCGTTACGGTAGACAAACGCCTGGTTGAGGGGAAGGTCAACCTTCGGAAGACGGGTGCATTTGACCATAATTCGGCCGCGCGTTTCGTTGGTGATCAATTGTTCATCGCCGGCCAGTTCAATTCCGCGAAACTGAAACAACAGGATTATGTGGTCGACTATGCACAATCGCGCGTACTGGCCAACGGCGGATATGCATGGAGTGTTCGTCCATTCAAACAGGAACAGCGCTCGGTCGAAACTGGCATTTCGCCTCGCGGAGTAATTTATTCGCTGGGCGCGAAAGGTGGTACGTCAACGCTGGCCGTGACGAACGCCGAAGGAAAGCAGATCGCATCGGCAAGCTACCAGGGGAAATTATGTGATACGCGGTCGATTGCCGAATTCGGTGATGCAGTGATGGCCCTGCGCGAACCATGCCGTGGCCAAGGAACAGTCGCCGAATTGGTTGCAATCGCACCGGCCAGCGGTAAGGAGACCGCCTTGAAACTGGTATCGGGCGAACCGCTATTTGCCGCGACCAATAACAATCAATGGTTTGTCGTGGTGAAGGATGGGAAAAAACGCTTGTCCCTGCAGTTTGGCGCCATCAAGGAATAAGTTATGGCATACACCTACGAGGATAAACTCAACTTCATTGCGGACCTGTATTGCCCTGCACGCATGCTGGCCGACGAAACCGGCTGTTCCTGGGAGTTGATCCTGGCGCAGGCAGCGCAGGAAACGGGGTGGGGAGAAAAGGTCCTGCCGGGAACGAACAATGTTTTCAACATCAAAGCGGGCCCTGGTTGGAAAGGGGAAAAAAAGGTCTTTCACGTTTGGGAAGAAGATGCGAAGGGTAACAAGTATTGGACCGATGACCCATTTCGCGTCTATGGTTCCTATCTTGAGAGCTTACGTGATCGCGCCGAGTTTTTGAAAAGTAATCCGACTTACGCTAAACATCACTTGTTCGACGATGACGTGAAGGGCGACCTGAAGGCCGAAGCGAAAGCATTGCAAGCTGCAGGCTACGCGACCGACAAACGTTATGCCGCAAAATTGCAAGAGGTCTTCGATGGCCGCTCCATGAAGCGTGCCATTGCCATTGCACAGAAGCGCGGTTGTGGGCCGATACTCCCGGTAGTGGAAGTCGTGCTGAAAGACGGTGCACGTGTGCCGATCGCGAACGCGCGCGTCATGGCCACGCAAAATGGCAAGGAAGCTGAGATTGCGACCGATTCGCAGGGGCGGATTGCCGTTCGCATTACGCCGACCAGCGGCGACCTGGCGCTGAAGGTGTTCGACAAGGAAGCGCAGAAGTGGATCAGCCTTGAAACGGTGAAGATGCCGGCGCCGGTGAAGTCTGTCACTGTGACCGTCCTGGCACCGACATTCACCGCGCAGACCAGCACGCGCGAGCATGAGAAGAAGCCGTCTTCCAAGCCGCCTGCGAAGCCTCCGGCGCAGGCGCCAGCAGCCAAGACCGGAGCGGCCAGGGCCGTGAAGATGCATAAGGTGGCGAAGGGCGAGAGCCTGGCCTTGATTGCGGCTCATTACAAGATGCGCTACAAGGCGATTGCGGATGCGAATGGCATTACGTCGCCTTACATCATTCGCCCCGAACAGATGCTGAAGATTCCGGACGTGGCCGCCGATGCCGCGAGCGCTCCCGCGAAAGCGCCGGCAAAGAGCAGCGCTGCCAAACATGACGAACACAAGGATGATGACAGCTCGAGCGGGTTCTCGTTGGCTGAATGGGGCAAGCTGATTGACGCGGGTTCGACCTACCTGCATACGATCTTCTTCCGCAACCAGGCGGCCAATCCCCAGACCGACTTGATGCACTCCAGCCGCGCGCCGTGGATGAAGCCTGCGCAGGATGAATTCGAAAAAGGCGTCAAGCGCCGTGCGGGCAAGCAGAACGATCCGCGCATCCTGGAGTATTTCAAGGCTACGCCCACGCTGGACAAGGGCTCGGCGTCTGTCGACGAGACGCCGTATTGCGCAGCCTTCGTCAACTGGTGCCTGGGTTCGGCCGGCTTCAAGGGCAGCAACAGCGCGCTTGCGGCGTCGTTTGCCAAATGGGGACGCCCGACCAAGGACAATAAGCCGGCGCTGGGTGCGGTGGCATTGATCAAGTTTCCCGGCGGTGGCCATCACGTGACATTCGTGGCGGGTATCAGCGCAAACAAACAACGGATCGCTACGCTGGGCGGCAACCAGGGCAAAGCGCATGAAGTGAGCCACAGCCATTGTCCGAAAACGATGGTGATCGCTTACCGCTATCCAGCCGATTACCCGGATTATGATGACGACTATGTGCTGCACGACGTTGCGAGCGATAATGCGCCGATGACGGCTGCGTCCACCCACTGAAAAATTGAGAAAAATATGAGAACTTTGATCCTGTGCGCCCTGGCCTTGTGCGCCAGCGCTGCCCAAGCCTTCGATGGCGAATCGCGCTTCAAGCTGAATGCAGCCGGTGTGGAACATTCGCTGCAGGTGAGCGCATACAAGGTGGACAAGAAGGGTGTTCCTTCGTTCGACTATGTATATGAACAGCATGCGGGCGCCTGCCATTTCAGCCTGAGCGGCCACGCCGTGGCCGGGTTCGAGGAGAACAAAGGCAAGGTCGAACTGGAAATCTTCAACCCGCAGGGCGATGACGGCAAGGCACTGCCGCAGATCCTGGTCTATTATGACGATGCCGCGACGTTCACGCTTCCCTACAAGGGCGCGCTCAAGCAGGTGTCCTTTGATGGCACCCTGTCGGCGGAACAGTTGAAGCGCAGCTGCGGTAAGAAGAATAGCGAGCAGCTGTCGCTGGTGTTCAAACAGAAGTCTTAAAGCTGCGGCAGCCGTTCGCCATTCAGCAGGCCCCACGCCAGGATGGCCGTGACCTGGGCCGCCTGCATCAAGGCGGCTTGGTCGATGTGGTCGAGCGTATCGAGTTCGCTGTGCTGGGTGTGCGTGCGGTAGTCGCGCATCTCCTGCAGCGGCGAGAAGGCCGGAACGCCTTTCTTGAAGAAGGTGTCCTGGTCGGAACCAAATCCTTTCGCGTAGTGTACGTCGATCTCGCCTAGCGCCTTGGTGGGCGCGAGTGCCTCCTTCAACGGCCCGTACCAGCGTTCCTCCTCCATGTCGGGGAAGGCGAGGATGCGGCCGCTGCCGGCATCCTGCACAAGCACGGCCTGGATGCGGGCCAGTTCGTCCCGGTGCGTTTCGACGTAGGCCTTGCTGCCCAGCAGGCCCTGCTCTTCGCCGGAGAACAGCACCACGCGCAGGCTGCGTTTTGGCTGAAGCCCGGCGGCGCGCACGGCACGCAGCACTTCCAGCATTGTCACGACACCGGCGCCATTGTCGGTGGCGCCGCTCGACAGGTCCCACGAATCGAGGTGGGCGCCGAGGATCACCATTTCGCCATTGGGTTCACTGCCGGGGAAGTCGGCGACGACGTTATATGCCTTCACCGGCTTTTGCGCGAAGCCGCCTTGCAGGTTCAGTTCCAGGCGTGGCGTGATGCCGCGTGCGATCAGGCGCTTGAGCAGGTTGGCGTGCTCGCGGGTGATGATGGCGGCATTGCTGTCGTAGCGCTGGCCCGGGCCGCCCCACATGTCTTGCAGGCCGTCCGCCTTTGCGCTCACCTGCAGGACTGCGGCGACGCCGGCTTCGCGCAAAGCTTGTTTGGGGGCTTCGCGCGGGGCGGCTTCGGCCAGAACGATCTTGCCTTTCAGCCCAGGCAGTGTGGAGTTGAAATCGGCGAGGGTTTTTACGCTCAGGACGACGACATCGGCGCGGATCGTGCCGCGTGTTCCCTCCGTCCATGCCTTCTGCATCACATTCAGCTTGATGCCGCTGGCGTTCAGCAGGCGGGCGTGGGCGGGACCACGATGCCATGGGCGGCCAAGATCGTAGGATTCGAGGCTGACTTTGGCGCCGTAGGATGCGAGTTTGCGCATGGCCCACCCCTGCGCGCGCTGCAAGCCGGGCGTACCGGTCATGCGCGGGCCGATGTCGTCGCATAGTTCCTCCAGGTTGCGCTGGATTTCCGAGCGGGCGGCGATCTCACTGGCCAGCAGGTCAGTCGGCGTGTCGGCTGCGCTGGCGAGGCCGGTGGCGAGCAACGCGCTAAAGAAGAGGGGCAGGAAGCGGACCATGTCGTTTACCGTTTCGGGGCTGGTGGCAGGGATTGGACGAAGGCGGCCAGCTTGCCCTGGTCGCGCATGGCGATGGCTTTGTCCAGCTCTTCGGAGCGGTTTTCCGGGCGTTTGACTTTCAGGCTTTCATACGCGTGCAGCAGGCCCTCGATCGCTGCAACGGTCTTGGCCTCCAGCGTTGCCGCATCCTTTTCCGGGTCGAGGATCTGGTGCTGCACCTGGTAGGCGGCGGTGCTCAGCATATGGTGGAAACGCATGACGCGGCGCAGGTCCCCCTTTGCTGCACCGCTCTCCATCCAGAAGGCGACCTTGTCGGGCCCGAACATGTAGTCGGGGATTTCGTCCGACCATTTCATGAACCAGCGCCCATCGCTGGACGTCATTACGCCGATTGGATCGCGGTTCGCGGCTTCGGCCAACTGCACGACGCGGGCGCGTTCTTCCGGCGTGGAAGGGCCGCGGTCGGCCCAGGCAGGAGCCGCCAATCCGATGGCGAGGGTGAGGAAGGCGCAGGCGCGCTGTAGGAAGTTGGTTCGCATTGCAGTTCTCCTTTACGTGGTGGGAAATTGTTGAAGTCCGTATCGCAAATTGCGTGCCAATGCAGGGAGGCTTTAGGTAAAGGCTTTCTATTACTATTGAAAAGCCATTTAGTGTTCATCTCCGGACGGTGGTGTAGTGCAGGCGGACAGCTGCCACGGCGCCAAATCCGCAATTCATCCGCAAAATCCAGCAGCCTGTCGGATACCTGCGTTGCGCCCGCGCGCGTGAACCTAGAATCGGCTTTCCAATCAATATGCTGGGGAGCGATATGGGAAAGTGGACGAGAGTGGCTTTGGGGGCGCTTGTGGCGGCGCCATTCGTGGCGCAGGCGCAGGTGGATTTGACGAAGCTCGATCGCGATATGGCGGGTCCGAAATCGCACGTGCTGGTATTGGGGACGGTGCACCTGAGGGAAACGCCCGACGGTTTTGATCCATCGTCGCTGGCGGGCTTGATTGACCGGCTGGCGGCATACAAGCCCGACATCATCACTATCGAACGGGAGCCGGGTGAGGATTGCGACCTGGCCGCGAGGCATCCGTCGAAATATGGGCCTGACTGGTGCCCGAAAACAGATGCCGCGCAGGCGGCCACCGGACTGGATATCCCGGCGGCGCTTGCGGAAGTGCGCAAGACGCTCAAGGCATGGCCGGCACAACCTTCGGCAGCGCAGCGCCGGCGCCTGGCAGCGGCCTTCCTGGCGGCGAACGAGCCGGCGTCGGCACTGGTGCAATGGCTGCAGCTGCCGGCAACGGAGCGCAAAGCTGGCGACACGCTGGATGCGGCGCTGGTCGCAGCGCTTGAAAAGCTTGAGAAGCGCAAAAACGAAGACAACCTGATCGCGGCGCCATTGGCCGCACGGCTTGGCTTGCAGCGGGTCTATGCAGTCGACAACCATACCGGCGACAATATCGACGTCCCGGATACCAAGGCCTTTGTCAAGTCGCTTGAAGCTGCATGGGCCCAGGGCGATGCGGAGATGAAAGCTCAGGTGAAGCGCGAGAAGGAGATGACGCTGGCTGCAGACATGCTGCCGCTGTATCGCCTCATCAACTCACCGGATAGCCTGCGCATTCATGCAGAAGGCAATGTCCTGGGGCCGATGCGGGCCAAGACTGGCGACACTTATCCGCTCATGTGGGTCGGCGGCTGGGAGATCCGCAACCTGCGCATGGTGGCGAATATCCGCGAGACCTTCCGCGAACGGCCAGGTGCGCGTGTACTGACCATCGTTGGCGTCTCGCACAAACCATGGTTTGATCAATGGCTTGGCCAGTTGCAGGGTGTTGTGATGGATGAGGCGATTGAAGTGCTGAAATAGCTTTTTCTTTCCTTGCGTCCGCCCCTAAGATGATGGCTTCTCTCAATCACTCTAAGGGGATTTCATCGATGCGTCGTTTCGTTACTGGCTTGGCGCTGGCTTCCGCATTATTGTGCGGAGGTATGGCAATGGCGGCGGACAATCCGCCGCCATACATTGGCAAATACACTTCGAACCCGCAGGATACTGCTGCGATCAACAAGGTGATTGAAGACTTTGGTAACGCCATCAGGAACAGGGATTCGAAGCTGCTTTCAACCCTGGTGTTGAATTCGCATATCCTGTTCGATGCGCCGATGGACCCCGACCGTATTGCCACAGTGCGCAAGAAAGCTGACGTCAATTTCGACGGCATCCGCTCTGGCGGGTATTCCGACTTCGCACGCTTTATCGGCACCACCAAGGACCAGGTGGAGGAAAAGTTCTACAACGTGAAGATCACCCAGGACAAGAACGTCGCTTGGGTGATGTTCGACTACGAATTCGTCGTCAACGGCAAGACCCAGAACTACGGGATCGAGACCTGGCAGATGATGAAGGCTGTCGATGACAAGTGGAAGATCGCCAGCGTTATGTGGACGATGAACCTGCCACAATGACGCCGGCCCGGTGAGGTCACTTGAAGGCTGCGTGGATCTCGGCGAGTATCAGCTGGGGGTTTTGCAGATGCGGATAGTGGCCCACCTTGGGCAGTACGCTGAACGGCTTGCCTGACTTGGCGGCAAATTCTTCGCCCATTTTTTTGTCGATGTAGATATCCTTCTCGCCCCAGACCACCCGTACTGGTGCGGCCAGCCGGCCTGCGTTGGCTTCGAAGTACTGCTCGTCGCGTGTGAAGTGCGAATAGTAGTGGTAGAAGGCGTCTCCGGTGGTCATGCCGCCCTGGGCCCAATTGGCTGCCATGTCGGCCTTGGCGTCCTGCTCGATGGGGAATTGTTCGCCGGGCTCCAGGCCGCGGCGGAAGGCGTTTTCCAGGACATCGTCGCGATTCTGGTTGATGGCATTGCGGGTGGCTTCCGCCGTTTTTGGCGCCTTCAGGTTTTGCAGGCGTTCCGACATGTATTGCGGCCTGTCGAACGGGGCGAAGTCTCCGACGATGATCTGTTTCGCGATATCGGGCTGGTCGAGCGCCAGCAGCAGTGGCGGCAGGCCGCCGATATCCGTGGCGTAAATCACAAGTTTGGACTTGTCGATGCCGGCGGCTTCAATGTAGTGCTTCACCACCTGCGCATAGTCGCGCGGTGCGTAGGCGAATTTGTCAGCGGAAGGACGCGAAGACCCACCGTAACCAGGCCAGTCGAAGGCGTGGACTTCGTATTCGCTGCCCAGTTGCTGCGCGAGACCGCGCCAGGTCAGCATCGTCTCGGGGAAGCCATGCAGGAACAGCACCGTACCTTTGGCATGTGGATGTTTGACGACCATCCGGCGCAGCGTGATGTCGGGGCTGATTTTCACAAAGCTGACTTCTTCGGTGGGAGCCGGGCCGGCGCCGCTGGCGTAAGCGCTGATTGCGAGGGTGCTGGCGGCGGCGATGGTCTTGATGAGCGTTTTCATATTGAGATCCTTGATAGTGGATGCGGGATAGCTTCAATATAGGCTCGGGGTCTTGTGGCGTAAATGTCTTAAAACCCTCCTTTTAAGACATCCGTGCAATGCGGCGCAGCGCCTGGGGTGGTTGCCCGAAGGCGCGTAAAAATGCCCGCCGCATGCGCTCGGGATCGAGAAAGCCTGTCCGGAGCGCGATTTCCTCGACCGTGTGACGGCTTTGCTCGATCATCAGTCGCGCAGCCTCAACCCGCAGGCGCTCGATTGCCTTGGCGGGCGCCTGTCCGGTTTCTGTGCTGAAGGCGCGGCTGAATTGGCGCGGGCTGAGGTGGGCGACGTGGGCCAGTTGCTGTACCGAGAGGTCCGCATGCAGGTTGCTGCGGGCATATTCCAGGACGCGCTGGATGCGGTCGGACTTTGCCCCCAGCTCCAGCATGGCCGAGTGCTGCGATTGGCCCCCGGCGCGGCGGTGGTAGACCACCAGCTTTTTCGCGACAGCGGCTGCCAGTTCGGCGCCGAAATCGGATTCGATCAGGCCGAGCGCCAGGTCGATTCCGGTGCTCATGCCTGCTGAGGTCCAGATGGGGCCATCGTTGATGAAGATGCGGTCCGAATCGACCCGGGCGGCCGGGAACGCCGATTGCAGCTGGCGCGCGAAGAGCCAGTGCGTTGTCACGTGCCGGCCATCGATCAGGCCAGCGTCGCCCAGCAGGAAGGTGCCGGTGCAGACTGACGCAGTGCGCCGGGCCAGGCGGGATGCCGCGCGCAGCCGGTCCAGCAGCAATGCACCTGTGGGGGCGGGCGCCACTAGGCCGCAGACGATCAGGGTATCGAGCCGGCGCCGGGCCAGCGGCTGGGTGTCGACCGCCACGCCGAAGGAATTCATGACCGGACCTCCTTGCTCGGAATATAAGCCAATCTGGTACAGGCGTTCGCGCGCCGTGGTGTTCGCCAGCTCGAAGGCGGAGGCGGCGGCCAGGCCCATGATCTGGAAGCCGGGTGGCAGGAGGAAGCCGATTTTTAACACGATGAAGCCGATGGCGCAAAAGGAGGTCTGCCTATCTTACACGCCATCGCCTGCGCCCATACGCCGCCGGTGTTATGCTCGACAGTCGCGCTGCCCGTCGAGGGCGCATTTCGTCATGCTAGTTTGAACAAGGAGATCGGAATGGCAATCAAGAAGATCCTGTTTTTGACGGGTGACTTTGCGGAAGATTACGAAACCATGGTGCCGTTCCAGGCGCTGCAGATGATTGGCCACACCGTGCATGCGGTTTGTCCTGGTAAGAAGGCGGGAGAGAAGATCAAGACTGCGATCCATGACTTCGAAGGCGACCAGACTTACACCGAAAAGCCGGGCCACCAGTTTGCGCTGAACGCCAGCTTCGATGAGGCGCGTGTTTCGTCCTACGATGCGCTGGTAATTGCCGGCGGCCGCGCGCCTGAATACCTGCGCCTCAACCCACGCGTGCTGGAAACCGTGCAGGAATTCGCCAGGGCGGGCAAGCCGATTGCGGCAATCTGCCACGGCGCGCAAATCCTGACTGCGGCCGACGTGGTGAAGGGCAAGCGTATTTCCGCCTACCCGGCCTGCGCGCCGGAAGTGCGTTCTGCCGGCGGCGAATACGTTTCGGTGGAGATGGACCAGGCGGTCACGGACGGCAATTTCGTCACAGCGCCCGCCTGGCCTGCGCATCCGCAATGGATGGCGCAGTTCCTGAAGCTGCTCGGCACGGAAATCAAGCCTTAATCTGGACACCCGCGCGCACGGAGTTGCGAAATATCAACATTTCTGCATTCCGTGCGCGATTCGGAGAAGACCTGCTGTAAGCTCGATAGCTTCGCAATTTGATTCTTGGAGCTTTCATGCGTGTCCTGATAGCCGTACTAGCCAGCGTTGCAGCCAATACGGTTTTTGCCAACCCCACCGCTTGCCCTGCGTCGCACGATGCCTTGATCGCCGATATCACGACGGTCGGCCAGAATAAACGTATGGGAGAGCTGTGCCGCGTCGAGCAGCCGCGCATCCAGCGAATGGTGGAGAAACATCTGGAGTCGTTCAAGCCTTGCATGCAGGGGCTGGGTGTCAGCGAAGCCGATATCAAAGCGGCCATGGCCAAAGGCGCCACACAGGGCGAAGGTGTATTCAATCGCTCTGGCGTCAAGGAGCAGCTGTGCATGGCGACCAGCGAGGGTATCGGTAACTGAACCGGGCTCCTTCAGCGCGGCACAATCGCAAACTGAGGATGTTCGCTGTAATCCGGCTTGACGGGGCGCCTGATAAAGCGGTTCCAGGCTTCCCGCGCATTGGGCAATCCAGTGGCGGCGGCCATGGCCAGTGCCGGCTGCATATGCGCCGGAAAACCTTCCGGCAAGGTCGCGTAGCCCGTCATTTCCCCCGCGAGCCACGGCATGCGGTGCGACTTGTTGTCCCTTTCCCATTGCGTGCGCCAATCGGCTTGCTGCTGGCTGCCGCAAGGCTGGTCCAGGTAGCGCGCACCAGTGCTGGTGACCTTGGGTGAACCATCTTTATTCCGCATGGTGGCCTGGTAGGCTTCGGCGAAGTTGCTGAAGTAGGGCATGACGGGAGACGGCCGAACCATCAGTGCGTAGACCGGGGCGTCGATCCAGCAATAGCCATCTGCCATCATGCGCCCTATCGGGAAGCGGGCTTTCCACTCCAGGATAGGTTTGGCGTCGGCAAATCCCATTTCAAACAAGTGCCCCACCGCTGAGGTGAAGAAGTCGTCCATCCACGGGGCGATGCCGGTTTTCGGACCAGTGGGACCATCGTAGCCTAGCGCGTAACTGGTGGCGTGAGCGTCGATGAAGCCCAGTTGGTTGCCGGAGCCGTTGGCGAAGGTCGCGTTGTACCAGTCCAGGTTGTCCTTCAGGATCTGTTTGAAGTAGGCTTTCATCGGGTGCGCGTCGGGTGTGGCGTAAGCGGCGTGTCCCAGCGTGCGCATGATCCAGGCCTGGGCACGCACCTGGTTGCCGTGCACGAGGCCTTTACCAAGTGAGCGGTAGTAGGGATTCATGCTGACCAGGTTCCAGTTCGCCCAGAACTGCAGTTCGTCGAGGTGATAGGTATCGCCGGTGAGCAGGTAGGGCAGGTAAGAGAAGGACGGCTGGTGCGCCGGGTCGGGTTCGTACGGCGTTTTGCAGTTGGCCTTGTCCGTGGGCGGGCAACGCGGCATGTCTTCGCTTTTCCTGGTGGTCGGGTTGATGCTGTCGCTGCCGAGGCGCCAGTCGCGTATGTAGGGGTAATCGACGATCGACACCACCTGGTCGGTGTTCTTGTCGCGGTAGTGCACGGGCCAGCTGCCGGCCAGGTCGCCCAGGCCGAGCGTGACCTGTCGCGCGCGGGTGTCCATGCTGAGGAGGTAGAGCACGGCCCAGGCGTGCTGCAGGCCGATATCGGGGCGGCCACCGGGCGACGGCATGTATTTGTTCACGATGGGCATGGACATGGGGCCGCTGTCGGCGGCATCCCAGTCGGCCTTGAGCTTGGCGAGTCCCATCTGGGAGGGAACCACGCTGCGGTCGTAATTGGGCAGTGCCCCGGTACCGAGCAGGTAGGCAATGTCGTACTTCACGTCGACACTGGGTTCGGCGCCGAGCCAGAACACCTTGCGCCAGCGGGCGTGCTGGTAATGCGTGAGCGCTTCCTTGCGGTACACCTCTTTTTTATTCAGCAGGATTTCGGCGTCGTAGGTGATGTTCTTCGGGTCCGGTTCGTAGGCCCAGTCGTTTTCAACCGTGATGTCGACGCGGGTGGCGCTGGCGGGCGGCGCGTAGCTGCGGATGGCGAAGCGCACCGACAGGTGAGGGTGGGCGGCGCCTTCCGCCACTAACGGGCCGGCGACCTGCCACTCGTTGACCAATGGGCCGGACAGCCAGGTCTTATAGGGCTTGCTTGCCAACAGCTGGGCAGCATCGGCGCTGTAGACCGTTCCGCCGACATTGAGCTTGACCACCGCATGGAAGCCGCTGGCGAGCAAGGCGTCGGGCTGAATGCGGCCAGCTGCGGCGGGGGCTGGCACGGCTGCCAGTTGCAGCGTGGCGGCGCCGCCGGCGGCCAGCTTCGGCAGCACGGCGGTGAGCACGGCATGCCGCAGTGAGCCGTCGTCGTGCGTGGCCTTGATGTCGGCTTGCAGCGGCACCGGCGCTCCGTTCAGCGTCGCCGCTACCGACTGTCCAGCCTGCACGTCGCCTTTGGCAAATACCTGGCCGAGCGTAACAGGCACTCCGCTTTGCGCCTTCGACGCTGATTCAATGACCTGCACAGACGGCAACTGCGCCGCCATCACGCTGCCGGCTGCGAGCATCGCCGCTAAGCTTGAAACAAGGTTTTTCATAGCACTTGACCTGAATCAATTTAATTTTTTAGCAAACTACGTACAGTCCTGCACTGGAATAACACAGAGTAGGAGTATTGAAACATGGGTAGCGATAACGAGGTAAACGACGTGCAAAAAAACAGCCGTCGTCGATTCCTGGGTAAGAGTGCGGTATTGGGTCTGGCCGGTGCCGGCGTGCTGGCGGGTTGCAAGGAGAACGGTGCGGGGGCGCCAGGTTCTGCTTCGGCATCCGCGGCGGCTGCGGGCAATTCCCACGGCGCCAGCAAAGTGCATGTCGCGCCGGGCCAACTGGACGACTATTACCTGTTCTCCAGCGGCGGCCACTCCGGCGAAGCGCGCATTATCGGCGTGCCGTCCGGACGCACACTGCGCCGCATCCCTGTTTTCAATATGGATCCTATGGTTGGCTGGGGCATCACCAACGAGTCGAAGGCCATCCTCGGCACCAAGGCTGACGGCAGCCTGAAATACACTACCGGCGACACCCACCACGTGCACGGCTCCTACAAGGACGGCACCTATGATGGCCGCTACCTGTGGGTCAACGATAAGATCAATTCGCGCCTGGCCCGCATCCGCATGGATACGATGGAGTGCGACAAGATCACCGAATTGCCGAACGTGATGGGCTTCCACGGCACCTTCCCGGACAAGTGCGATCCTGTCGACAAGGCGATCAACCACACCACCCGCGTGTTCTGCGGCGCCGAATTCGCCATCCCGTTCCCGAACGATGGCCGCGACCTGGACGATCCTTCCAAGTGGGGCTCGCTGTTCACATGCGTGGATGCCGAAACCATGGCCGTGCGCTGGCAAGTGCGTGTAGACGGCAATATGGACCTGGTGGCCACATCCTATGACGGCCGCTTCGCCTGCTCCAACCAGTACAACACCGAGAACGCGCCTGACCAGGCGGGCATGATGGCTGCCGAGCGTGACGCTTGCGTCTTCTTCGACGTTGCCCGTATCGAAGCCGCGATCAAGGCCGGCAAATTCACCACCATCGGATCTTCAAAAGTGCCTGTGGTCGACGGCCGCAAGGCTGCCAATGCCGATCCAAAGACTTCCGTCACCTGCTATGTCCCGGTCGGCAAGAACCCGCATGGCGTGAACGCTTCGCCTGACGGCAAATACATGGTTTGCTCCGGCAAGCTGTCGCCAACCGCCACCGTGATCGAAGTGGCCCTGGTGGCCAAGTGGTTCGACGGCGAACTGAAAACCGAACGCGATGCTGTCGTGGCGGAGCCGGAAATCGGCCTGGGCCCATTGCATACCGCCTTCGACGGCAAGGGCAACGCCTTCACCACCCTGTTCCTGGACAGCCAGATCGTGAAATGGAACGTGGCTGCGGCAATCGCGCAGTTCAAGGGCGACAAGGCTGCCAAAGTAGTGCTGGACCGCGTGGACGTGCACTACCAGCCTGGCCACGGCTACGCATCGATGGGTGAAACCAAGGAAGCCGACGGCAAGTACTTCAACTCCGGTAACAAGTTCTCCAAGGACCGTTTCCTGCCGGTCGGCCCGCTGCACAGCGAAACCGAACAGCTGATCGACATCACCGGCGACAAGATGGTGATCGTGTCCGACCATACCGCCTACCCTGAACCGCACGATGCGATCATCATGCGCCGCGATATCGTGAAGACGCGCCAGATCTACAACCTGGACGACTTCCCGAACAAGGTGACGGCCGATAACGCCGGCATCGAACGCAAGGGCAACAAGGTACATGTGCGCCTGATGTCGCAGGCGCCAGCCTTCAGCATGCCGATCATCAAGGTGAAGAAGGGCGACGAGGTCACGATCACGCTGACCAACTATGACAAGGTGGAAGACCTGACCCACGGTTGCGCGATCCCGACCTTCAACATCAACTTCATCGTCAACCCGCAGGAAACCAAGTCGGTCACCTTCAAGGCGGACCATGCCGGTGCGTTCTGGATGTACTGCACGCACTTCTGCCACGCGCTGCACCTTGAAATGCGCAGCCGCTTCCTGGTGGAGGCTTAAGCCCGCGAGGGTGGTGAATCCATGCTGTATCGCCTGATTTCCCTGCTTGGGGCGCTGCTTGCGTTAGCGTGCGCAGCCCCCGCCTCGGCCACTTCGATGTACGACACCGTGCTTACGCCGGCGTTGATGAGTGGTCCCGATCTGTGTGCCGAAGCGCCATGCGGCGATGTGCTGCCTGCCGCGACGGCGTTTTCAAAGCGCAAAGGCGCGCCGGCCTATGTGGAAGGCTACGCCCTGGAGCAGGGCAAGCAGAAGCTGGTGGGTTATGTCTTCCTGTCCACGGACGTGGTGGACATTCCCGCCTACTCGGGCAAGCCGGTCGTCACGCTGATCGGCATGGATACCAAGGGTTTGATTAGCGGGGTGCGCATCCTGAAGCACTCCGAACCGATTTTGTTGGCGGGCATTCCCGAAACTGTGCTGACGAAGTTCGTCAAGCAGTACTTCGGCAAGCCCGGCGACGCCAAGCTGGAACTCGGCCTTGGACGCGATGGTGGTGATCTTGATGCGATCAGCGGGGCCACCGTTACTGCCATAGCCGAGAACCAGACCATTGCGCAAAGCGCGTATGAGATTGGCAAGCAGGTGGGCATCTTCAAGGGGATGCTCAAACCGCGCGCCCATTTCACTCCGCTGCGCGAACGTCTGGACTGGACCGCGCTCGTTAAGGAGGGCGCGGTCCAGCACCTGCGCGTGGAAAGCGCGGATGTCGGCTTGCCTTCGAGCGGCAAGCCATACATGGACCTGCATTTCGGCTACCTGAACGTGCCGGCCGTCGGTATCAGCCTGCTCGGCGAACGCAATTACACGAGCCTGATGCAGGACCTGAAGGAAGACGAGCACGCGATCTTCATCATCGGCACCGGCCTGGAATCTTTCAAGGGTTCCGGCTTTGTGCGCGGCGGTATCTATGACCGCATCCAGGTGCGGCAGGATGCTGACCGCTTCACCTTCCGCGATACCGACTACCGCAACCTGTACCACCTGGAACCGGCCGATACGCCTGAATACCAGGAGTCGGCGATCTTCATCGTCCGTTCTGCCAATTTCAATCCGGCGTGGCCTTGGCAACTGAGCCTGCTGGCCAATAAGCTGGACATGCAGACGCACGCCAAGGTATTCGTTCACTTCGACGAGGAATACTGGACGCCGGCGCGCTACCTGGAAGGCGGACGGCCAAAAGTGGAGCGTCCGGTGCCGGCCTGGCAGTCTGCCTGGAATGCGCGCAAGGGCGAAATCATCCTGTTCGTGCTGGTGCTGCTGACGACCGCCGTTCTCTACTCGCAGCGCGACCGCCTGGTACGCGCATCCAACCGCAAGAGCAAGCCTTTGATCAGCATCCCGCGCACAGCGCTGTGGATGATTGCAGTGGGCTTCTTTGGCCTTTTCCTGAAGGCGCAACCGTCCATCACGCAGGTGATGACCTGGTTCCATTCATTGATTTACCATTGGAAGTGGGAGCTGTTCCTGTCCGATCCGTTCATCTTCATCTTCTGGTGGTTCATGGTGGTCACCGTGGTGCTGTGGGGACGAGGCCTGTTCTGCGGCTGGCTATGTCCCTTCGGTTCTCTGCAGCACCTGGCATACAAGCTTGGCACGCTGCTTGGCCTGGGGCGCTTCCAGGGCCTTTTGCCAAAGCGTGTGCACGACAAGCTGAAATGGGTAAAGTACGGCGTTTTCGCGGTGCTGGTGGTGGTGTCTTTCTATTCGATGGAACTGGCCGAGCACCTGGCGGAGATCGAGCCTTTCAAGACTACCTTCCTGGTGGGAGTACTGAATCGCGGCTGGCCGTTCGCAGCCTTTGTGGCAGCGATCCTTGGTATCTCAATCCTGAGCGAGCGCCCGTACTGCAAATACATTTGTCCCCTGGGCGCCGGCCTGGCCGTGCCGAGCTTCTTCCGGCTTTTCGGGTTGAAGCGCAAACAGGAATGCGTGACGTGTACCGCTTGCGCGAAGGGCTGCGGATCGCATGCCATCGACGCGCAAGGCCGCATCGACCAGAAAGAGTGCCTGCTTTGCCTCGACTGCATGGTCATGTACTACGACGATCATGCCTGTCCACCGCTGGCCAAAGAACGCAAGACGCGCGAGAAGAATGGCCAGCCGCTCACGCCAATCGATGAACGCGGCTACTTTATTTCGCTGGAAGCGCTGCGCGGCGAGTTGAAAAGGAAGGCAGGGTAAAACCATGAGTGTTCTCCGGCTTTGCGCGGCCTCCATGGCCGCGTCGTGCGTGGTGATGCTGGCCTGTGCGCCGGCAGGTGCGCACGCGTCCGTGCTACGCGTACGCGCGGGGGAGTCGATCGCCCGCGCCATCCGCCAGGCTCAGCCCGGCGACACAGTGCAGGTTGAACCCGGCACCTACAAAGAACGGATCGTGGTCGACAAGCCCCTGCGGCTGGAGGGAATCGGCAAGCCAACGATCGCGGCCGGCCATGAGGGAGATGTCATCCGCGTAAAGGCGGTGGACGTCACCATTCGCGGCCTGATCGTGCGCGATAGCGGCACGGATCTCGGCGCACAGAATGCAGGCATCTATGTCATGCCTGGATCGGACCGGATTGTTATCGCCAATTGCGACCTTGTTACCAATCTGTTCGGCATCTGGCTGGAGCGTTCGCGCGGCGCTGTATTGCAGGGCAACCTGATCACCGGCCGGCGCGACATGATGTCGCAAATGCGCGGCAACGGTATCCAGGTCTACAACACGGACGATACCCAGGTGATCGGCAACACCATCAGCCATGTGCGCGACGGTATCTATGTTGATTACTCGCGCCATGCCGCCTTTCGTGACAACACAGTGCACCACGTGCGCTACGGAACGCACTACATGAACACCCACGACAGCACATGGGAAGGCAATACCGTGCACCAGAGCCGCGGTGGCCTGGCGCTGATGGAAGTGCGCAACCTGACAGTGCGCAATAACGTCGCCTGGGGTAACGAGGACCACGGCATCATGCTGCGCACCATTCAGGACTCGGTCATCGAAAACAATATCGTGGCCGGCAATGGACGCGGCTTCTTTATTTATGACGCCGAATTCAATACCTTGCGCGGCAACCTGGTGATCGGCAACCGCACGGGCGTGCATCTCACGGCAGGATCAAGCAACAACATTGTGGATGGAAACGACTTTATCCACAACGCGGAGCAGGTGAAGTTCGTCGCCTCGAAGGACGTGGAGTGGGGGCGCGGCAAGGGCAATTACTGGAGCAACTACAGCGGCTGGGATCAGGACAACGACGGCAACGGCGATATGCTCTACCAGGCCAATGACGTGGTGGACCGCCTGCACTGGCAATACCCGCTGCTCAAGCTCCTGCTTAGCAGTCCCGCAGTACAAACGCTGCGCTTCGTGTCACGGCAATTTCCTTTGCTACGCGCGCCAAGCGTGATCGACAAGCACCCGCGCATGCAGCCGTGGAGCACAGACTGGAGAAAATGGCATGGACGACAAGCTGATTGACTTGCGCTCCGTGGGCAAGCGCTATGGGGCGCTGCAAGCGGTGGACGGGGTCGACCTCTCGGTGGGGCGAGGCCGCATGGTTGGCCTGATCGGACATAACGGCGCCGGGAAAAGCACCCTGTTCAAAATGATGCTTGGCTTGCTGGAGCCAACTTCCGGTGAGGTGCGTATTTGCGGAGTGAGCACGAATGACGGCGCGTTCCGCGACGTGCGGCGCCGCATCGGCTACCTGCCGGAGAGCTTCGTGGCCTACGACAACCTGACTGGCATGGAGCTTCTGCAGCTGTTCGCCGACTTGAAGAAGGTGGCGCGCAGCGCCTGCGGCAATGTGCTCGAACGCGTCGGGCTGTCCGCTGCGGCGGACCGCCGGGTGGGGGGCTATTCCAAAGGCATGCGCCAGCGCCTGGGGTTCGCGCAACTGCTGCTCGGTGCGCCGGAGCTGGTATTCCTCGACGAGCCGACCAATGGCCTCGATCCGGGCGGCATCCACGACTTTTACCGCATCCTGCACCAGTTGCGAGCGGAGGGCGCAACTATCGTCATCACCTCCCACATACTGGCGGAAATCCAGGAGCGGGTGGACGAACTGGTGATCCTGAGTGGCGGCCGCATTGCGGCCCAGGGCACGCTGGCGCAGTTGCGCGCCGGCGCGGCCATGCCGGCGGAGATTCGCCTGGTGGCGCGGTCCGGAGGTACGGCAAAGGTGATCGCCGCGCTGCGCGGGCACCGCGTGCAGGTGGAGCGCGATTGCATTCGTGTGCCATGCGCGCCGAAACAGAAAATGCAGATGCTGCATCTGCTTTCGTCGCTGGGCGATGCCATCGACGACGTGGCTATCCACGAAGCTTCGCTTGAGGACCTGTTCTTTGGTATGGGAGGCGGCCATGCGCGCGCGGCTTGACTGGTCGGCGGCGCGCACCATCGCCGCCCGTGAATTCCGCGACCGGTTGCGTAACCGCTGGGTGCTGGTGGTGGCGCTGGTGTTTGCCTTGTTCGCGCTGGCGATCGCCTGGTTCGGCATGGCACAGCAGGGCAGCGTTGGTTATCGCGGCATCGACGTTACCATCGTCAGCTTGTCCAGCCTTGTCACCTACCTGGTGCCGCTTATTGCGCTGCTGCTTGGCTACGACGCGATCGTCGGGGAACGTGAACGCGGTTCACTGGAGCTGCTGTTGTCCATGCCGATCACGCGCTTTGAACTATTGCTCGGGAAATTTGGCGGACTGGCGGCTGCGCTGGCCGCGTCGACCGCACTAGGTTTCGGTGCGGCCCTGATGGCGCTCTCGAACCAGCTTGACGCTCGCGACGTGCTGCATTTCTTCGGTTTTGCCGGTAGCGCCATCCTGCTTGGACTGGCATTCCTCGGCATGTCGCTTTGCCTGTCGGTCCTGGCGCGAAACCGCGTCGGCGCAAGCGGCCTGGCAATCGGGCTGTGGTTCCTGTTCGTGCTGGTGTTCGACATGGTGCTCATGGGCGTGCTGGTGCTGTCGCAGGGTGCGCTTGATAGCAGCGTGTTCGGCGCCTTGCTGATGCTGAATCCCGCCGACGTGTTCCGGCTGCTGAATATTTTCAGCTCCGACCAGGTGCAAGGGCTCTACGGCCTGGCCACGGTCATGCCGGAGCATATGACCAACCCGGCGCTGCTGGTTGGCGTAATGCTGGCGTGGATCGCCGTTCCCTTTGCCATTGCCAGCTGGAGGTTCAAATGAAATTCAAGCATACCGCCATCCTCGCCGCGCTGCTGTTGCTGGCCGCCTGCGGCGAGGCCGCGCGCTCGCTGGCCGCCGGCGAACCGGGGGACGACGCAGTCTGCGCGCTGGATGGCATGAGCATCAAGGATTATCCAGGTCCCAAAGCGCAAATCGTATTCAAGGATGGCCGGATTGACTTCTTCTGCACGCTGGCGGAGTTGTTCGAAAGAGGAGACGGCGCGCTCGCCGCCGGCGCAAGCTACGTGCAGGATATGGGCCAGGCCGACTGGGATAAGCCGCGCGGCAACTGGATTGCGGCCAGCACGGCATTCTATGTGGTCGGCAGCCGCGCCCAAGGCGCAATGGGCCCTACGATCGGCACCTTCGCGCTCCAGCAGGATGCGCAGGCCTTCGCAGAGCGCGAAGGCGGCCGCGTACTCGATTACAGCCAGGTGCAGACGGCTCTGCGTGCATCGAACGCGAAGCCCGCACACGACACGCATGACGATTCCATGCGCTGATCTTTTTTCACCACCAACCCAAGAGGAAAACAATCATGAAAGCATCCCTGATTATTGCCATCGCCGCTGCCGTCCTGGCGCCTGCCGCCATGGCCGCCGCACCAGCCGCCAAAGGCGGCGCCAACGGCGAAAAGGTCTACACCGCCAATTGCGCCTCCTGTCATGGCGCCGGTGTGCTGGGCGCACCAAAGTTCGGCGACAAGGCAGCCTGGGCGCCGCGTGTCAAGCAAGGCAAGGAAGTGCTCTATACCCACGGTCTGAACGGCTTCAAGATGATGCCGCCCAAAGGCGGCAACCCAGGCCTGAAGGATGATGAGGTGAAAGCCGCCATCGACTACATGGCCAAGAGCTGATCATGCAGCGCCGACGGCTGTTGGCTTGCGCTGCGCTGCTGCCGCTTTTGGCGGCGTGCGCGGGCAAGGATGAAGTACACCATGTGCAGGGCCACGTGTTCGGCACGCAGGTTGAAGTCAGCATCTACGGGCCTTCCGAGGCGGAGGCGCAGCAACAGGGCGCCGCCGTGCTGCGCGAATTCGACCGCCTGCACCACAAGTACCACGCCTGGCAGCCAAGCCAGCTGACGGCGCTTAACGACGCCATTGCGCGCGGCGAGCCGTTCGAAGCGGATGAGGAGATGGCAGGTCTGTTACGCTCCGCCGCAGATTTGTCCGCACGCTCCGGCGACACCTTCAACCCCGCTATTGGACGCCTGATCCGATTGTGGGGCTTCCAGAGGAACGATATCGGCGCGGGAGGTCCGCCGGCTGCGGAAATCGAGCGGCTGGTGAAGGCAAATCCCCGTATGGCGGACCTTCATTTCGAAGGAAAGCGGATCACCAGCAGCAACCGCAGTGTCATGCTGGACCTGGGCGGGTACGCCAAGGGCTATGCGCTGGACCGCGCGGCGCAGATCCTGCGCCAGGCCCATGTCAAAGCGGCGCTGGTCAACGTGGGCGGCAATATGATCGCCCTCGGCCAGCCGGGAGATCGTCCCTGGATGGTCGGTATTCGCGATCCGCGCGGACCGCAAACGGTGGCGCGCGTGGCCTTGCATGATAACGAAGCGATTGGAACCAGCGGCGACTACGAGCGCTATTTCATGAAGGACGGCAAACGCCACGCCCACATCATCGATGCCCGCACGGGGCAGACAGTCGACCTGGTGGCTTCGGTCACGATCATCACATCCGGTGGGGCGGACGCGGGCTTGCGCTCGGATGGCAATTCCAAGCCGCTGTTCGTGGTTGGCCCGCAGGGCTGGTGCGATATGGCGCAGCGCCTTGGGCTGAAAGAAGCCATGCTGATCGACGCGCAAGGACAGGTGTATGCTACGCCTGCCATGATGGCGCGCACCGGCAAGGAAAGGAAAAATGGGGAATCTGTACGAAGATGCACTGCCGCCCGCAACGGGTGAGCGCTTCGATACGCTGCTGTCGCATCAGGGACTGGTGATTGAACGCATCGTCAGCACGTCCAAGATCGAATCGCAGCAGTATGTGCAGGAGCAGGACGAATGGGTAGTGCTCCTGACAGGTGAGGCATTGCTGGATGTGGCGGGGCGGAAGGTGCCGCTCCGCTCCGGCGACTACCTGTTCCTGCCATCGCGCACACCGCACACAGTGCTGAAGGTTTCAGACGGCGCCATGTGGCTGGCGGTGCACTTGCACGGCGCGGCCGGCACTCTCACCTGAGAACGTGCATCGGGCGGCTGGTCCTTTGCTACACTAGCGCCCATGAAAAGCCTGATCGCCGCCGCAGCCGGCTTGCTGCTGTCCCATGCTGCATGCGCCACTTCGTGGAAAGTTGTGGCGGGCGCTCCCGTCGCCCTGAATCCAGAGCGCCTTGAAGCTCCGCGCGGCATCGCCGTGGGGCCCGACGATACGATCTATTTCACCGACGGCGCCAGCGTGCGCGCCCTGCCGACCAATGGCAAGCTGCGGCTCCTGCCGGGCCGCTTCATTGCGCCTGCCGGGCTGGCAGTTGGAATGGACGGCACGGTGTATGTCGCCGATGCCGGCAACCACGTAGTGAAGGCCATTACGCCTGCGGGCGATGTGCGCACCGTTGCGGGACAAGCCGGCACGGCGGGCCGCAATGACGGCAAGGGCATTGCGGCGCATTTCGACCAGCCGGCCGGGATGGCGATCGATGGCGCGGGCAGCCTGTTGGTGGCCGATACCGGCAACCGCGCGTTGCGCAAGATCATGGCTAACGGCCTTGTCGTCACGCTGGCGCAGCACCTGCCGCTGCAGCCGCAGGGTGTGGCGCTTGACGCCCGTGGCGGCGTGGTGGTGTATGACGCATCCGGTGCGCTGCGTATCCACGCCGACGGCAAGCCGCAAACAATGGAGCCGCAGTCCGACGCTGCGCAGCTGCCACCGCAGACGCGGCAGCCGGCAAGCGGGGCGTCGAAGCCAAAGTCGCAGCCGATAGCATCAGCGCAGGAGCGAATTGCCAGCGCGATCGCTGCGGCGGAGGCGGAATGCCAGCGCGGCAAATGCCTTCGCCGTTTCCAGGCGCCGAGCATGCCTGTGGCGGAGAAGGCGCAAGCCATGCCGGCCGGCCAGTTGGCGGTCGATTCCCAAGGGCGGCTGCTGGCAAGCGTGCCGGCCACCGGAACCATTTACCGCATAGAACGCAACGGCATGATCACGCCGCTGCTCGGTGCGGGCGATGTGACAGGCGAATTGTCCGGCGCGGCGCGCGACCGCGAGGGCAATCTGTATGTGCTGCTGGCCGAGCGCCAGTCCGCCGGTAGCTGGGACGCGAGCGGCAAGCCTCAGCCCTTTGCCTTGCAATACGCGGCATCCCTGAACCGCGACGGTCCTGCAATGCAGGCGCGCTTCGGCGACATCACCCAGCTCGCGGTCGGCCGCGACGGCGGCCTGTACGTGCTCGATGGCGACCAGTTGCGCCGGATCGACAAGGAGGGCGTGGTGCGCACGCTGCAGGAGGAAGGCGGCTTCCGCAAGCTGCGTGAAGAGCACACAGCGGCCCAGGTCGACTTGCATGGCGCGATGGTGGCGCGTCCTAGTACCGGCGTATTCGTCACCGCTAATGGGGCGCTGGCCGGCGTCAGCGCGGAAGGCTTGATTTCACAGGTGAGCGGCCCGCCAGGCATGGCGCCCGAACAAACCGGCCTGCTGCCGGCGTTGCGCCGCATCTGGGCCTACGCCAGCCAGGATGCCGAACCGTTCATGCTGCCGGGCCTTGGCCGGCATCGCATCGCCGCGGACGCGACAGGCCAGGCTTGGTACTGCGCCGACAACGTGCTGTGGCGCATCCGCCCGCGCGGCGTGGCACGCAAGACCACCTTGCAAGGCGACGCGGATGGACTGGATGGTTGCGGTGACGTAGTGGTGACCCCCAGCGACGCTGTCTTCATGCTGCACGATCGCTACATGACCCGTGTCGGAACGGATGGCTACCAGTCGGTCGCGGCCGGCAGCCGCGAACGCCAGGGGAGCGTCGACGGCGCAGGCCTGATGGCGCGCTTCTGGCGGATCACGCACGCGGCGCCGGATGCCGCCGGCAATATCTACCTGCTCGACGATGGTGTGCTGCGCAAGTTTTCCGCACAAGGGGAGGTGACGACGCTGGCGAAGGACTTGTCCAGGGAAGTCGGCAAGCTGCGTGCGCTGGCCATCGACAGGAAAGGTGTCATTTACGTGGCAACCCAGCACGCGATCCTGCGCCTGGAACCCTGATCAAACTGCTTGCAGCAGGTGCTGGCCCAAGCGCTTGCCCAGCGCAAGTAAGGTGAGGGTTGGCGGCAAACCCCAGGGCGCGGGCAGCACGGAGGCGTCACATACATACAGGCCGGGCTTCGTGCTACGCAGCTCGCTGTCCACCGCAGCCGGACCGCCGCCGCCAACGGCCAGCGCACCGCCCGGGTGCGCGGCAAAATGCCAGCTCTGGAAGATATGGCGAGCCCCGGCCTGGGCCAAGATGCGCCGCGCCAGCGACGTACCGCGCCTGAAGCGCTCGCGGTCCGCCGGCTGCAGCGTCTTGTCCACCCAGCGCGGGCCGATGCCGCCGCCGGCCAGGTCGCGGATCTTGACCATGATGCTGAGCGTGCGGCGATGCGCGAACAGGCGGTCGATGCGTCCGACCTGCAATGCAAAGGCTTGGTACATGGGCCCCGGCAGCGTCAGGTCGGAGAACGACAAGCCTTCCTCCGGCAGCGCCATGCCGGCCGCCATCGGCACCTCGGCACCGCCGTCGATATCGTCCACGGCTCCCATCACCGCTACCACCGGATCGCTGAAGAAAGGCAGGCTGCGCGGCGCCAGGCCGGAGGCATGCAGCAGGCGCGGGCTGCCGATGCCGCCGCCGGCCAGCACCACTACCTCTGCACGGGCCGTTTGCGCAATGCCGTCACGCACGTATTCAACGCCGTTCGCACGGCCTTGTTCGATCAGCACGCGCGAAACCTCAGCGCGGTCCAGGATATGGGCGCCGCGCAGGCGCGCCTCGTCCAGCAAGTCGCGCGCAGTCCATTTGGCGCCGTAGGGACAGCCGTAGACGCACCGCCAGCAACCGGTGCGGCAGATGGCGGGGCGGATCATCTTGTCGAGTTTTTGCCAGGGCAGGTCTGCCGCCTGTGCTGCCTGCATGATGCGCTGTGCCATGGGCCCCATCAACTGGTCAGGCAAAGGACCGATCGGCAGGTCGGCGCGGCACGACGCCAGTGCTGGCGCCAGATCGATGCCGAGATCGGCAAAACGTTCAAGAGGAGGAGGTGACGCGGTCGCGAAATTCAGGGCGGAGCTGCCGCCGGCCGTGACGCCGCGAACCAGAAGTGAAGCATCGCGGTGGAAGAAGGCGCCCTTGCCGGGGATGGCGCCGATGCCGGCCATTTGCGCCAGTGTGCCGCGTAAAGGAGCGGCGCTGCCTTGTTCGAGTACCAGCACGCGCCGGCCGTGCTTCGCCAGCGTATGCGCAACGCTTGCGCCACCGGGGCCGCTGCCGACCACGATGGCGTCATAGCGCGAAAGCGTTGGAAGGTCAGCGGGTTTGCTTGTCATGCTTCTGGTGGTGGATCGCCGCGCTGTCGCGGTCCGCTTCGCGCTGCAGTTTGCGGCGTTCTTTACGGGTCACCTTGCCGTCGGCCTTTGCAGCTGCTTCGTCATTGGCCAGCTTTGCTTCGCGCGCTTCCAGGTGTTGGGTTTCTTTCGCGGTCAGTTGGCCGGATTGCACACCCTGGGCGATGCGCTGTTGCTGGCGCTCTTCACGCTTGTCCAGATTCGGAGTCGATTGTGCAAAGGCAGGCAAGAAAAATGCCGATACCAGCAGGGCGGCGAGCAGCTTGGTGGTTTTCATGGCGTTCCCTTTCGTGTGTTGGTTTGCGCTAGGTGCGTGGACGCAGTATATGGCAGGCCAAACATGGGAAAAACGTCAAGCAGTGTAATCGATGTAAGCAATTGAAACTATTTCGCTAATGTACTTCGGCCCGCAATTGCTGCACCAGGCCTTGCAAGGCGCCGGGCGGAAGGCCATCGAGCTGCGGCGAGCGGCGGTCGATTTCATTCGCCAGGTCGGCCAGCAGCCAATCCATCTCATCGAGCATGGCGCGCAGCTCGGCCAGCAGCACCGCGTCACCCTGCACCATGGCCAGCATGCTGCCCATATTATCGGGGTTGAAGCCCGCTTGCAGCACCAGCGAGCGCACCGCCGCCATGCGGTCGAACAGGAAGGCCAGCGGAGAACCGGGGGCGTCGGCGGCCGGGCGCTGGTCCAGCATGGCCTTGAGCTCAAACCAGGCTTGCAGCAGGTTTGATAAATGGTCCAGGCGTGCCGTGGGATCGTCGGCGCTACTACTGTCGTCGGGAACTAGCAGCTGCAGCTGCAGCAGGTCGCGCAGGATGGCCAGGACACCGGAGTCAAAACGGCCCTTGTTAATCCGGTAAAGCATTTCCAGGCGTTGCATGTCGAGACGGCGCAGCACCGTTTCCGTGACATCGGCGGCCGCAACGATGCGCGCCATTATTTCAATCTGCTTGCCGCGCAGTGCGTTCGGATAACCGCTGCCATCGAGCCGTTCATGATGCTGAAGCACCGCCTTGCTGGCGGCGGCGGGAAAGCCCGCCAGGTCCTTCAGCAGCACATAGCCGGTGACTGGATGAACGTGGACGAAGCGCCGTTCTGCCGCTGTTACCTGATGCGATTGTTCGAGGATGCTCGGGTCGGTGTGCATTTCGCCGAAGTCGTGGCACAGTGCCGCCAGCAGCATCGTGGGCAGTTCGGCCGGCGGCACGCCATGGCGCTGCGCGCAAGCGAAGGCGATGATGGCGGTGCGCAGGGTATGGGCAAACATATCAGGATGCTTGTCCGCCATCACAGTCAGGCGCAATTCGATGGTTGAATGCAGGCGCAGGTTGGCGGTGCAGTGCTTGAGCTGACGCGGGTCGCCGGCGCGCGCCAGCAGCTGCCGGTACAGCGCTTCGTGCTCCAGGATGCGGTCGAATTCAATTGCCAGCGCTGCGGCATCGACCGCCTTGTCGGAAGACAGCACCTGGTCAAGCGGCGCCGAGAGTTTGTAGCGCGTGAGCTTTTCGAACTGCTTGCTGTCGATGCGCGCCCCCTTGGCCAGCAGCTTGGTGCCATTACTGGCGTAGATATCTTCGCTGGCGATGACGTCGCGCGAGTCGCCCATCTCCGTCACCGAACGCACGAAATGCGGGCTTTCGCCCGGCACTTCGGTCAATAGCGTATCGCTAGCCACAATGTCCACCTTGGGGTCAGGAACGAATGTGGACAATTTTACTGAAAAGAAAGGACTAACGCCGGCTTTTAGTGGGCTAGCGTTAGGCGAACGGGGTTGGCTGCGCGGGCGGCGGCGTTGCTGACGTATTGCTGCCATTGCTCGCGGGAGGTGATTTCGCCGGCGCGGCTCCAGGCGCCGCCAGCGTAGTAACGCAGGGGTTTGCCGGTCGTGGTGGGCGAGAGGATCAGTTCATTGAGCGTGTCCTCGGCATGGCCTTGCGCAGTCGGCAGGATGATCGCCGTACCAAAGGCGCCGTTGCTCGCTTGCTCGACCCATTGCAGCAGGACCTGGCCCTCGCGGTGGGTAGCGATTTGCGGCGCCTGGCCTTTGTCGGCGGGCGTTTTGTTGAGGCCTACCGCAATGGTCAAGGGCTTTTCTCCAGCGTAAGTGAAGGTGGACTCGATCATGTCGAGCTGCTGGCCGGCGTCGACTGTGAAGCGCTTGGTTTCTGTGACCGGCAGGCCGGCGGCGTCCCATGCGGCGTAGCTCAATTCGAAGATCGTTCGCACCGGGCCGTTGGCCAGCACTTTCCAGCTGGCGTAGTTGGTGGACACATACAGTTTGCCGCCTTCCCACACGCCCGTGCCGCCGGCACCGCGCGAGCGGCCGACGTTGTACATGTCCATGCCCTCGCCTTCGTCATGGTGGTAGTGGTCGTGGCCCTTGTTATACCAGCGGTCGACAATGGGGTAGGGCACGCGCTTGAACCACAGGTCCAGGCCGGAGGTGACCAGCACTTCCTTGCCGGAACCGGCGGGGGCCGGGGCGGCGAGGGCGGGGCCGTAAGTCCGGTGGCCGATCTTGTCGTTCTCCCAGCCGAAATCGTCCAGGCGCTCGGGGACGTAGCGGGCGAAGGTTTGGGCCGGGAATACCGGTGCGACGCTGTCGATTTTCTCCACCGTGTAGGTGGCGCTCTTTTCACCGGCCTTGAAGCTGTGCTGGAAAACCAGTTCGCCGTAGGCGATGCCGACGTTCTGCGGGTCCTTGGCTTGCGGAGCGACGTTGGTGACCTGATAGGGCACCACGCGGCCGGCGGCGTCGCGTACGGCGATCTTCTGTACCAGGGCATGCGGCAAGGCCTTGTTCACTTCCGTCCAGGGTACGGTGATCGTCTCCGAAGGGCGCGCGATGTCGAGGTCGTGCTGCAGCGTGATGGACAGGCGTTCGGCGGCCGATGCCGCGAACGCTGGCAGGGCGGCGGCCAGGACGGCCAGGATGCGTGTCGTTTTCATGGCCTCTCCTTAGTGATGTTCGCGGTAGTCGGTTGCGCCGCCTTTGGGCAGGTAGTGGTATGTGCGCACACGGTACTGGATTTCCAGCTTGGGATTGGTGACCAGCTTGATCATTTCCGCACCAGCCAGCAGCACCGGGCCATAGCCGTGCAGGGCGTCCTTGCTGGTAGGGCGGTTGTAGTAATACACCATATCGCCGGCCAGCGTGGTGCCGACGCAGGTGCCTTCCACTTCGCCCTTGGCGGTGATGCGGGTCTGCAGGCCCGCCCATCCGGCTTGCGCGATGGAGCCGTACGGCGCCGGCGAGATCCAACCCTGGTTGACTGCATGCGCGATGACGTAGGTGAAGATGGCGGAGGCCGAGGTCTCGAGGTAGGAGTCGTTGCGGTCGATCATCTGGTGCCACAGGCCGGTGCCGGACTGGCGTTCGGCAATGCCTTGCAGCGCCACGCGCAATTGCGCCAGCACTTTCGGGTAGCCGGGATGGTCTTTTGGCAGCACGTCCAGCAGGTCGGACATGGCCAGCACCGCCCAGCCATTGGCGCGCGACCAGTAGAAGTTCGGCGCATCCTGCATGCCGGCGTGCCAGCCGTGGGTGTACAGCTTCGTTTGCGGGTTGAACAGGTAGCCCGCCATGTTCAGCACATTCTTCACGGCGTCGTCGTAATAGGAGCGCTGGCCGGTCATGCGGCCCATTTCGGCCAGGGCCGGTATGCCCATGTACATATCGTCGCCCCACAACGATTCGGCTTGCGGACGTTTGCGCGCCAGGGTGCCGTCTTTCAGGCGGAACTGTTTGTTGGCCACCCAGTCGCTGCAGGTGGCGATCATGTCCGAGAGGTCGGGGCCGACGTTGGCTGCGCGGGCGCGCATCAGGGCGGCGCACATCGAACCGGAGTCGTCGAGCGAACGCGGGTCGAGGAAGCGCGAGAAGCTGTTATTGCGTTCCAGCCGGTACAGCTTTTCCTGCGCGACGAAGTAGGGCTTGCTCTGCTTGAAGAAATTGAAGTGGCGTTCGGTCATGGCGACGAAGCTGCGGTCGCCTGTCGCTTCGGCTGCGCGCAGCAGGCCCGCATGCACCACGCCCATTTCATAAACCTGGATGCCGAAGTCGCCCTGGCTTGGTTCGAAGATGGCGTCGGGCACCGGGTTGTGCATGTCGGTGACCGGGGCGCCTGTTTTCTTGTTGATGATGCGCGTCGGGGTCACGCTGTCCATATAGCCACGCACTTTCTGCAGCGTGCCGGTAATGCCGGCTACGGTCGGCAGCTGGTAGGGCACCGGGTACGTGCCTTCGCCCGCATCGTTCGGATTCTTGTTGTCGGCATTGCGATAGGGGCCTTCCGCCTGGGCCGGGCTCAGGGCGAACAGGCAGGCCAGGGTGGCTGCCAGCAGGGACGATGTCGGTTTCATGGGTCTCCGGTGTGGTGAAAGTGCGTCATCTGGTCAGGCCATTCTAATTTGGTCAGACCAAAACTGCAAGGTGGACTAGCCAATCGCGTTTTTTGTGTGGCATACTGAAAACGAGGTTAAGGCACATCAAAAGGACTTTTATGGAAATTGCACGCTACATCAAGATGCACGAGGCAGACAATGTTGCCATCGTGGTCAATGACGGCGGCTTGCCGGCCGGCGCGGTATTCCCCGACGGCCTGGTGCTGGTCGAAGGCGTGCCGCAGGGGCACAAGGTGGCGCTGGCCGACCTGGCCGAGGGCGACCCGGTCACGCGTTACAACGTGACCATCGGCTATGCCGCCAAGGCGATTCCGCGCGGGGCGTGGGTCTCGGAGCAGGTATTGCGCATGCCGGGCGCCCGGGCGCTGGAGGGGCTGCCGATCGGCACCCGCACGCCGGCTCCGTTGCCGCCGCTGGAGGGCTACACCTTCCAGGGCTACCGCAATGCCGACGGTTCGGTTGGCACGCGCAATATCCTGGCCGTAACCACCACGGTGCAGTGCGTGTCCGGCGTGGTGGAGCATGCGGTCAAGCGCATCAAGGACGAACTGCTGCCGCGCTATCCGAATGTGGACGACGTGGTGGCGCTGGAGCACATCTATGGCTGCGGCGTGGCGATCGAGGCGCCGGGCGCCGACGTACCGATCCGCACGCTGCGCAATATCAGCAAGAACCCGAATTTCGGCAACCAGGTGATGGTGGTCAGCCTTGGCTGCGAGAAGCTGCCGCCGACGCGGCTGTTCCCGGCGGGGAGCATTCCGATTGCATCGTCCAACCTGAACGCGGCGGCGGGGGAGGCGGACGTGGTGTGCCTGCAGGACGGTGCGCACGTTGGCTTCAACTCGATGATCGATTCCATCATGCGCACGGCGGAGCATCACCTGAAGGCGCTCGATGCGCGCAGGCGCGAAACGGTTCCGGCCTCTGAGCTGGTGGTCGGCGTGCAGTGCGGCGGCAGCGATGCCTTCTCGGGCGTAACGGCCAATCCCGCAGTGGGCTTTGCCACCGATTTGCTGGTGCGCGCCGGAGCCGCCGTGATGTTCTCCGAAGTGACCGAGGTGCGTGACGGCATCGACCAGCTGACTTCCCGCGCCGAGACGCCGGAAGTGGCGGCGGACATGATCCGCGAAATGCAGTGGTATGACGATTACCTCAAGCGCGGCGGGGTTGACCGCAGCGCCAACACCACGCCGGGCAATAAGAAAGGCGGCTTGTCGAACATCGTGGAAAAGGCCATGGGCTCGATCGTGAAGTCCGGCTCGGGCGCAATCAACGGCGTGCTTTCGCCTGGCGAAAAACTCACGCGCAAAGGCCTGATCTACGCCGCCACGCCGGCCAGCGACTTCATTTGCGGTACGCTGCAGATGGCGGCTGGCATGAATATCCATGTCTTCACCACGGGGCGCGGCACGCCTTATGGCCTGGCTGCGGTACCGGTAATCAAGGTCGCCACGCGCAACGACCTGGCGCGGCGCTGGCACGACCTGATGGACGTGAACGCCGGCCGCATCGCCAGCGGCGAAGCCTCGATCGAGGATATCGGCTGGGAGCTGTTCCGCCTGATGCTGGACGTGGCGAGCGGCAAGCAGACCTGGGCCGAACACTGGAAGATCCATAATTCACTGGCGCTGTTCAATCCAGCGCCGGTCACCTGATGACGGAGCAAACAACATGACTCAATCTGGAAAACCTTTCAAGCGCATCCTGCTGACCGGCGCGGCGGGCGGCCTTGGCAAGATACTGCGCGAGCGCATCAAGCCCTGGGCGGAGGTGGTGCGCCTTAGCGATATCGCCGGCATGGGCGAGGCTCTGCCCGGCGAAGAGCTGGTGCAGTGCGACCTGTCCGACAAAGCAGCGGTGCTGGAGCTGATGGAGGGTGTGGATGCGGTGCTGCATTTCGGCGGTATTTCGACCGAGGCGCCGTTCGAGGCGATCATGCAGGCCAATATCCTCGGCGTGGCAAACTTGTACGAGGCGGCTCACAAGCATGGCGTAAAGCGCCTGGTGTTCGCCAGCTCGAACCATGCGATCGGCTACTACCGCACGACCGACATGCTGGACGCGAACATGCCGACGCGTCCTGACAGCATGTATGGCGTGTCGAAGGTGTTCGGCGAGCAGATGTCGCGCTATTACTACGACCGTTTCGGCCTGGAGACGGTGTGTATCCGCATCGGTTCCAGCTTCCCTCAGCCGGCCAACAAGCGCATGATGTCGACCTATCTGTCTTACGACGATTTAACGGAGCTGCTGCGTTGCTCGCTCTTCGCGCCACGTGTGGGGCATACCATCGTGTTCGGCATGTCGGACAATGATTCGGTGTGGTGGGATAACCGCTATGCTGCGCACCTCGGGTATCGCCCGAAAGACTCGTCCTCCAAGTTCGCGCACCTGTTCCCGGATACGGCCGAATTCCCGCCTAAGGACGACATCACCACTATCTACCAGGGTGGTAAATTCCTGCTCGACGGCCCGATGTTCAAATGATCGAGCTGCGTAGCGGCGGCTTGCGGGCGGTGGTTCTGCCCGCTGCCGGCGGTGGCCTGGCGCGGCTTGACTGGCGCGGCACACCGGTGCTGCGTCCTGCGCCCGATGGCGTCGCGCATCCGCTGCCTGGCCAATTGGCTTGCTTTCCCCTCGTTCCCTGGTCCAACCGCATCGCTCCCGACGGCTTTGAATTCGAAGACCGCCGCATCACACCAGCGCCCACGCGCGACGGCGAACCATGCCCGATCCACGGCGACGGTTGGCGTTTGCCCTGGCAGGTCGAATCGCGAGACGAGTGCAGCGTTGTGCTGTCGCTGGACCGCAGCGATGGCGAACCCTTTGCGTTCACAGCCAGCTTGACTTACGCGCTATCGCGCAACGCACTGCGCATCACCCTCGCAGTGACGAATAGGGGCAAGCACGCATTGCCGTTTGGCCTTGGCCTGCATTCCTGGATGCCGCACCCAGAGGACGCAATGCTGCGCGCTGCCGCCGACGGAGTCTGGTTGTCCGGCGCCGACAAATTGCCCGCCCGGCGGGCTCCGTTGCCGACGGAATGGAACTTCAGCGGCGCAGCACCGCAGCCACTGCCGCCCGAAGGCGTCGACAACGCCTTTACCGGATGGGATGGCGTCGCGGAGATCGACTGGCCGGCACGCAAGCTAAGGCTGCGGATCGAAGCCGACATGAGCTACTTCATCCTCTACGCGCCGCCGGGCAAGGACTTCTTCTGCTTTGAGCCGGTGGACCATGCGATCAACGCACATAACCTGCCGGGTGGTGCAAAAGCCCATGGCTTGAGTGTGTTGGCGCCTGGCCAGCCATTGCAGCGCACCTTTAGCTTCGCTGTTGAGGAACTTGCATGACAAGCTTGCTTATCGCATTCGCCGCGGCCCTTGCCGCCGCACCCGCTCCCTGGTCGCCGGATCTTGGCGATGGCCGCTACCGCAACCCCGTTCTGCATGCCGACTACTCCGATCCGGACGTGATCCGCGTCGGCACGCGCTATTACATGACATCGTCCAGCTTCAACAGCGTGCCCGGATTACCGCTGCTCGAGTCCGACGACATGGTGAACTGGCGGCTTGTCGGCCATGCTCTGGCAAGGCTGGTGCCTGAGGATGCGTTCCGCATGCCACAACATGGCAAAGGGGTGTGGGCGCCATGCCTGCGCTACCACAATGGCAAGTTCTGGATTTTCTATCCTGATCCCGATTTCGGCATCTTCGTCATCACGGCGAAAAGCTTCTCCGGCCCCTGGAGCGAACCTCGCTTGCTCATGGCCGGCAAAGGCTTGATCGATCCGACGCCGCTTTGGGATGACGACGGCAGGGCTTGGCTGCTGCATGGCTGGGCGAAGTCGCGCGCTGGCTTCAACAATGTGTTGAGCTTGCGGCCGATGGCGCCGGATGGAAGCCGCATGCTGGATGATGTTAGCCGAGTGGTCATCGATGGCAATGCGCTGCCGGGTTACCAGACGCTCGAAGGGCCGAAGTTTTACAAGCGCGATGGCTGGTACTACGTGTTCGCACCTGCGGGTGGGGTGGCGACCGGCTGGCAGTCCGTCTTCCGTTCGCGGCACGTCGGTGGACCCTATGAGGCACGCATCGTGATGGAACAGGGCGCGTCCACAACCAATGGTCCGCACCAGGGCGCATGGGTGACGGCTGCGGATGGCAGCGACTGGTTCTACCACTTCCAGGATAAGCGGGCCTTTGGGCGCGTGGTGCACCTGCAGCCTATGCGCTGGCAGCAGGATGGTTGGCCGATCATCGGCGAACCGTCCGCCACACCAGGCGTGGGACGGCCGGTTATTGAGCATGCCAAGCCAATGGCGGCAAGAGCTGCTGCGGCTTTGGCGCCTGCTTGGCCTGCAGTCGGCGACGAGTTTGGAGCGGTGCGCCTTGCTCCGCAATGGCAGTGGGTCGCGAATCCCGATGCGGGCTGGTATTCGCTTTCTGCGCATCCTGGCTACCTGCGCCTGAATGCGCAGCCTGTGCCGGATGGCGATGCAAATGTCACCGCCCCTTTGCGTGCCATGCCTGCCGTGCTGACGCAAAAACTGCCCGCGCCGGTTTTTTCCGCCACGGCCAGGCTCGAGCTTCATGCGGTTGCCGATGGCGATGCCGCCGGCCTGGCAATGTACGGTCAAAACTACGCCTGGATCGGCTTGCGTCGCGAACGTGGCGAACTGCGCATGGTTTATGTGCGTTGCGAAGCGGCCAACGATCAATGCAAGGACGAGACAGCAGCATCCTTGCCCGCACCGCCCAGGGGGATGCCAATCTACTTGCGCATGGACGTTGGCGCCAACGGTCAGGCGAGCTTTTCATTTAGCGCCGAAGGCCGGGATTTCGGCAGCGTTGGCGCGCCATTTACCGCCACCATGGGCCGTTGGGTAGGCGCGCAGATCGGCCTGTTCGCGACCGGTTCACCCGGCGCATACGCCGACATCGATTACCTGCGCATCACAAAGTGAAAGAGCACGGCTTCATTGAGAAGCCGGGGCGGTTAATGGGCCGAGCGCAGGGAACAGGCGGAGCAATTCGCTCGCGGCCATATCGCCGAAGAAGCGGCCGCCTTTCGGGCCGAGGTGGGTGTAGTCGAAGCCCGCGCCCTTTGGCTGCGCCAGTGTATCTGCCTCTTCCGGCCCCATGGACTGCACGGCCGCCAGCGACAGCGCATTCAGGTCCAGCAAAGCCGCGCCTTCGCGCCGCGCCACATCGCGCACCGCTGAAGCCCATGGCGCGAGATCATTCCACACATAACCATTGCGGAAGCTGCGGCGGGTGAGGGAAGTGACCAGCACCGGTACGCCGCCGCCGGCCTTTACATCGGCCACATAGCGCGCCAGGTTGGCGGGATATTCGTTGACCAGGTCAGTCGAGCGCCCAGGCTTCCCCGGTTGGTCGTTATGGCCGAACTGCACGAGCACATAGGTTGTGCGGAAAGCCGCGCCATCGCGCAGCAGCGCCTGCACTTCGTCCCAGCGCCCCTCGGCGCGGAAGGACTTGGAGCTGCGGCCATTCATGGCGAGATTGATGCAGGTAGTGTCGGCGCGCTGACGGCGGCACAGGTAGTCGCCGAATCCGCCGCCGCTGGCGACAGTCGAATCGCCGACCAGGATGATGCGGTCAGCCGCGGAAGAGGTGGCGGCCGCGAAGGCCAGGGACAACGAAAGGATATGACGCAGCATGAGACTCCCCTGAAGTTCGTCTCATTCTATTTTGGCCTGACCGCAATTTCAAGTGGTCAGGCCAAAAAATATTAGCCGCGCGAGAAGGTCTTGGTGACGCGCTCCAGGTGGGCGCGCATGGCCTGGCGAGCGCCGGCCGCATCGTGCGCAGCAATGGCCGCCACGATATTGCGATGGTCGTTCAGCGTATTCTGGCGCAGGTCTTCCGTCTGGAAGTGTTCTTTCAGCTTATGCCACATGGAGCCGCGCTGGTTCCACAGCGTCTCAACCACGCCGACCAGCGCCGTATTGCCGGTGGCGCGTGCGATCGCCAGGTGGAAGTTGCGGTCAGCCGCCTCATTGCTGGCGCGGTCCGCGTGGTGCTGTTCCATTTCCGCGGCAGCCCGCAGGATTGCATCGATCGCCGAATCGGTCGCCATCTTGGCCGCGATGGCCGCCACTTCGGACTCGATCAGGCGGCGTGCCGCAAGAACTTCGAACGGACCCGGGCCGCCCTCGGCTACATCGGAAGGAGAGGTCGCCTGCTCGCTGACATAAACGCCCGAGCCGCCGCGCACTTCGACGATGCCGGACAGTTCCAGCGCAATCAGCGCTTCGCGCAGCGAAGCGCGGCTGACATTGAGCTTGACCGACAGCTCGCGTTCGGCCGGCAAGCGGGTGCCGGGCTTGATGTTCTCGTCGCGGATCAGGTCCTGGATCTTGGCGGCGACAACACGGTACAGCCGCTGTTCGGCTGCTGGATGGGGCTCCGCTACGGCAGTTTTCTTGATCATGCGGCGACGGCCTTCTGAATTGGATTGGTCGCCCGATTTTAATTTGGTCTGGCCAATTTCGCAAGAAAACAACATTGAAGATGTATCTGATAAGATGTCTGACGTCTTACTGGTGTGTATAATGCCAGTATGACTATCCCTCCACGCAAGCGACACACCCTGGCCCAGGGCGTGGTCGAACAAATCAGCGCCAGCATCAACCATGGGGTGCTGAAGCCAGGCGACAAGCTGCCGACCGAATCGGCCATCATGGAGCAGCATGGCGTCAGCCGCACCGTGGTGCGCGAAGCGATATCGCACCTGCAGGCTGCAGGCCTGGTGCAGACCCGCCACGGCATCGGCACCTTCGTGCTGGAGAAACCGCGCGGCAACGGCGGCCTTGGCATCGATGCCGAAAGCATCGTCACCGTACGCGACGTGCTGGCCATCCTCGAACTGCGCATCAGCATGGAAACCGAGACTGCCGGCCTGGCCGCCACGCGCCGCAACGACCAGCAAGTGGCTGAACTGGCGCAGGCCCTGGAAGATATGCGGCAAGCGATGGAAGAGGGCCGCGCCTCGGTGGAGGCCGACCGCCGCTTCCACCTCGTGATCGCCAAAGCCACCGGCAACCGCTACTTCGTGGATATCCTCGGCCAACTGGGGCAGGCCATCATTCCGCGTGCCCGCGTCAACACCGCCGGGCTGGCGCAGGACCGTCCCGCCGACTACCTGGAGCGCGTGCACCGCGAGCACGAAGACATCTTCCGCGCCATCCAGCGCCAGGACCCGGAAGCCGCCCGCGCCGCCATGCGCACCCACCTCTCCAACTCGCGCGAACGCCTCTTGCAAGCCCAGCAACGTCTCGAACACGCAGCCTAAGAAAAAAAAGGGGACGTAACGCTTTTTCGCCGAAAAAGCGTTACATCCCCTTTTTTTCGCTTGCGTTGATTTAAACTAGGTTGTACGATGACTTACAACTGATGTTCATCCAAACAACCACACTTAGGAGTCCACCATGTCGATGTCCCCGCAAGAACTCAAGAAAGTCATGTCGTCCGGCCTGCTGTCGTTCCCGATCACCGACTTTGACGCTGACGGCAACTTCAACGCCAAGACTTACGCCGAACGCCTGGAATGGCTGGCCCCTTATGGCGCGAGCGCACTGTTCGCCGCCGGCGGCACTGGTGAGTTCTTCTCGCTGACTGGCAAAGAGTATTCCGACGTGATCAAGGTCGCGGTTGAATCTTGCCGCGGCAAGGTGCCTCTGCTGGCTGGCACCGGCGGCCCAACCCGCCAGGCTATCGCCTACGCACAGGAAGCCGAGCGCCTGGGCGCGGACGGCCTTCTGCTGCTGCCGCACTACCTGACCGAAGCAAGCCAGGACGGCCTGATTGAACACGTGGCCCAGGTTTGCGAATCCGTGAAGATCGGCGTCATCGTGTACAACCGCGCCAACTGCCGCCTGACCGCCAATTCCCTGGCCAAGCTGGCCGCACGTTGCCCTAACCTGATCGGCTTCAAGGACGGCGTGGGCGACATCGAACTGATGGTGCAGATCTACCGCAAGCTGGGCGACCGCTTCTCCTACCTGGGCGGCCTGCCAACCGCGGAAGTCTACGCCGGCGCCTACAAAGCCCTGGGCACCCCGGTCTACTCCTCCGCCGTGTTCAACTTCGTGCCGCAACTGGCGATGGACTTCTACCACGCGACCGCCGCCGGCAACACCGCCGAAACCGACCGCATGCTGGACGAATTCTTCCTGCCTTACCTGGAGATCCGCAACCGCAAGGCCGGCTACGCTGTCTCGATCGTCAAGGCCGGCGCCCGCCTGGTTGGCCACTCGGGCGGTCCGGTCCGCGCTCCGCTGACCGACCTGACCGCGGAAGAAGACCAGATGCTGCTGGAACTGATCAAGAAATCGGGTGCGAAATAATGCAGATCACCGGTGACATGATCATCGGCCAGCAGCTGGTGCGCGGCGCAGCCGGCACCCAGCTGGCCTTCAACCCCGCGACGCGCGAGAACCTGCAGCCGGAATTCGGCCAGGCAGAGCCGGCGGACGTGGAGCGCGCATGTGCGCTGGCCGAGCAGGCCTTCGAGGCCTACCGCGCCACCACGCCGGAAGTGCGCGCCGCCTTCCTGGAAGCGGTTGCCAGCAACATCGACGCGCTGGGCGCTACCCTGACCGAGCGTGCGATGGCCGAAACCGGCCTGCCGCAAGCCCGCCTGGAAGGTGAGCGCGGCCGCACCGTCAACCAACTGCGCCTGTTCGCCAAGGTTGTGCGCGACGGCCACTGGCAGGGCGCTACGCTCGATTCGGCGCTGCCGCAACGCACCCCGCCGCGTCCGGACCTGCGCCTGCGCAAGATCCCGGTCGGTCCGGTCGCCGTGTTCGGCGCCTCCAACTTCCCGCTGGCTTTCTCGGTCGCGGGCGGCGACACGGCGTCCGCACTGGCCGCCGGTTGCCCCGTGGTGGTGAAGGCGCATGGCGCCCACCCAGGCACTTCCGAGCTGGTGGCGCGCGCCGTGCAGAAGGCTGCGGCTGACTGCGGCATGCCGGAAGGCGTGTTCTCCATGATCCACGGTAATGGCCGCGTGATCGGCCAGGCGCTGGTCGCCAATCCATCGATCAAGGCGGTCGGCTTTACCGGTTCGCGCCAGGGCGGCATCGCGCTGATGCGCACTGCCTCTGAACGCCACGAACCGATTCCGGTGTACGCCGAGATGAGTTCCATCAACCCGGTGTTCATGCTGCCTGCTACGCTGGCAGCCAATGCCGAGTCCCGGGGCGCTGGCTTCGTTGAATCACTGACCATGGGCGTCGGCCAGTTCTGCACCAACCCCGGCCTGGTGATCGGCGTGGCCGGTCCTGAGTTTGACCGCTTCGCTGCCGCCGCTGCGGCTGCGCTGCAGGCGAAAGGCGCCGGCACCATGCTGACCGCCGGCATCCACGATGCCTACGAATCGGGTATCGGCCGCCTGTCCGGCGCCGCCGGCGTGCAAGTGTTGGCGAAGGGGCAGCCGGAAGGTGCAGGCTGCGCGGCGCAGGCCGCACTGTTCCGCGTTGACGCTGAAACCTTCGCTGCCAGCCATGCGCTGCAGGAAGAAGTATTCGGTCCGGCCTCGGTACTGATCGCCTGCCGCGACGAAGAGGAAATGCTGGGTCTCGCGGCCGGACTGGAAGGCCAGCTGACCGCTACCGTGCACTGCACGACGGACGATCACCCGCTGGCTGGCAAGCTGCTGCCGATCCTGGAACGCAAGGCGGGCCGTGTGCTGTTCAACGGCTTCCCGACCGGCGTCGAGGTGTGCCACGCCATGGTGCATGGCGGCCCGTTCCCGGCCACCTCGGACAATCGCACCACGTCCGTCGGCGCGCTGGCGATCGAACGCTTCCTGCGTCCGGTAAGCTACCAGAACGTGCCGGCGGGCTTGCTGCCGGCGGCACTGCAGGACGATAATCCATTGGGCCTTGCGCGCCTGGTGGACGGAGAGCTGCGTACGGCAGTTTGATCATGTAGTACGGCCGGGGGAGACACCGGCCGCTTTTGCATTATTAAATAAAAATGAATCAGCCCAACCCGCAAGCCGCCGGCGTAGCTGCCGAACCGGCAGCCGCCATCGGCAAATACCGCTGGACCATCTGTGGCCTGCTGTTCTTCGCCACCACTATCAACTACCTCGACCGCCAGGTGCTGTCGCTGCTGGCGCCTTCGCTGTCGAAGGAATTCGGCTGGTCCAATACGGACTATGCCAACATCGCCGCCGTATTCCAGTTCGTGTATGCGATCTCAATGCTGTTCGCCGGCCGAGTGATCGACAAGATGGGCACGCGCCGCGCCTTCGTGCTGGCGATTGTGGTGTGGTCGCTGGGTGCCGTGCTGCATGCCTATTCGGTATCGGTCGGCACCGCGGTTTCGAATATCCTCGCCGCGGTCGGCATCGCCGCCGTGCCGGTCACCGTGGCCGGCTTCATGATCGGCCGCGCCGTGCTGGCGCTGGGCGAGGCGGGCAACTTCCCTGCCGCCATCAAGGCCACCGCGGAATATTTCCCGAAGAAAGAGCGCTCTTTCGCTACTGGAATCTTCAACTCCGGCGCCAATATCGGTGCGATCCTGGCGCCGGTGACGGTGCCGCTCATCGCCGAAGTGTGGGGCTGGCAGGCAGCCTTCATCATCATCGGCGCCATTGGCTTTATCTGGATGGGGTTCTGGCTGATGTTCTACGAAACGCCAGCGAAGCAGAAACGCCTGTCGCGCACTGAGCTCGCATACATCAACAGCGATGCGCCCGATGCAACGGCTGCCACTGCTGCTGAAGCGCCCCGCAAGGCGTCCTGGTTCAAGCTGCTGTCCTACCGCCAGACCTGGGCCTTCACCGTCGGCAAATTCATGACCGACGGCGTGTGGTGGTTCTTCCTTTTCTGGCTGCCGAAGTTCATGTCGGCGCAATATGGCGTTTCCGGCACCGAAATGGTGGTGCCGCTCGCGGTCTTGTATTCGATGACCATGTTCGGTTCCATCGGGGGCGGCTGGTTCCCGACCTTCTTCATCAACCGTGGCGCCAGCGTCTATCAAGGCCGCATGCGCGCGATGCTTACCATCGCTATTTTCCCGCTGGTCGTGCTGCTGGCGCAGCCGCTTGGCTACCTGGGCATCTGGGTGCCGGTCATCCTGATCGGCATTGGCGCTTCCGCGCACCAGGCCTGGTCGGCCAACCTGTTCACCACTGTGTCCGACATGTTCCCGAAGCATAGCGTCGGTTCTGTGGTGGGCATCGGCGGCATGGCAGGTGGCCTCGGTGGTGTACTGATCACCAAGGTGGCGGGCAAGCTGTTTGACTACTACGGCGCGCTGGGCCAAATCTCGACCGGCTACATGATCATGTTCGCTTTCTGCGCGCTGGCCTACCTGACGGCCTGGTGCATCATGAAGGCGCTGGTTCCCGCCCACAAGGAAATTACCGACCTGTGATGGAAAAAGTCAGCGGAGTTCAATGCAAGACGGGCGAAAGCCCGACCTGGCACGCCGGCGAAGGTGCGTGGTATTGGGTCGACATTCCGGCGCGCCGTATCTGGCGTCTCGATTATGCCAGCGGAGCCACGCGCTTCTGGGAGACGCCGGAGATGGCGGCCTGCATCTCGCCCGCGGCGCGCGGCGGGCTGATTGCCGGCATGGAAAGCGGCATCTTCCACCTCACCTTGCACGAAGACGGCAGCGTGTCGGCCGAACGATTGGCGGCGCCGCCTTCGATTGAGCTGGGGGAGGGCATGCGCTTCAACGATGGCCGCTGCGACCGGCAAGGGCGCTTCTGGGCCGGCACCATGTTCATGGACATGGCAGCGGAACGCGCGGTCGGCAACGTGTACCGCTTCACTGCGGACGGCGGTCTGTCTGAGCCCTTCGTGAAAGGCATGCTGACGCAAAACGGCACCGCCTTCTCGCCGCGCGGCGACGTGATGTACCTGTCGGATTCGCATCCGAAGCGGCGCATGGTATGGGCCTTCGACTACGATATCGCCAGCGGTACTCCACACAACAAGCGCGTTTTCCTCGACCTCGGTGCACAGAAAGGCCGTCCCGACGGCGCCGCGGTCGACGCCGACGGCTGCTACTGGAGCTGCGCCAACGACGGCGGCCTGCTGCAGCGCTTCACCCCGGCCGGCATTCTCGACCGCGAAATCGCGCTGCCGTTCGCCAAGCCTTCCATGTGCAGCTTCGGCGGCCCGGACCTGGCCACGCTGCTGGTCACCTCTATCGATCCCGGCAACGCCGTCGACGCCTGGCCCGGTTCCGTCCTCCTGCTGCGCCCTGGCGCCCAAGGCGTTCCCGAAGCCCTCTTTGCCTGATTGTTTCAAGACCTGCCGCAGCATCCGTTGTGCGGATCTTGCATCGGTGGGCAGGCTACCGTACCGTATGAGCAGAACACGCAGCAATCACCCGGCTTTGGGCGCAGTACGGTATGGCAGCCTTCGCATTCGTAATGCCACTGGCAGGCATTGACCGGCATGGTCTCCGCTTTCGCATGGCCGCAAATCGGACATGTCAGGACAGATTCGAGGATGATCTTATCCACGAACCAGTTCCCGCACTTCAACCGTCCCACCGGCTTCATAGACCGGATTCCCGGTTAAAAAGCGCTGCGCTGCGTCGATGTTTTCGGCCTGAAGTTTGATATAGCCATTGATGGCCGGCGTGGCGTCCTGGTTGGCGCGGCCCTTCTTGCACAGCACTCCCGACCCGATCGAGCTGCCGCCTTCGAACTGCCCCGATGCGCGCAGGCTGGCAATGTACTGTTCCCACCGCGCGCTATCGTCGACGATGCTCCGGTCCATGACATCGTCATGCATGAAAAGAATGTATTCGTTCATCGCGTACTTTCAAGTGAGCGGCAAAATGCTGCGCTGGCCTCGTCGGAAGGGAAGCACGATTCGATGTGCAGTTCTTCCAGCGTTACGTCGCGCGGCGTTCCAAAGGTGGTGATGGTTGAGAAGAAGGCCACGCGCTGGCCATCGCGCTCGAACACGGTTTCCAGCAGCGGCGCCGGCACTGCGCGCAGGTCGCGCTGGCGCCATCGTTCCGGTACGCCGGGATAAGCCAGAACTTCATCGAGCAGCCGGCGCGCCTTGCTGTCGTTGGGGGCGGTGGCGACCAGCTTGTGCAGGTGGGCCAGCAAGTGGCCTGCGATTTCTTCCCAGTTCACCAGTACGCCGCGCAAATCCTGCGGATCGAAGGCGTGGTGCAGCATATTGCGGTGCGGACTGTCGCGGCCTTTCAGCAGCCAGCGGTTCATGCGCAGCGCGGCGTCGTTGGCCATCACGATGTCCCAATGACGGTTCAGCAGGAAGGCGGGGTAGGGCTCCTGCTGCTTCAGCATCGCCTCGATGGCGCGCCGCATCGGCGCCAGTTCAGGATTGGCCAACGCCGATTCCGTGTAGCGCGGTGCGTAGCCCGCCGCCACCAGCAGCGCGTTGCGGTCGCGCAGGGTCATTTCCAGCGTGTTGGCGATGCGTGCCAGGATCTCACGGCTTGGCTGGGCCTTGCCGGTCTCGATGCAGCTCAGGTGGCGCGTGGACAGGCCGGCGTCCAGCGCCAGGTCCATCTGGCTCAGGCGGCGGGCGGAGCGCCACTCGCGCAGCAGGGCGCCGACGTGGGCAATGGGGGCGAGGTTATCGTTCATGTGGTGATATTAGCAAGGTTTGGCGCCGCGGTTCCATGACCTCCGAGGTCATTGATTCCAGGGCCCGGCGCACCGATCATGCAATCCATCGAAAACTTGTAATCAAGGAGATGCGCATGAATCGCCGAGACTTATTCAAATTGGGCTTTGCCGCTGCCACCGTCGCTGCCGGGGCAGGCGTAGCACGTATTGCCGGCGCTGCCCTGGCTTCGCAGGATGCCGCGGCGCGCGCCGAAGCAGCGCGCGATGCCCGTGCCTGGCGCGCGGCCCGTCGCTTCATCCCCACCAGCATGGGCCGCGTGGCTGTAGTGCAGCGGGGCGCCGGCCCGCAGGCAGCACTCTTCCTGCACGGACTTCCGCTGAACAGCTTCCAGTGGCGCGGCGCCGTGGCGCGACTGGCCCCGTATCGCCGCTGCATCGCGCCCGATTTCCTTGGCCTGGGTCACAGCGAACCAGCGCCGGGCGCCAGCCTCGATCCGGAAGGCCAGGTCGCCATGCTGGCCGAACTGCTCGATAAGCTGGGCGTGGACAAAGTCGACGTGATCGCGAGCGATAGCGGAGGCGCCGTGGCGCAACTGCTGCTGGTGCTGCACCCTGAGCGCGTGCGAACCCTCCTGCTCACCAACTGCGACACGGAAGTCGACAGCCCGCCACCCGCCATGCTGCCGGTGATCGAACTGGCCAAGCAGGGCAAGTTCGCGCAGGAATGGCTCGAACCGTGGCTCGCCGATAAAAACAAGGCCCGCTTACCGGACGCCCTGGGTGGTGCGTGCTACGCGCGTCCCGCCGCACTGGCGGACGAAGTGTTCGAAACTTACCTGCGCCCGCTGGTTAATAATCCGCAGCGCCTGCACGGCTACATCACAGCGCTGGAGCGCAACGCCCTGCACGGCATCAAGCCTGCGCTTCAAGCCAGCAAGGCGCCGGTGCGTGTTTTGTGGGGCATGGCCGATACGATTTTCCTGCCGCGTGGCGCCGACTACCTGGAACAAGCCTTCGGCAACAGCAAAGGCGTGCGCCGTATCGAGGGCAGCAAGTTGTTCTGGCCGGAGGAGCGCCCGGAGCTGGTGGCGCAGGAGGCGCTGGCGTTATGGCGCTACGCGTAACAGGCTGACATTGTTGAGAAAACCGCAAGTGCCCGTTTCCCGGACTAAGGTAAAATCGCAGGTTTGGATCTTTCCGAGGTTTCGCAATGAAATGGGCTGTTGTCGCTTTCTACATCCTGTCCGTCCTGCATATCCACTTCCGTGGCAAAGTACGACTGCCGATCGGCCGCCAGCTGTTCGACCACTCGTCGTTCATGGCGCCGATCAATATCTTCATGCACTGGTTCTCGCGCGTGCCGTCCACGCCTTACCTGCCGGTTGACACCTTCAAGGAACTCAAGCCGCTGGAAGAGAACTGGGAAGTGATCCGCGCCGAAGCGGAAAACCTGCTGCGCCTGCAGAAGATCAAGGCTTCGGAAAAGAACGACGACGCCGGCTTCAATTCTTTCTTCAAGAATGGCTGGAAGCGCTTCTACCTGAAGTGGTACAACGCCAGCCACCCATCGGCCCAGGAACTGTGCCCGCAAACCTACGCGCTGCTGGCCGCGATCCCGTCGGTGAAAGCTGCCATGTTTGCCGAATTGCCGCCTGGCGGCAAGCTCAATCCGCACCGCGACCCGTTTGCCGGCTCGCTGCGCTACCACCTGGGCCTGGCCACGCCGAACGATGACCGTTGCTTCATCGACGTGGACGGCGAGCGCCATAGCTGGCGCGATGGCCAGGGCGTCATTTTCGATGAAACCTATATCCACTGGGCGATCAACGGTTCCGAGAGCGGCCGCGTCATCCTGTTCTGCGACGTCGAACGTCCTATGCGCTACCGCTGGGCGCAGGCGATCAACCGCTTCCTCGGCCGCACCATGATGACCGCCGCCGCATCGCCAAACGAGCAGGGCGACCAGGTCGGCCTGGTGTCGAAGCTGTTCCGCGTATCTTTCTACGCAGGCAAATACCGCCGCGCCTTCAAGGCCTGGAACAAGACCGCCTACAAAATCACCAAGTTTGGCCTTATCATCGGCCTCGCAGCAGCAATCTATTACATCTGAGGCGGCCCATGCTGCCTCGCTTTGAGGAGGCAGCATGCGGCACCCATTCCTGAACGGCGTCCTGGCCATTGCGCTGGGCGCCGCTACCATCTTCCCCGCCATCACCAGCGCCGGTCCCCTGCGCGACAAGCTGCTGGAGCGCCGTGCCGCCCGCAGCGCAGGCGACACCGCAGTTCCCGGAAAAGCCCTGCGCGACATCCCTTACGGCAGCGACCCGCGCCAGCGCATGGATGTCTACCTGCCAACGCAGGCGGTGGCCAATGCGCCCGTCATCTTTATGGTTCACGGAGGTGGCTGGCGTACTGGCGGCAAAGGCGAGACTGCCGTCGTGGAGAACAAGGCGCCGTATTTCACGGGACGCGGCTACATCTTCGTTACCATCAATTACCGCATGCTACCCGATGCCGACCCGTATGTGCAGGCGCAGGACGTGGCGCTGGCGCTGGCCGCCGCGCAGGCGAAAGCCGCCAGCTGGGGCGGCGATCCGCGCCGTTTCATTTTGATGGGACATTCGGCAGGCGCCCACCTGGTGGCGCTGCTATCGGCCCAGCCTTCGCTGGCAGCCGGCAGCAGCTGGCTCGGCACCGTGGCGCTGGATAGCGGCGCGCTGGACGTACCGCAGATCATGGAGCACCGCCATATGCGGCTGTATGACGACGCCTTCGGCAGCGATCCGGCGTTCTGGCGCAAGGTGTCGCCACTGCACGCGTTGCAGCCCGGTGCGCAGCCGATGCTGCTGGTCTGCTCGAGCCAGCGCGAGACGTCCTGCGGCCAGGCGCGCGCCTTCGCGCAGCGCATGCAAGCGAACGGCGCGCGCGCCGAAGTGCTGGAGCAGGCCAAGAGCCACCGCGAAATCAACCTGCAATTGGGTTCGGACAGCGCCTATACCGGCGCGGTGCAAGCCTTTATCGACAGCCTGGGTAAGACTTAGCGCGAGCTTGGCGCCTTCATGCGCGCTTCAGCGCGCGTCAGGATCCAGATGCGGTCGATATTGCCGTTCATGTCTTCCGTGTAGTTGACGATGATGTTCTTTTCGCTCAGGGACGCCGGCACCACGGTCAGGTTATCTTCGCTGAAAATACGGCCGGCCGGCGACATCTGGCGCGCCTTGCCATCGATGGTGACGTCGGGCGGCGCATAACCCGGCGTAAAATTGCCACGCTTCGCGCTTGGCGGGAATGGGCGTGGTTCGCGATCGGCCTCCTGGGCCAGTGCTGGGAAGGCGATGGTGGCCGCGAGGGCCAGCAGGAAGTGTCGTTTGTTCATGCGCGCTAGCTTACCATGCTGGCGAACATGGCCAGCACGCAAATTGCCATGACTACCGTGCAGGTCCAGCCCAGCCAGCGCAGCCTGCGCGACAGCGTCACCTTGCCCATGACGCCGGGCCGCGTGGACAGCAGCATCGTCACCACCATCACCGGCACCGCTACCACGCCGTTGATGACGGCGCTCCAGAACAGGGCGCGCATAGGATCCATGGGCAGGAAACCCATACCCACGCCGGCCAGCGTGGCCGCCGCGATGATGGCGTAGAACTTGCGCGCCGCCTGCGGCTGCAGTTCCAGGCTACTGCGCCAGTTGAATGCGCCCGCCATGGCGTATGCCGCCGAGCCGGCCAGCACGGGAATCGCCAGCAAGCCGGTGCCGATGATCCCCAGCCCGAACAGCGCAAACGCCAGCTCTCCCGCGATCGGCCGCAGCGCCGCTGCAGCCTGCGCCGAGGAATCGACCTTGAAAATCCCGTGAGCGTGCAGGGTGACGGCAGTGGTCAGCATGATCGACCACGCCACGATATTCGAAAAGCCCATGCCGATCGCAGTATCGAGCTTGATGCGGCGCAGTTGCGGGCGTACCTGGCGCGGGGCGCGGCGCAGCGGCTCGGCATTTGGATCGGCCTGCAGCTCCTCTACTTCCTGCGAGGCTTGCCAGAAAAACAGATAGGGGCTGATGGTGGTGCCGAAGACCGCCACCATGGTGGTCAGGTAATCCTTGTTCCAGACGATATGGGGCACGAAGGTGCTTTTTGCCACTTCGGTCCAGGGGACATCGATCACCATCACGGTGGCCGCGTAGGCCAATAGCGCCAGCGTCAGCCACTTCAGCAGGCGCGCGTAGCGCTGGTAGGGGATGAAGACTTGCAGCAGCACCGACAGTACCCCGAATCCCAGCGCGTGCCAGTGGGCGCGCCCGCCTGCAACCAGGTGCAAGGCGTCGCCCATGGCGGCCAGGTCGGCCGCAATATTGATGGTGTTGGCGATCAGCAGCAGGACGACCATCGAATACATCAGCCAGGCGGGGAAGCAGCGGCGCATATTCGACGCCAGTCCCCGTCCGCTGGTGCGGCCGATGCGGGCGCTGGTTTCCTGGATGCCCACCATCAGAGGGTAAGTGAACAGGCCAAGCCATAGCATGCCGAAGCCGAACTGCGCCCCGGCTTGGGAGTAGGTGGCGATGCCGCTGGGATCGTCGTCGGCTGCCCCGGAGACGAGGCCGGGCCCGAGTTTGTCCAGCCAGGATTGGCTCTGCTGTTCCATGCCCCCGATGCTAACGGCGGCGGGCTTTCTTATCTGTTCGTTCGCCCACATGGCGCTTTTCCCAGGCGGCGAGGGCGGTGCGGTAGCGCTCGAGGTCCTCGTAGTAGAGGTCGAGCACGCACCAGGTGCAGCCGCTGTGGCAGCAGTCGTCCGGTCCGGGTTCGGCCGGGGGCTGGGGTTTGGGGTCGTCTTGTGCTTCCATCATTCTTCCATGGTCAGCAGGGCCTGGTTGCGGCCGCGCTGCTTGGCGCGGTAGAGCGATTCGTCGGCCAGGCGCACCAGTTGTTCGGGGCGGCTGTTTTCGGTCGGCACCAGGACGGCGACGCCAATGCTGATCGTGACATGGCCCAGCGGCGAGGCGTCGTGCGGCAGGTTCAGGCGCGCCAGTTCGTCGCAGATGGTTTGCGCCACGCCGATCGCATCGGCGCCCGGCGTTGCTACCGACAGTAAGGCGAATTCTTCGCCGCCGTAGCGCGCCACGAGGTCCGAGCTGCGCCGGCCATGCTCGGTGATCAGGTGGGCCACCGTACGCAGCGTGGCGTCACCGGCCAGGTGGCCGTAGCGGTCATTGTATTTCTTGAAGTAGTCCACATCCAGCATCGAGAGTGCGAGCGGCTGGCCGGTGCGCAGGGCGCGCCGCCATTCAGCTTCCAGCGCCAGGTCGAAGCCCCGCCGGTTGCTGACGCCGGTCAGGCCGTCGGTCTGGCTCAGCGCTTCAAGCTTGCGGTTGCTGTCTTCCAGCTCGATGGTGCGGGCGTGCACCAGTTGTTCGAGCTCGGCTTGCTGGCGCGTCAGGCGGCGGATGCGCCAGTAGTACAGGCCCCACAATCCGCCCACCAGGAGCGCAATGGCGCCGGCGCGGAACCAGATGGTTTGCCAGAATGGCGGCGTAATGGTCACGTTGAGCGTGGCCGCTTCCTCGCTCCAGCTGCCGTGGTGGTTGGCGGCGCGCACGCGGAAAACGTAGCGTCCCGGGTCGAGGTTGGTGTAGGTGGCCACGCGCCGCTCGGCGTCGGTTTCCTGCCAGTCGGGGTCGAAGCCCTCCAACTGGTAGGCGTAGCGGTTTTGCGAGGGTTCGGTGTAGTGCAGGGCAGCAAACTCGAGCGTGAAGGCAGTCGCTTGCGAGGAAAGCACGAGGCCGGTCGGCGCGGTCAACGGTCCTTCCAGCCTGGCCTGGTCGCGGAAGCGGCCTTCGCTCAGGGAGTGATTGAACAGCTTGATGTCGGTGATCGCCACCTGGGGCGGCACCGAGGCGCTGCGCACCTGGTCGGGCTCGATGCCGGTCATGCCATGCACGCCGCCGAAATAGAGCTTGCCGTTTGCGCCGGGCGCGGAAGCACCGACCGTGAAGCCGTCAGTCATGCCATCGGCAACCGTGAACAATTGGGCCGAACCATTGCTGGGGTTCAGGCGGAACAGGCCGGCCAGGGTGCTCACCCACAGTTTGCCTTTGGCATCCGATTGCAGGGACAGCACTTTATGGTGCTGCACGGCTGCGGCGTGCGAACGCAGGCGCAAGCTGCCATTGGGCGTCTCTTCGAGCTGCAGCAGGCCGCGCGAGGTACCGATCCACAGCTTGCCGGCGGCATCCTCGTGCAAGGCGGTCACATTGTCGTCGATCATGCCTTCCGGGCCACCGTTGAGGAGATGCCGGAATTTGCCGCTGGCCGGGTCCAGCACATCCAGTCCGCCGCCATTGAATTCCGAGCCCATCCAGACGCGGCCCTTGCTGTCTTCCAGCACGGCGCTGGTACCGCCCACGTTGCGGCTGTGCGGGTTGTACGGGTCATGGTAAAACAGGGTCGAGCGGTCGCGCAGGGTGTCGTAGCGCACCAGGCTGTTGCCGGTGCCGAGCCAGAGCACGCCATCCTTGCCGGGGGCGATCGTGTTGATGAAGTCGCTGGCGGTATTGCCGAAGCGGGTCAGTTTGAACTTGCCATCGAGCTTATCCAACCGGTTCAGCCCGTTGGCCGTGCCGACCCAGAGAACGCCGTCCGGCTGCTGGTACATGCTGTAGACGATGTTGTTGCTGAGCGAGCCGGGTTTGTCGTCGGCCTGGTAGCGCCGCAGCACTTCGCCCTTCGCCGGGTCGAACAAGCCCATGCCGAGGCTGCCGCCCATCCAGATCGTGCCATCAGGGCCGTTTTCCAGGCTCAGCAGGGCATTATTGGCGCGGCCGTGGCGCCCGTCCAGGCGGTAGGGCAGGTAGCGCGTGAAGCCGCTGCTGCTCAGGTTGACCAAAGCGATGCCGTCGGTGAAGGATGCGATCCACAGCATGCCGCCGCGGTCCTGCATCATCGCGCGCAGGTTGTCGCCGGGCAGTGAGTAAGGGTCGTCGCTGTTGTGGCTGTATTGGTCGAAGCGTTGCGCCGCTTCATCCCAGCGCAGCAGGCCGGCGGACAGGGTGGTGGCCCATAGCGTGCCGTCGCGGTCGACGTAGAAGCTGGTGATGCGGCTGTCGGGTGTGGCTACGGTTTCACGGGTTTCCCATGGTTTGCTGCTGTCCCAGCGCAGTACGCCTCCTTCGGTGCCGATCCACAGCGTGCCGTGGCGGTCGAAACGCAGTGCGCGCACGATATTGCTGCGCGCATTGGGATCGCTGCCCTTATCCACGCGGCGGTGTTCAAATTCGCTGGCGCCGGCGGGCAGCACATCCAGGCCGCCGGGCCAGGTGGCGGCCCATACCGCACCCTTGGCGTCGACCGCCAGCGCGTTCAGGTCGTTGCCGCCCAGGCTGCCCGGGCGCGCCGGGTCATGCACATAGAGCGTGAACTTGCCGCTGGCCGGGTTGAAGTGTTGCAGTCCGCCCCAGGTGGCAAGCCACATCCCGTCTTTCCCGTCCGGCACGATGGCCTTGATAATGCGTCCATTGTTCGGCGCATGATCGGGCAGGAAGGTGGTGAAGTCGTTGCTGTCGGCGTTGAAACGCGCCAGCCCGTTCTGGGTGCCGGCCCACAGCTGGCCCTTGCTGTCTTCAAATAAGGCGGCGACGCGGTCATGCGGCAGCTTGCCGGCGTCGCCGGCCTTGCTGCGATAGCGGGTCGCGCGGTAGCCGTCATAGCGGTAAAGGCCGTTCGACTGGGTGCCGATCCACATGAAGCCGCGCTTGTCTTGTAGCAGCGACAACATTGAGGGCTCGTCATTCCCGAGTGGGCCAAGTTTGCGGAAGCGCAAGGAAGGAGCGGCAACAGCCAGGTCGGCCAGCAGGCCGCCTGCCAGCAAAAGCAGCAGCAATAAAAAGCGGCTCAGGTGCCAGCCGCGGGCGTTGATAGCATTCATTTAGTTACATTATAGCTTCCGTCTCAGCAATAATTTACCGTTGAAAACCCCCATTCCATGCGCTTTGCCACAGTTCTCGGGTATCATGCGGGGTTGGCCGCTGTTAACCTTAAGAATTGTATGTCTGACATTGAGAACACCCCTGAGCAAGTAAAGTTCGCCGATTTCGGCCTGGCGCCGGAAGTCCAGCGCGCGCTGACCGACCAGGGTTATGTGCACCCGACGCCGATCCAGGCGAAAGCGATCCCGATCCTGCTGCAGGGCCGCGACGTGATGGGTGCCGCCCAGACCGGTACCGGCAAGACGGCCAGTTTTTCCCTGCCGATTATCCAGCTGCTGCTGGCCCATGCCAACTCGTCGATGAGCCCGGCGCGCCACCCGGTGCGCGCCCTGGTGCTGGCCCCGACTCGCGAACTGGCGGTGCAGGTGGCTGAAAACGTGGCAGCCTATTGCAAGCACACCCCATTGCGTTCCACCGTCGTCTTCGGCGGCATGGACATGAAGCCGCAGACTGAAAAGTTGCGCAGCGGCGTGGAAATCGTGATCGCCACCCCGGGCCGCCTGCTGGACCACGTGGAGCAAAAGAATATTTCGCTGGGCCAGGTGCAGATGCTGGTCATGGACGAAGCGGACCGCATGCTGGACATGGGTTTCCTGCCCGACCTGCAGCGCATCATCAACCTGCTGCCGAAGAAGCGCCAGAACCTGATGTTCTCGGCCACCTTCTCGCCGGAGATCAAGAAGCTGGCTTCCAGCTTCCTGACCGACCCGATCACGATCGAAGTGGCGCGCTCCAACGCCACCGCCGAACGCGTGACCCAGGTAGTGTACAAGGTTGGCGAAGACCACAAGCGCGACGCCGTCGCCCACATCCTGCGCCAGCGCCAGCTGAAGCAGGTGATCGTGTTCTCCAACACCAAGATCGGCGCCTCGCGTCTGGCGCGCGGCCTGGTGACCGAGGGCATGAAGGCTGCAGCCATCCACGGCGACAAGACGCAGCAGGAACGCATGGCAGCGCTGGATGCGTTCAAGAAGGGCGAGATCGAAGTGCTGGTGGCCACCGACGTGGCGGCGCGCGGCCTGGACATTTCCGACCTGCCGGCTGTGATCAACTTCGACCTGCCGTACAACGCGGAAGACTATGTGCACCGTATCGGCCGTACCGGTCGTGCCGGCGCATCGGGCGATGCGATCTCGATCTATTCGGACAAGGATGAACGCCTGCTGGCCGACATCGAAAAGCTGATCAAGCAGACCGTCCCGCGCGGTACGCTGGAAGGCTTCGTGCCGGGCGGCTTCCGCAGCGATGAGCGCCACGGCGACCGCCGCCGCGACCGCACCCAGGCCGACCGCTCCGCACCGCGCAGTGGCGGCGAGCGCCGCGAAGGCCGTGGCGACGGACCGGCACTCCCGCCTCGCCGCGAGAAGGTTGATCCATGGTTCCTGAAACCGTATGAGCCAACGCGTAGCAATGGCGCGCCGGCCGCTGCGGCGCCAGCCGCTCCGGCCAAGCCGAAGCAGAAGGTCGCTGCCCTGCTGGGCGGCCTGCCGAAAGGCTAAGACGAAAAAAAACCCGCTAAGCAGCGGGTTTTTTTATTAGTGCTTGCCGAAGCAGGCCGGGCACGAAACCCCCGGCACGTATTCCGGCGCCAGCTGCTGGCGCGGGGTGACCACGGCGCGGCAGGCAAAGCACTGCTTGGTCTCGGTCGGCTCCAGCTGAGGGTTCAGCGCAGTGCGGTAGTCGAATACGAAGCAATCGCCGGTGTAGTGGGCGCCACCCACTTCTTCGAAGTACTTCAGGATGCCGCCTTCGAGCTGGTACACATTGTCGTAGCCGATATTCTGCATGTGGATCGCGGCTTTCTCGCAGCGGATGCCGCCGGTGCAGAAGGTGACCACGGTCTTGCCTTCGAAATCAGCCTTGTGCTTCTCGATGATTTCCGGGAATTCGGTGAATTTGGTCAGGCGGTAGTCGACGGTGTTGTTGAAGGTGCCCACGTCGACTTCGTAATCGTTGCGGGTCTCGACCATGACGACCGGCTTGCCGTTGTCGTCGTGGCCCTGGTCCAGCCAGCGCTTCAGGTCTTTGGCTTTTACATGCGGGGCGCGGCCGTCTTCGGGACGGATCAGCGGGTGGCGCATGGTGATGATTTCTTTCTTGATGCGCACCAGCATGCGGCGGTGCGACTGCTCGGCAGACAGGCTTTCCTTCACTTCCAGGTCCGCCAGGCGGGCGTCGCTGCGCACCCAGGCCAGGTACTCATCGATATTGGCGCGGGTACCGGACAGGAACATATTGATGCCTTCCGGGGTCAGCAGGATGGTGCCTTTCAGGCCCAGGCGGGCGCAGATGTCCTGGTACTGCGGGCGCAGTTCTTCCAGCTGGTCAAGCGTGATGAACTTGTAGGCGGCGATGTTGACGTAAACGGCTGGTGCCGCGCCGGGCGCTGCAGGCGCGTTTTCAATGGTTGCTTGCATGGGATTGGTAATCGATTGAATCCGGAACAGCCGACATTATAGCCGCTCTCTGCGGCATGCTCAAATATTAGGCAGATTCATTGAACTTTTCCTGCCTCCTCCTGTCTGAGTTGGCGTTACCACCTGACTGGAGAGGATCATGGGATTGTTCAAATCTGATGTGGCCGGCCTGGAAAAGCAGTTGCGGGATCTTTCTTACGACCTGCGCATGCTCTCGATAAATGTCGAATACCTTTTTGCCAACCAGCGCCATCTGATCGAGTACCTCGCGAGCATCAACAAGATAGAAATCACTTATCGCAGCAAAAATATTGCGGACACACTGGAATTCTTGCGCCGCGACATTCGAAAAAGTGGCATGTGATCACGAAAATCCGAGGCTATCATGGAACTTCCAGAGCGCGAACCGGCCCCAGGCGACCAGGATCACGAAGCGAGGATCGTCACATTGGAAACTCAAGTTCAGGGCCTGCAAATTGGCCTTCAGTCGCTTAGTCAGCAGTTGACTGAGGAAACTGCTGCCCTCAAGGCTCAGTTCAGCCACAAATTCGAAGAGTTTGAAAAAGCTTTTGAAGCCAAGCTGGATCAAAAGCTCGAAGGCTGGCGGAAGGAGAACGATCAAAAGCTCGAAGGCTGGCGGAAAGAGAACGATCAAAAGCTTGAGGGCTGGCGGCGAGAGAACGATGGCAAGCTTGACCGATGGCGGATCGAAACCGGCCACAGGCTTGAAGACTGGCGCAAGGAAGGCGACCGCAAGCTCGAGGACTGGCGCAAGGAGGGCGGCCACAAGCTTGAGGATTGGCGCAAGGAGCACGACCACAAGTTGGACGATTTGCGAAAAGACCTGGATAAAAAGTTCATGTGGCTGATTGGACTGGTGGTCGTTTTCCTGGTTGGCCAGTACTTCCGGTAAGGCCGGACATTCGGCACAATGCGAGCATGACATCCTATCAGCCACTTCCAGCCGGTGGCGTCGGCAGCTTGCTGCGTGCCCTGTTCAAGGGGACGCGTCCTGTCAATACCTCGACGCCATTGACGACCTCTTACGAATTGAGGCGGATTGAAGCCGCAAGTCTTGGCCGCTACAACGGTTTGTTGGGTTTTGCGGCTGGCGATTTGCCGGTAACGTTCTATTACCTGCTTGCCCAGCGCGCTCATCTCGCGACGATGCTGGGAAGTCGATTCCCATTTCGCCTGGTGGGCATGATCCATGTCGAGAACGATATTCGCCAATTGCGGGTGCCGGATCGCGATCAGCCAATGGAACTGTCGACGCAGGTTGTCATCGAACCAGCGGCGGAAAACGGGGCACGCTATTGCGAATTACGCACGGTGGGCAGGCAGCAGGGGCAGGATGTGTTTGAATGCCGCAGCCGCTACCTGGCGGTTCGGGGCAAGCAACGCGGCGAACGGGGCGCGGCCGGGGCAGCGCCCGTGGCGGGCCAACCGGCAGGTGAGTGGCCACTCGCAGCGGATGCGGGACGGAAGTATGCGTCGGTGTCCGGCGACTGGAACCCAATCCACTTGTGGCCGTGGTCGGCCCGCCTGCTCGGCATGAAGGCGCCGATCATCCACGGCATGCATTCGGTGGCCAAGGCGGCGGCTTTGCTTGAACAGCGGGAGGGACGGCGCCTGAGAGAAATATCGGCGCGTTTCAAGGCGCCTATCCAGCTCGGATCGCAGGCCGAATTGCGCCTTGCCGGGCCGGCAGGCGCTTACCAGGTCTGGTCAGGCGGCAAGCTGGCGGTCGAAGGCAGCTTCGGTTAGCGCTTACTTCTGCGCCAGGACCCAGCGCACCAGCTGGTGCGCTTCGGCGTCCGTTACCTGGTTAGGCGGCATCGGCACGGCGCCCCAGACACCGGAACCGCCCTGAAGGATTTTCAGGATCAGTTTATCTTCGGCGCCCTTGTCGTTTTTGTATTTCGCCGCCACATCCTTAAATGACGGCCCGACCAGCTTTTTCCCCATGGCGTGGCAGGCGAAGCAGCTCTTCGACTTGGCCAACTGCTCGGTGTCGTCCGCATGGGCGACCAGCGAGGCGGACATCAGCAGGGCAGCAATTGCAATTTTCATCGTCAACTCCAGTTTGGATTGGTAAGGGTGATTCTAGCGTTGCTGGACGGTAGCGACCGTCTCATTTGTAAGCAATTATGGCGCGAGATACACTGAACTAAGCAAGGAGTCGAAAGGAGGTGCCAAATGCACAAGAAAATCGACGAAAGCTTCACACTTTCCTTGAACGGCAAAGAAGTGGCCAACCTGGCGCCGACACGCCAGCGAAAACGCCGCCGCGCCATGCGGGAAGCGCTGGAAGTCATCAAGAACGTGGATAGCAGTGGAGCCAGCTCAACAGGTAAAATAGGCGGATATTCGACTAAAAAACCGCCCGCCACATGAGCATTGAAACAATCGACCAGCCAGTAGACGCCTCGCAAGCCGCCGCGCCCGTGGGACCAGGATTCGTCCACCTGCGCGTGCACACGGAATATTCGATTGCCGACGGCCTGGTGCGCATCGATGACCTGATCAAACAGGCGGTCAAGGACAAGCAGGGTGCGCTGGCGATCACCGACCTGGCGAATATGTTCGCCATGGTCCGTTTCTACAAATCGGCGCGCGGCAAGGGCATCAAGCCGGTGGTCGGGGTCGACGCCTGGATCACCAACGACGAAAACCGCGACAAGCCGCATCGCCTGATGCTGTTCGCGAAGAACCGCATGGGCTACCTGCAGCTGTGCGAATTGCTGTCGGAAGCATGGCTCACCAACCAGTACAAGGGCCGCGCCGAAATCCGCACCGAGTGGCTGCGCGAGCTGGCCAACAAAGAATACGCATTGCTGCCTGGCGAAAGCGGCGCAGATGCGCTGATCGCCCTGTCGGGCGCCCACTTCGGCGACATTGGCCAGGCCATTGAAAACGGCAACCTGGAGCTGGCCGAAGCCAACGCCCAGAAATGGGCAGAGATCTTCCCGAACGGCCATTTCTACGTCGAGATCCAGCGTGCCGGCCAGGCCAACCAGGAAGTGCAGGTGCGCCAGTCGGTCGCGATTGCGGCCAAGCTTGGCCTGCCGGTCGTGGCAACCCACCCGGTGCAGTTCCTGTCGAAGGACGAATTCATTGCCCACGAAGCGCGCGTCTGTATCGCTGAAGGCGAGATGCTGGCCAACGCCAAGCGCGTCAAACGCTTCAACGAACAAATGCGCTTTCTCACGCAGGCGGAAATGGCGGAGCTGTTCCATGACCTGCCTGCCGCGCTGCAAAACTCGGTGGAGATCGCCAAGCGCTGCAACGTAGTGCTCACCCTGGGCAAGCCGCAGCTGCCGAACTTCCCGACGCCGGGCATGTCGATCGATGAATTCCTGGTGGCCGAAACGCAGAAGGGACTGGAGGAGCGCCTGCTCCAGCTCTTCCCCGATCCCGAAAAACGCGAGAAGGAACGCCCGCGCTACGAGGCGCGCCTGAAGTTCGAGAACGACACCATCATCAAGATGAAGTTCCCGGGCTACTTCCTGATCGTTGCGGAGTTTATCCAGTGGGGCAAGAACAACGGCGTGCCGATCGGCCCGGGCCGCGGCTCCGGTGCAGGCTCGCTGGTGGCGTACGCGCTGAAGATTACCGACCTGGATCCGCTGAAATACAACCTGCTGTTCGAGCGTTTCCTGAATCCTGAACGTGTATCGATGCCCGACTTCGATATTGACTTCTGCCAGGAAAAGCGAGAGCTGGTGATCCAGCACGTGAAGGACCTGTACGGCCGCGAGGCGGTGTCGCAGATCGCCACCTTCGGTACCATGGCGGCAAAGGGCGCGATCCGCGACGTGGGCCGCGTGATGGACTTCGGCTATAACTTCTGCGACGGCGTGTCGAAGCTGATTCCATTCAAGCCGGGCAAGCCGGTCTCGATTGCGGAGGCGATCGAAGAAGAGCCGCTGCTGAAAGAGCGCCAGGAGAACGAAGAAGAAGTGCGCCAGCTGCTCGACCTTGCGCAGCAGGTGGAAGGCATCACCCGTAACATCGGCATGCACGCCGGCGGCGTGCTGATCGCGCCGGGCAAGCTGACCGACTTCTGCCCGCTGTACACGCAGGGCGGCGACGCCGGCGTGGTGTCGCAGTACGACAAGGACGACGTGGAAGCCGTCGGCCTGGTGAAGTTCGACTTTTTGGGCCTGACCACGCTGACCATCCTGGACCGCGCCGTCAACTACATCAAGGACCTCGATCCGGAAGGCGCGAAAGACTTCGACCTGGCCAAGCTGCCGCTGAACGACCGCCCGACCTATGAGCTGCTGACCAAGGCGAAAACCGTCGCTGTGTTCCAGCTTGAATCGCGCGGCATGCAGGGCATGCTGAAAGACGCGCGTCCCGACCGCTTTGAAGACATTATTGCGCTGGTGGCGCTGTACCGTCCGGGCCCGATGGACCTGATCCCGGACTTCTGCAAACGTAAGCACGGCGAGAAATTTGACTACCCCGATCCCCGCACCGAGGGCATCCTGTCCGAAACCTACGGCATCATGGTTTACCAGGAACAGGTTATGCAGATGGCGCAGATCATCGGCGGCTACTCGCTGGGCGGCGCGGACATGCTGCGCCGTGCGATGGGTAAGAAAAAAGCCGAGGAAATGGCGGAGCACCGCGAGATCTTCCGCAAAGGCGCGCAAGAGGGCGGCCTGACGGTCGAGAAGGCCGACGAGATCTTCGACTTGATGGAAAAGTTCGCGGGCTACGGCTTCAACAAGTCGCACGCGGCCGCGTATGCGCTGCTGTCGTATCACACCGCCTACCTCAAGCATCACCACACCGCAGCGTTCATGGCAGCCAACATGTCGCTGGCCATGGACGATACCGAGAAGGTCAAGATCCTGGTCGAGGACTCGATCGACGTGTGCGGCCTGACCATCCTGCCGCCGGACGTGAACCAGTCTTCCTACCGCTTCCGTCCGGACGGTGAGCCGGGCAAGAAGGCCACCAAGATCCGCTACGGCATGGGCGGCGTGAAAGGAGCGGGCCAGAACGCGATCGAGGCGATCATCGCCGCGCGCGAAGCAGGCGGCCCGTTCACCAGCCTGTTCGACTTCTGCAAGCGCGTGGACAAGAAGCAGATCAACCGCCGCACGGTGGAAGCGCTGATCCGCGCTGGCGCCTTCGACTGCTTCGGCGTTGACCGCGCAGTGCTGTTTGCCTCGGTCAGCTTCGCCATGGAGTATGCGGACCAGGAAGCCAAATCGGCCAACCAGGTCAGCCTGTTCGGCGGCGACGATTCCGACCTGGTGGCGCCGCCGGATTACGTGCAGGCCATCCCTTGGACCGACCGCGAAAAGCTGGCGGAAGAAAAGATCGCACTGGGCTACTACTTGTCCGGCCACATGTTCGACTCCTACGCGCAGGAGGCACGCCGCTTTGCGCGCACCAAGCTGTCCGAGCTCGAACCGTCGCGCGAGCCGCGCATGATGTGCGGCGTCATTTCCGGCATCCGGACCCAGATGACCCAGCGCGGCAAGCTGCTGATCGTCACGCTGGACGACAAGACCGCCGTGGTTGAAGTCACGGTCTACAACGAAGTCTTCGAGCCGAACAAGCATATGTTCAAGGAAGATGAATTCCTGTGCGTGACGGGCAAGGTGTCGGAAGACCGCTTCTCCGGCGGCTTGCGCATCTCGGCGGAAAAGGTCTACAACATCACCGCGGCGCGCATCCAGTTCGGCCGCCAGATCGGCCTCTCGCTGCCGAAGGCCGTGCCTTCCGCCAAACTGGCCGAGGTGCTCGGACCGCACCGAGACGAATATGGACTGCCGGTTTCCATGCGCGTCAAACCGCAAGGCATCGATTGCGTGTTGCAACTTGGCGACGATTGGCGCGTGGCGCCTTCGGATGCGCTGAAAATTGCACTGGAACAGGGCCTTGGAGCGCAGGAAGTAGCAATCGAGTATTGATGTGCTATTGCATGGGTGATAACATTTTTCAACCATGCTATTTAACTCATTCAGCTTCCTGCTAGGCTTCCTGCCGGTCACCCTGATCGGCTACTTCCTGCTCGCCCGCCGCAACCCGACCTGGGGCGTGGCGTGGCTGGCACTGGCCTCCGTCTTCTTCTACGGCTGGTGGGACGTGCGCTACGTGCCGCTGCTGCTTGGTTCCGTCGTGATCAATTACGGCAGCGCGCAAGCGATCCGCCGCGCGCAGGGCAGGGCGCGCACCTGGTGGCTGGCGGGCGCGGTCGCTGCCAACCTGGTGCTGCTTGGCTATTACAAGTACGCGAACTTCTTCTACACCAGCCTGACGGGCCATCATTCCGAGGCGCTGCAGGTGGTGCTGCCGATCGGTATCTCGTTCTTCACCTTCACGCAGATCGCCTTCCTGGTCGATACGGCGCGCGGCTTTGTGCAGGAAGGTCGTTTCATCCACTATCTGCTGTTCGTGACCTATTTCCCGCACCTGGTGGCTGGCCCGGTGCTGCACCATAAGGAAATGATGCCGCAGTTCGCCGACCCGCGGAACGCGTTGCCGCGCGCGGATAATTTTTCAGTCGGCGCGACCATCTTCATCATCGGCCTGGCCAAGAAAACCCTGCTGGCCGATACCCTGGCGCCGTACGCCAATGCGCTGTTCGCGGCGCAGGGCGAACCTACGCTGCTGGTCGCATGGGGCGGCGTGCTGGCGTATGCCTTCCAGCTGTACTTCGATTTCTCCGGCTATTCGGACATGGCGATCGGCCTTTCGCGCCTGTTCGGCGTGAACCTTCCGCTGAACTTCAATTCGCCCTACAAGTCCTTCAACATCGTCGAATTCTGGCGCCGCTGGCATATGACGCTGTCGCGCTTCCTGCGCGACTACCTGTACATTCCGCTGGGCGGCAACCGCCACGGCGCCGTGCGCGCCAAGGTCAACCTGATGGTGACCATGCTGCTGGGCGGCTTGTGGCACGGCGCCAGCTGGAACTTCGTGGTGTGGGGCGGGCTGCATGGCTTATACCTCGTCATCGCGCATGGCTGGCAGATGTTCAAGGACCGCATGGGCTGGCAGGGCAATGGCGGCCGTGCGGGACGTTTTGCGGCCTGGGCGCTGACCTTTGTCGCCGTCACTTTTGCCTGGGTGTTCTTCCGCGCAGCGGACCTGCCATCCGCGCTGCGCATCGTGGCAGGCATGGCGGGGCATTCCGGCGTGACCCTGCCTGACGCGATCGGCGCTCGCCTCGGCGGCTTTGCGCATACGCTGGAGCGATTGGGTATCGGCTGGACGCTGGGCGGCGGCACGCAGTTCATTGAAACCTGGTCCTGGGTGATCCTGGCGGCGCTGGTTGCATTCCTTGCGCCGAACACGCAGCAGATCATGCACCGCTTCGCACCGGCCCTGGACCATGACGGTACGGCTGCGCCGGCGCGTCTGTCCTGGCTGCCCACGCCGCGCCCTGCTTTTGCGGCGGGGCTGCTGGCCGTTGCCTGCTTGCTGGCGCTGTCGCGTCCAAGTGAATTCCTTTATTTCCAGTTCTGACCATGCCGAATGTCTCGCATCATCATTACCTGCGCAAACTGGGCCTGGCCATGCTGGGAGGCTTCCTGCTGGTGGCCAGCGTAGTCGTGCTGGCCGACCCTTATGATTTATACGGCGTGGTGCGCAAGCCTGGCCTGAACGCGAAGAAACCGGTGCCGACCCGCTTCCGCAACGAGATCAAGCTGTCCGGTGCCGAACGTGTCGGCGCCACCCAGTTCCTGGTCGGGAATTCGCGCGTTGAAGTCGGCTTTGATCCCGACAGCCCTGTGCTGGGCGGCGGCGCCTATAATCTCGGCCTGGCCGGCACTGGCACCATGACGGCAGTGGGGCAGCTGCAATACTTGCGGAGCACGGGCGTGAAGCCCAAGCGCGTCATCGCCGGCATCGAATTCCATGATGCGCTGCTGGCGCCGGGCCAGCACGGCGGCGCGCGCCGCGTTCCCGCTGCGATGGCCGGCTGGAGCTGGCGCGTCGAAAGCCTGCTGTCGCTTGGCTCCTTGCGCGATGCGGCAACCACCTTCGCCATGCAGCGCGACAGCGAAGCCGAGACCATGACGGAGCGCGGCCTGAATCCGCTCAGCGAGTATGAAAAGTACGTGCGCTACGAGGGCTACTACAAGATCTTCCGCCAGCGCGCAGAGGAAAACGCCGCCACGCTGGTGCGCAAGGCGCCGGGCGACCTTGATCGCGGCGGACTGCACGAAGAGCTGCGCACCTTGCTGGAAGCGGCGGCGCGCGACAACCCCGGCGTTGAAGTGCATGTGCTGTTCTATGCTTACCACGCGCAGCTGATGGCGCTGTACGAAGCCAGCGGATTGTGGCCGCGCTTCGAGGAATGGAAGCACATCGTGCTGGAAGAAGTGGAAGCGGCACGCGCCCGCTACCCGCAGGCGCGCATCATGCTGCATGATTTCAGCGGCTTCGGCGAATACAATTGCGAGCCGATTCCAGGACCGGGCGACAAGGGCCGCACGCACTGGTACTGGGAAGCGGGGCATTACAAGCCGGCGCTGGGCGACGTGATGATGCAGCGTATGCTGTCGAATGTACCGGCAGGCAGCTTCGGCATGGATCTGAACTCGCAGAACCTGGAGCTGGACCGCCAGCGCATCGCCAGCGAGCGCGCCACCTGTGCCGCGGCGCATCCGGAATTGTTTGCGGAAGCACGTGAGCTGGTCGAGCGCGCGCAACGCCGGCAAGGAAAGGGGATTTGAGATGGAAATGAAACGCATCAACGCAGGCAAGCTGCGCGCCATCGGCTATGACGAACGCGCACGCGTGCTGCGCGTCGAATTCGACGACGGCAGCGCCATCGATTACGACGGTGTCGCTCGCGACGTATGGCAGCGCCTGTCCAGCTCGGGCAGCGCGTGGAGCTTCTACCGCGACAATATCGAAGAAGAGTACACCGGCCGCAAAGGCCGCGCCAAACCGCAGTCGGGCACCCGCCCGCCGGGCCTGGACGACCTCTTTGGTGGCTAATTGAAAGTCGGGGTCAGCTCCAGCAATCGGACACGGGCTCAGCCGCAAGGCGGCTGAGCCCGTGTCCGATTGCTGGAGCTGACCCCGGCTTTCAAACTACATGTCTTTGAGCCCGGTGATGGCGTAGCCTTTGCTACCCATCTGCTGGATCAGCTGGTCGATATGGTAGTTGGGCAGGACTTGCACATCATCGTCGACTTCCAGCGATTGCTCGGCTGGCAGCCAGTCGGTGTTGATGGCTTCTTGCGGGATGGGTTTGCCCTCTGGTACGGCGAGGTAGGAAAAAATGCCGTTGTGTTCGGCACGACGATAGATATCCAGGCGCATCTTCATCTCCCTTCAACTAAGTCCTACGCACAGGCTGGCGTAACGTTTTGATTCTACTCCGCTTGCGCGGCGACGGCCATGCAAGTTTAGCGGCCGAGTGAACTCAGCACGGCGAAGTTGACCTGGGTCATCAAATCGTAGCGTCGGCGCATCTCGGCGCGTTTCTTTGAGGGAATTTCTTCCATATCGGGCGCTTGCAGCGGGGCGCAACCCATTTGCCAATCGCCGTCCGGGCGCTGTGTCGCGCCGAATTCCTGCCACAGGCTGTCGTAGTCAGCCTTGACCTTGCCTTTGCGCATAGATTTGGCGCAGACGGTGCGGTTGTGGTTCCCCACCAGGACCAGGTGATCGCAGCCGACAGCGTGGCCCAGCTGGCTTGCCAGGCGCACCAGCAGGTTTTTGGGACGCAGGCCGTGCAAGTCCCGTGTCGCTTCGCGCGCCAGCTCGAGCCCGGCGCCGCATTGCGGGCCTTGCACGCAGCCAATGCCAACCTGGCGCAGCGGACCTTCCTGCACAAAGGAGAAGGCCAGCGAGTACACCAGGGTGCCTTGGCACATCAGCTGCAACACCAGCTCGCCTTCGCGTTCCATCGGGACTACGGCACGAAGTTCGATGGTATAGTTGGCCCCCGATTTCCCCGTAAAGCAGGCCAGTTGCAGACCACCGCGCGCTGCCTGCACAACGGCATCCCCCAGGCCTTGCTGGACAATAAAACGGTAGTGGTCGCCAAGTGCCGCCAGGCGGCGCTGCCGGCACAGGCGTTTGCTGAGCCAGGGACGGTAAATCTTGTGGATCAGGCGCGGCTGCGCGGTGGCCAGTTCGCGCAGGGAAGGGTGGGAGTTGAGCAATTCGAGCCAGCCGCGCGTGAGGCGCGGGGCGGTCATGGCCCGGGCATGCAATTTCAGCGCCGAGGTGAGCCGGGACAGCGAAGACTTTGGTTCCAAGCCGGAATTCAGCGTAATTGCATGCAGATACATTGCGTTATTTATTTGAAACAGTGCGTTACAATCTGCTAATGCTAAATGCGTGCACTGGTCTGGGGCAATACTGTAAGCACACCTACGTGTATCACTTATGTGTTTCTCTAAACCAACATATGTTTCACTGCGGCTTATTTCAAAAGTGAATAAGATTGCTACGTTAAACCCTTAGTTGCGTTTTTTTCCTTATGCGTTTTCCGTTCTTGCTGCCGACAGCCGGGTTCCTCCTCATTTACCTGCTGTTCGACTGGATCAGCTATGTTGAGCCGCTGTTCGGCCTCAACATCACCCCCTGGAATCCGGATACCGCCCTGGGCCTGGTGTTCTGGCTGGTGTACGGCCGGCGCGCTGCGCTGCCATGGTTCCTGGCCCTGGTCGCGGGCGATGTGCTGGTGCGCGGCATGCCCGGCGGCTGGTCGGGCACCTTGCTGACGGCTGCCTGGCTGACTTGCGGCTACGGCCTGCTGGGGGAAACCTTGCGCCGCGTGCTGGGCGGCCTGCCGATCTTCAATACCCGCGACAGTTTTTACCGCTGGCTGGCCATCGTGGCGGCCGGCACCATGCTGAACGCAGTGGGCCATATCAGCCTGCTGGCCTGGCTTGGCCTGGTGCCGTGGAGCGAATGGTTGCGCGGCGTGTGGCGCTTTGGCTTTGGCGACCTGGTGGGGGTGGTAGTCAGCATGCCCTTGCTGCTCAAGCTGGCCAATCCGCTGGGCCGCGAGCATTTGCGCGAGGCTACCTGGAAGCCGGAAACCCTGGGCTATCTGGCGCTGGCGATCTTCGTTCTATGGGCGGTGTTCGGCTACATCGTCACGTCCGAGTTCAAGCACTTTTACTTCCTGTTCCTGCCGCTGATCTGGGCTGCGTCGCGCCAGGGCGTGAACGGTGCGGCGCTGGTGGTGTTCGTGCTGCAGTTGGCGATCGTCACCCTGGTCAAGGCCAACCACGCCAACAACATCACCGTGTCCGAGCTGCAGATGCTGGACGCGGTGCTGGCGCTGGTCGGTTTCTTCGTCGGCATCGTGGTCGACGAACGGAGGCAGGTGGCGGAAGAATTGAAGCAGACCTTGCGCCTGGCAGCCGCTGGCGAAATGGCGGCGGCGCTGGCGCATGAACTTAACCAGCCGATGACGGCGTTGGCGGTGTATGGCAAGGCTTGCGAGCACCTCCTGGCGCGCGGCGAAGCGGGCGACCTGCTGAAAAACGCCATCGGCCAGATGATCAACGAATCTGCGCGTGCAGCCGATGTGGTGAAGCGCCTGCGCGACTTCTTCCGCACCGGGGCCATGCAGCTGGAGAGCGTGGGCGCCGCCAGCCTGATGGCCGGCATCGTGCAGCAATTCCGACCGCAGTTTGTCGAGCATGGCGTGCAATTGACGGTTGCCGAGGCGCCACCGCTGCTGGTGCAGGTGGATCGCCTGCAGATCGAACTGGTGCTGCGCAACCTGCTGGCCAACGCCCTGGACGCCGTGCGCGTGCGGCCAGCCGGCCAGCGCAGCATTGAACTCACGGCGGAGAATATCGGCGGCAAGCTGCGCTTTACCGTGGAAGACAGTGGCGAGGGGCTGACGCAGCAGGCGGCCGGGCGCCTGTTCGAGCCGTTTGTCTCGACCAAGGCCACCGGCATGGGCCTGGGACTGGTGCTGAGCCGGGCCATTGTGGAGGCGCATGGCGGGACTTTATGGGGAGAGGTTGCCGCCCACGGGGTGTTTCGATTTATACTGCCGGCGCTGGACTCTGGAGAATAGCCTTGTCAAACCTTACTGTTTTCATCGTCGACGATGATCCTTCGCTGCGCGATGCGCTTGGCCTGTTGCTGGGCGTGCGCGGCTACCGTACTGCCGTTTTCGCCAGCGCCGAAGCCTTCTTGCAGGCCTGGCTGCCCGAGTGGTCGGGTTGCCTGGTGGCCGACATCCGCATGGGCGGCATGGACGGATTGACCCTGCAGCGCAAATTGAATGAAATGGGTTGCCTGCTGCCGGTCATCATCGTGACCGGCCACGGCGACGTCAGTTCAGCGCGCGAAGCTTTCAAGGCGCGTGCCGTGGACTTCCTGGAAAAGCCTTTTGACGACGACAAGCTGATTGCCGCCATCGAAGAAGCCTTTTCGATGCAGCAGCGCCAGCGCCAGGACCAGGATCGCCGCAACCAGCGCGACCAGTTGCTGGCCGAGCTGACCCCGCGCGAGCGCGAGGTGTTCGAGCTGGTGGTGATGGGCCGCCACAACCGCGAAATCGCGCCGCAGCTGAATATCAGCGTGCGCACCGTGGAGGTGCATAAAGCCCGCCTGATGGCCAAGCTGGGTGTCGATAACGTGGCCGACCTGGTGCGCGTGGCCCTGCGCGAATAAGGCTTAGGCTGCGCGCCAGCGCAGCACTACTTCCAGCACTTGCTGCGGCGTGATCGCCGTCATGCAGCTGCAGGCCGTCTTGTCCTGGCAATTGCCGCAAGCCTGGGCTGCGCTCAGGTTCACGGCGCGTTCGCCCAGCGCCCCCCAGCGCGCGATATCGATAGGCTTGATCGGCGGGAAAAGGCCAAGCGTGTTTCGGCCCATGGCCGCCGACAGGTGTAGCGGTCCGGTGCCGCTGGCCACCAGGCCGTCGGCGCGGCCGATCAGGGCCAGCAGCTCGCGCAAATCCAGTTTGCCGCACACATTGTTCACATTCGGCAGCTCCAGCAGGGCCGGCGCCTGCTGCGCCAGCAGCTCGCCTTCAGCCGCACTGCCGGTCAGCCAGATTTTCACGTCCCCATAAGCTTGCAGCAGGCGCGCCAGTTCGGTGAAGTGGCCCAGCGGCCATTCGCGGCCATTGCCGTTCGACTTGGTGTGCAGGATCACGTTGCAGGCGCCTTCGACCAGGAGCGCATCGACCTTCTCGCTGGATGGGGACTGCAGGCCATACAGCGGCCATACGTCCTGCAACGGCGGGATCTCCTTCAAGCCTAGGGGGCGCAGGAGCTCGAAATTGAGCTGGGCTTCATGCAGCGGCGATTTCACACGGCTGAAATGGAGCAGTTCGTTGCAGGTGAACCAGTGGTAGAAGCGATGGCTGGTGCCGATGCGGCGCGCAATGCCGGCACGCCAGGCGGCGATGGCGATGCGGCGCACGGGGAAGGCCAGCAGTACCGTGTCGTAGCCCGCAGAACGCATATGCTGTGCCAGGTCGGGCAAGTCTTCCACGGCCAGCACTTCGTCCACGTTCCTGCACTGGCCGACCGTGTGGGCCGCATAGCGGCGCACCAGGAAGGTGATATGCGCGCCTGGATAGCGCAGTTTCAGCCAGCCAGCGATTGGCAGTGTGAGTACCACGTCGCCGATATTGTCGGTTCGCGTGACCAGGATGCGACGCGGCTCCTTGCCGGCGCGCGCCCCTTTCGTCATGTACAGGCAGATGCCGGCCAGGCTGCAAGCCATGGTGATGTAGAACAGTTTGGTCGCCATCAGCCAGAACATCACGTCGGTGAGGCCAAAGCCGATAAAGCACACCACCATCACCATGCCCGCCAGTGCGGCAGGGCGCTGGCCCTTGTCTTCCGCGTGCAGCATGTGGCGGAAGAACTGAAACGGCGCCGCGTACATGGCCAGCAGCACGCTCAGGTCGAGCAAGCCGCCGGTGGCCAGGGTGTGCAGGATGTCGTTATGGCCGCTGCTGAACCCAAGCGCGGGGGAGCGCTGGATCAATCCTTTGGCCGCCAGCGTTTGCAGCGCCACGTCGAAATTGTCGCGCCCCACGCCCAGCCATGGCTGCCCCTCGAACATCAGCCACGACGCCTTCCACAGCTCCATACGGATCCCGAGCGAGGTGGTGGCGTCGCCGCGCGTCAGGTAGCGTTGGACATCCGAAATGCCGATCGCCACGCGTTCTTCCACCCCGGAAGCCGGAATGAAATAGGCCAGCACGCATAAGGCGGCGGCCACGGCCAGCACCACCAGCATGCGCTTGCCGTGCATCCTGCTGCCGTAGCGCGCCAGCGGCACAGAAGCGAGCATCATCGCGAGCCAGCTGCCGCGCGCGCCCGACAGCGCTGATGCGGCCAGCCCGGCCAGCAGCGCCAGCGGAGCCAGGTAGCGCAAGAGCTTGGAGGTGTTCAGGCTGCACATCGCCATCAGCCCCATGGCTACGGCCAGGTCGCCGAAGGTGATGGCGTGGTGAGTGAAGCCTTCCGCCCGCGGCGGCGTGCCATCGGGATAGGGAACGCCCCAGGCGTGAACCTGCAGTGCACCAAAGACGGCGGCGGTAGTCGTGCCGACGAATAAGCCAAGCCAGAAATAGCGCAGTTGCGGCTTTAAGAAATAGAACACGCCTATGCAGGAAAGGCCAAACAGCATCCGCGAGGGGCCGTCCAGCGTGCGCAGGGGCTGCTGGTCGGTGAACATGCGCACCAGCGAAACCAGGAAGTAGGCGCTGAAGGCCAGCACCATCGGGCGCACGGCGCTCCAGTTGTCGCGATAACAATCCAATACGCCGTCGCGAAAGTGCCAGATGAACAAGATCAGCGTCAGCGCCAGGACAGAGCCGACGCCAAATGGGGTGGTCAGCGCAAACGCTGGCAAGGCGAATACCAGGAAGTTGGGGAGCAGGCGTGTCTTGGCAGGCGTTAAATCGTGGGTTTCCAGCATGGAAAGCGCTATCGAGCGGGGGCGAAAAATGGCCGATTATAGCAGCCGGGCCGCGCCGGCCCTTGCCCGGAGGTGTGTTGTTGCCCTTGCAGCAATCGGACATAATGTCTGGTTACAGGAACTGGAAAATGGATGACATGAACCCGCAATCGGCCCGCACCCTGGTGATCTCGCCCAACTGGATCGGCGACGCCGTCATGGCGCAACCGCTGCTGCAGCTATTGAAGGCTGCCCACCCGGACCGTCCGATCGACGTGCTGGCGCCGCCGGCCGTGTCGCCGGTCTGGCGCCAGATGCCCGAAGTGGCCGAAGTGCTGGAAACTCCGTTCCGCCATGGCTCGCTGCAGCTGAAGGAGCGCTGGCGCTATGCGCGCCTGCTGCGCCAGCGCGGGTACGCCGATGCCTACATCCTGCCGAATACCCTGAAATATGCCCTGATCCCCTGGCTGGCCGGCATTGCGCGCCGCGTCGGCTACAAGGGCGAAAGCCGGTATGGCCTGATCAACGTGATGCACCATGACGACACGCCGCCGCGCCCGATGGTGCCGTTTTATGCGGCGCTGGCCAATGCGCCGGGCGCACCGCTGGACAACGGCCTGCCGAAGCCGCGCATGGCCGCCAGCGATGCCCAGGTGGCTGCGGCATACGCCAAAGTCGGCCTGGATCCGGCCCGCCCGCTGGTGGTGTTCGCGCCTGGCGCAGAATTCGGCGGCGCCAAGCGCTGGCCGCCGGCCCACTTCGGGCAGCTTGCCCAGCACATCCTGGCGCGCGACCCGCGAGCCCAGGTCGCGCTGCTTGGTTCCCCCAAGGATGCCGACACCTGCAACGAGGTGATCGCCGCAGCCGGAGCGCCGGCCGGCCTGGTCAGCCTGGCGGGCAAGACTTCATTGGCTGACGCCGTGGCGCTGATCGCCCGTTCGGCTGCGGTGGTCAGCAACGATTCCGGCCTGCTGCATGTGGCGTCCGCCCTGAATCGCCCGGTGATCGCCATTTACGGCCCGACCGACCCCGATCATGCGCCGCCATTCTCCGATATGGCTGCCTCCATTTCCTTGCGCCTGGAATGCTCGCCATGCCGCCAGCGCGAATGCCCTCTCGGCCACCAGAACTGCATGCATGGCATCAGCGCCGGCCAGGTTTGGCAAACACTGGAACCCATGCTTAGCCGTTGACTATCGGCTGCGCGATGATCCACAGGCTTAACAGGGTATAGGCCACCATCAGCGCCAGCATCGGCAATTGGCTGCGGGCCGCGCGCGCGCCGAACTGGCGCAGGGCTGTTTGGTGCCCCAGCCATACCGCCGCAACGTGGCCTGCCACGATGGCGAACAGCGACACATACCACACCATGCGCGCATCCACGATGCCCAGGCGGATGAAGTAAAAGCGGGTGCCGAACAAATCCCAGCCCAGGTTAAGCGGGTCGGAGGCCAGGGGAATGAGGTATTGCCCCGCCATCGCCAGGAAGGACAGGTAATGGGCGAAATGGTAGGCGATAGCGATCGGCACCAGTGTCAGCACGTACCAGCCTGCCGTTTGCGCCAGATCAGCACCGCCGCCGCACCAGGCGATTGCGCGGCATACGCCAAGGTAGACCAGCAGGAACAGCGCAGGCAGCAGGCACAGGGCGCCGGCGCGCAGCAAGGCAGGCGAAGCATCCACTGTGGTTTGCAGGTCCAGCCAGGGTTGCGTTTCCAACAAGCCGTCGAAGCTGACGGAAGCCAGCATCAGCATCACCAGTACGATATGCGACCAGCCTAAAGGCGCATCCACCAGCAGCCCGGCGCTGAAAGGGCGCAGCTGCCAGCGTCCATCCCGTATGCGATTGGGCGCAAAGCGCGCCAGCAGGCCAAAGACGACGGCAAACACTTCCCCATGTTCGAGCCATGTGCTGCGACCGAACAGGTACATGCCAAGCCAGGACAGGCAGGAATAGGCCAGCATGGCGGAGGCCAGGCTGGCCGGCTGCTCGCTGCCTTCCCAATTGAGTTCCATGTTCACGAACACGAAGAACAGGATGGTGGCCGGCCACACACCGGCCCATGCCGGCCACGCCAGCTTGCCGGGACGATCGCCCAGCGTCCAGCGGTAGATGGTGTCGATGGGATTGACCAGTGACCAGAGGTCGCCCAGCAGGGCCGATATGAAAGCCATGCCGACCCACCAGACGGCCCAAACCATGGGCGGGGCGATATTCTTGAACGGGTTTTGGGTGCCGGTGAAGCCCGCGCAGAGGACCAGCAGGAAGAGGGCCAGCACCGCTGCCCGCAACACCGTGGCCAGCACGCCTGCCAGGGGAATGCGTTCCAGCATGGTGAATGCTTGTCCGGGCGCGCGCGGCTGCATATTGCGCTGGCGCGCCAGCAGCAGGAAGGTGACCGCCACCGTTGCCCCGGCGCCGCTCATGAACATCCACAGGGGTAGCGGCAGGTCGAAGCGCTGGCCGAAGCCGTGCGCCAGCGCCGGCAAGGGAAGGGCTGCCAGCAGCCAGCGCTTCATCGGGGCACGACTTCCACGTAAAGCAAGGCTGGAGAGTGGTGATGGCCCTTGCCGTGCGCCGCCAGCGGGAAGCGGCCCAGGGTCGATGCTTGCAGTTGAAGGCGTCCCGGCGTTCCGGCCTTGAGGGCCAATTGCAGGTCGTAGCCGTGAAGGTGCAAGTCCATCGGGCTATCGCTGCGCAATTCCAGGACCAGGGTGTCACCCTGCGGCACGCGCACCGTGGGCGCAGGGTCGGCAATGCGCTGCTGCCTTACTTCGAAACTGGCATTCTGTTGCGCGGCCCATACAGGGACGCCCGCCAACAGCGTTAGCGTTGCAAACAGCCAGGAAGGGCGGGGCAGGCGCATATGGTGATTCTAGTCCGGCAGGCGTAATATTCAACGTCTGACCCTGCAAAAGAAGGAGTGGACCATGCGTATCCGTTTCCTGCTTCCCCTCGCAGTCGCCCTGGGCCTCCCCGCCCTGGCCAGCGCCGAAATCCTGGCGATGATGAACTACGAAACCAAGTCCCCCGAATCGCTCAAGGTTCTCAAGAGTCCTGTGGCGCCGGGCGCACGCAAGGAAGGCATCGCGATCGTTGATGTCGACCCTGACTCCAAGACCTTCGGAAAAATCGTCAAGGACATCCCGCTTCCGGCCGACCTGGTGGCGCACCACATCTTCTATAACCACGATATGAGCAAGGCCTATATCACGGCGCTGGGCAAGCCCGAGCTGCGCGTGATGGACATGAAGTCCAGGGACTATGCCATGACCACGGTCAGCATGCCCGATTGCAGCATCGGCGAGGATGTCGCTTTTTCGCCAGATCACAAGCACTGGTACGTCAGCTGCATGGGTAGCCAGTCCATGGTGGTGGGCGACGCGAAAAGCGACAAGGTGCTCAAGACCATCAAGGTGGCGGCGCCTTATCCGCACGGGCTGGCCGTTTCCGGGCCTGCCGACCGCATCCTGCTGACGTCGACCGTGCGTGCCTCCGACCTGGGCGATGCCGGGGAGGTGATCAGCGCGGTGGAGGCCAGCACGGGCAAGGTGCTTGGCACCTACAAAGTGTCGAAGAAAGCATCGCCTGCGGGCGAGGCCCCGGTGGAAATCCTGTTCGTACCGAATGCGAAGCCGGCGGTGGCCTACGTCACCAATATGTACGGCGGCACCTTGTGGACTGCCAGCTGGAATCCCGCGAAGAAGGATTTCGAAGTGGCACAAGTCTATGACTTTGCCGATGCCAAGGCCGGCGTGCCGTTGGAGATTTACTTCAACAAGCAAGCCTCGCGCATGTACATCACCAGCGCCAAGCCGGGCCAGTTGCACATCTTCGACATCTCGGCCAAGGCGGGCGAGCCTAAGCTGCTCAAATCAATCGCCGCTGCGGAAGGCGCGCACCACGTGGCCTTCACCAAGGACGGCAAATATGCCTTCGTGCAGAATGCCCTGCTTAACCTGCCGGGCATGAGCGATGGTTCGGTCACGGTGATTGACTTGCAGACCGGAGCCGTGGTCACCAGCATGGACTCGTTGAAGAACGCTGGCCTCAATCCCAACAGCATCGTGCTGCTGCCACAGTGGAACGAGATGATGGGGCACTGATTCTGGCGCCGGGGATATACTGGCGGCATGACACCGCTTGTCCTTATTCCCGGCTATATGCTGGACGATGCCTTATGGGATGGCATGCTGCCATTCCTGCCACCTGAACTCCCGCTGCACTTCGCCAGCCTGGCCGAAGGCGATTCCATCGCTGCGATGGCGCAAGCAATCCTTGCCAAGTGCCCGCCGCAATTCAGCGTGCTGGGATTTTCGATGGGCGGCTACGTCGCGCGCGAGATCGTGCGCATGGCGCCCGAGCGCGTGACATCGCTGGCGCTGGTCGCCACGTCGAGCCGTGCCGACTTGCCACTGCAGGTCGAACAGCGCAGCAAGGCCGCCCGCGCCAATCCGATCGGCGCCTTCCGCGGCCTGGGGCGCGCCGCCATCGCGCAATCGCTGCATCCCGATCATGCCGGCAACGAGGCGCTGGTTGCGCATGTGCGCATCATGGGTGAGCGCCTCGGCCGCGAAGTCTTCGTGCGCCAGTCGCTGATTGTGCGCGATGCCGACACGAACCGCCTGTCCGATATCCGATGCCCTACGCTGGTCGTCGCCGCCGCCGAAGACCAGTTGCGCAGCCCTGAGGAAGCGCGCGAGCTGGCAGAAGGCATCCCCGGCGCCCGCCTCGCGACCATTCCCAAGGCGGGCCACCTGATTCCACTTGAACAGCCGCAGGCGCTGGCCGGCGCCATTGCCGTGATTTTTCGATAGCATCTTGCCTAAACATTAACGCTATACTCGGGCCCACTTTCTTGAACAGGGGCTTCGGTGCGAAAAGGACTGGTGCAAAGGTTTGATCGCTGGCGCGCGCGCCAGTCGCCCGCGAGCGCTTACTTCATCCAACTTGTCCTGGATGAGGTGGTGCCATTGTTCGAAGCTGCCGGATTCCAGCGCCACGAGGACTACGCCGGGAATAATCCCCAGTCGGTCGGCGCCAGCACCATCGCCTTGCAGCGGCGCTCCGGCGCATTGTGGCCGACGGTGGAAATCCAGTTCCACGCAAATAACCCGCACTTCCTCGGAGTGTACTTTTCCCTGTTGCCCGAGCTCTGTTATCGGCAGGGCGTCACGCCGATACCTCGCCAGGACGCAAATGTGGTCGAAGGGCCGTTCACATTCATGCTGTGCAAAGGCGGCAGGAAGAATTACGACTGCAACTTCGGCTACCAGTGGTTTTCGTTCGCGCCCCGAAGGCGCTTGCGACAGGAGACCAGGGAACTGGCGCTCCGGGTTCCCTGGCTCCTGCAAACGCTGGACGCCGGCATTCCGAACGATTGGCTGGCGCAACCCCGGCCGGCGCAGGTTGGGAAATATGCCCGCATCCTGTTTAACTGGGCGGACGGCAAGCATGCGCAACCGGCGAAGTCCGGATCGATTTCTGAACGACGATGAGCTATCACATCACAATTTTGCGCGTGCCGTCCGCGCCTATCCAGCTGGAAGAAGTGATGCAGGCGCTTGCGCACATGCCGGCGCGGCTGGCGCTAAACCAGGATGCGCAGCCGGATCCGCTGGTCTTTGAGCCGGCCAAAGGCGACCAAAGCGAAATCATGGCGCTTACGGATGGCGAACTTTGGGCGAAGAATCCGAGCGAGGAATTCCTGCGCCTGATGATCGAGCTGGCCGGTTTGCTGGGCGCGCGGGCCCGGGGCGATGAATTCGAAACCTATCGTTCAATCGACGAGACTTATTGGCATCCGGATGATCGCGAACTGATTGAAGAGGCAGCACAGCTTTCTCGCGAAATGGCAAGCCGGCAGCGGCGCACGGATTGGATTTCCCGTATCGCGCCGATGCTTGTCGCTTTACTGATCGGCTGCATCTATGCACGCTGCAAATAAGCTTTCACAAGGAACCCCATGAACAAGCTTTTTCTCCCTGCTTTACTTGCCGCGCTCACCATGGCTACGCCGGCCGCGCAGGCGAGCTGCCATGCAGCGCTCAAGGCGCGCCTGCCGCAGTCGGGTACCGTGATTTTCGGCGAGATGCATGGCACGAAAGAGATTCCCGCCTACTTCGCAGCCTGCGTGCGCGAATTCGTCGATCGCGGCGAAACAATCAGGGTGTTCCTGGAATTCGATGCCGCAGATACCGAACACACGGCGCAATACCTGCGCGGCGAGATCGACGAAGCCGCGCTGCTCTCGTCGCGGCGCTGGTCGGGACAGGACGGCCGCAGCAGCATCGCCATGCTCGACTTGCACCGCGTGCTGAAAGGCCGGGAGGTGGTCGGTTTCCTTCCGGAGCGAGGAGGCGCCGGCAGCAATGCCGGCATGGGGGAGATTTTCCTGCGCCAGCGCTTGGCGTCTGGCTACAACCTGGTCCTGACCGGCGATGACCACGCAAGGCTGAGGCCTGGCAAGGACGACGGCTACGTGCCGTTCGGCCAGTACATCCAGGCGAGGTCAAACAACGTCGTCAGCTTGAGAGCACGCTACTCGGGTGGCACCGCGTGGACCTGCATGCCGTATTGCGAGGCATATCCCATACCGCGCAACGGGCAAGCCTTGCCGACGCAGCAAATCAGCTTCGCCAGCAAGGACAAGGCCTTTACAGGCTATTTCAGCGTCGGCGCCATCAGCGCTTCGCCGCCGGCGGTGCAAAAATAATCAGGCCAGCTTGAAACGGCCAACCTGGCCGGTCAGGCGGCCCGCTTCGTCCTGCATGGCGCTGGCCGCGGCGGCGGCTTCTTCCACCAGGGCGGCATTCTGCTGCGTCACGTTATCGAGCTGGACGATCGCCTGGTTGACTTGTTCGATGCCCTCGGTCTGTTCGCTGCTGGCCGATGCGATATCGGACATGATGGAGGTGACGCGCTGGATGCTGGCCACCACTTCATCCATGGTGCTGCCGGCCTGGTTCACCAGTTCGCTGCCGGCCTGCACCTGCTGCACCGTGTTGTTGATCAAGTCCTTGATCTCGCCGGCTGCCTGCGCACTGCGCTGAGCCAGGCTGCGCACTTCGCTCGCCACCACGGCGAAGCCGCGCCCCTGCTCGCCGGCGCGCGCCGCTTCCACTGCGGCGTTCAGCGCCAGGATATTGGTCTGGAAAGCGATGCCGTCGATGACGCCGATAATGTCGACGATCTTGGTCGACGCGGCATTGATGGAGCCCATGGTGTGAACCACTTCGCTCACCACACTGCCGCCGCGTGTCGCCACATCGGAAGCGGTGGCCGCCAGGTCGCGCGCAGTGCGGGCATTGTCGGCGTTGTTGCGCACGGCGGAGGTGAGCTGCTCCATCGAAGAGGCAGTTTCTTCCAGCGTGCTGGCCTGGTGTTCGGTGCGGGCCGACAGGTCGTGGTTGCCGGAGGCGATCTGCTGCGAAGCGGTGGCGATGCTTTCCGTTCCATGCCGTACCTCGCTCACAATGCCGGCCAGGCTGTCGTTCATCGCCTTGAGTGCCTTCAGCAACTGGCCCGCCTCATCGTCGCCATGCGCCTCGATGCGGCGGCTTAAATCGCCGTCCGCCACTGTCTGCGCGATCTGCACGGCTTCGTTGAGGGGCTTGACGATGGAGTGGGTGGTCAGCCAGGCGAAGCCGATGCCCAGCATGACCGCCGCGACGCCCAGGGTAATCAAGAGGTTGCGGCCACTGTGGTTGCCGGCCTGGATTTCACTGGCGACGGCATCGAGGTTGCGGTGCTCGGCCGCGGTCACTTCGTCCAGCGCGGCGAGGTAGGTGACGCGGCGCGCTTCCATGTCGACGAACAGGCGCTGCGCGGTTTCCATGTCGCCGTCGGCCTTGGCCTTGTAGACGGCCTTGCGCTGGTCGACGTAGGCCTTGCGGCTGGCCAGCACCTTCTCGTAGGCGCTGCGGGAGGCGGGATTGTCGAGGATCTTGCCCAGCAAGTCCTGGATTTCGGTGGCGCGGCCGGAGGCGGCCTTCATTTGCGCCTCGATGGATTTCTGCTGCTCGGGATCGGACACCATGTATGCCGCCGTGGTGCGCGCCGCATTGACTTCGACGACCTTCTGCCACTCCGCCACCAGGCGTTCATTGCGAACGTTCTCGGCGACCAGGGCCTCGGTCTTGGCACTGGCGCTTTGCAAGCGCATGATGCCCACCACAGTCATCGCCGCCAGCAGCACCAGCACGACGGCAAAAGCCAAACCCAGACGCGCCCCTATTTTGAGGTTCTTCATCGAGATTTCCTCCCAGAATTGGTTTCACGATAGTAACCCCAAATCGCGGGCTCAAGTAAGCGCCATTGCTGAGAATTTTTGATAGTATGCTGCACAAATTACAACGCGGGTTTATAACTAGAATGCTTTTGTCCAATCTGTCCAACATGATTTCCCTGTTGCTGCCTGCCCGCAAGCCATCGAAATCGATGGAGCGCAAGGAAGTCCGCAAGGCTTTGATTGATGCCCTGCAGCCGCTGCTGGTGGCGCAGGGTTTCACGCATTTCCAAGGCGCGATTGCCTGGCGCCGCAGCGCGCAGTGGATTGACGTGGTGGAGATCGACTTTGTCGACACGGTAAGCTATCACCGTGATTCGCCCACGCTAGGGGTAGGGCGTTATCTTGCGTTTGCCCCGCGCGACCCATTCTCCCGTGAGGTGAAGGTCGTCGAAGGCCAGTTAAGCCCAACGTCGGCCGAATGCCACCTGCGCAAGGTGATGTTCCGCCTGGATCAGGCGCAAGGCACAAGCTGGGTGGTTCGCGATGAGCGCGACCTGCTCGCATGCTGTGCGGAGGCGCAGCGCTTGCTCAAGGAGCGCGTCTTCCCATGGTTTGTGTGGCTGGATGACATGGGCACGATCCTGAAATTGCTGCGCAAGGGGAAGCCCGACGTCGAAGGCAATTCGCGCGATCCCATGCGGCGCGGGACTTGGAATTACGACAGTTATTTCAGCCGCCAGGTAGTGGCCGGGATTGCGGCATTCAGGTTGGGACAATGGACGCTCTGCTCGGAAATCCTCGCGCCCGTGCTGGAACGCGGAGGACTCCTGGTGCGCAACAAGAAGGTGATTCAATTGCCGGCGCAATCCCTTTCGTTGGTCCGCAAGGCCTTCGAAGCCGCGAACCTTCGAAAAGGTACAACCGTCACATCAGGATGACGTCGTACTGTTCCTGGTGATAGCTGGTTTCCACCTGCAGTGAAATCTTCTTGCCGATAAAGTCGCCCAGCATCGCCAGGTGCTGCGATTCCTCTTCCAGGAACAGGTCGACCACTTCCTGCGAGGCGAGGATGCGGAATTCGCGCGGGTTGAACTGCTTGGCTTCGCGCAGCAGCTCGCGCAGGATCTCGTAGCAGATGGTGCGCGAAGTCTTGACCTGGCCCTTGCCTTCGCAGGCAGGGCAGGGTTCGCACAGGATATGGGCCAGCGATTCGCGCGTGCGCTTGCGGGTCATCTCCACCAGTCCCAGCGCGGAGAAGCCGGACACGGACACCTTGGTGCGGTCGCGCGCCAGGGCTTTCTTCAGCTCCGCGAGCACGGCGTTGCGGTGCTCGTTGTTCTCCATGTCGATGAAGTCGAGGATGATGATGCCGCCCAGGTTGCGCAGGCGCAGCTGGCGCGCGATGGCGTGCGCCGCTTCCAGGTTGGTCTTGAAGATGGTGTCGGCAAAATTGCGGCCGCCGACGAAACCGCCGGTGTTGACGTCGATGGTCGTCATCGCCTCGGTCTGGTCGACGATCAGGTAGCCGCCGGACTTCAGGTCGACGCGGCGGCCCAGTGCGCGGTGGATTTCCTCCTCCACGCCGTACAGGTCGAACAGCGGACGCTCGCCGGTGTAGTGCTGCAATCGGGGCAACACGGACGGCGTATAGACGCGGCCGAACTCCGTCAGCGACAGGAAGTTTTCACGCGAGTCGACCTGGATGGTGGCTGTCTCGTCGTGCACGAAGTCGCGCAGCACGCGCTGCGCCAGGTTCAAGTCCTGATGCAGCAGGGAAGTCGGCGGGCGGGTTCGCGCGCCGTGGCAGATCGCGCCCCAGGTCTTGCGCAGGTATTCGATGTCGGCCTGAAGGTCGCTGTCCGAGGCGTCTTCGGCCTGGGTGCGCACGATGTAGCCGCCTTTTTCCTCCGGCGGCAGCAGGCTTTGCATGCGCGCGCGCAGGGCTTCGCGGTCGGACTCCTTCTCGATCTTCTGCGAGATGCCGATATGGCCGTCCTGCGGCAGGTAGACCAGCATGCGGCCGGCGATGGAAATCTGGGTCGACAGTCGGGCGCCCTTGGTGCCGATCGGGTCCTTGATCACCTGCACGGTGAGCACCTGGCCGTCGAACAGCAGCTTCTCGATCGGGGTTGGGGTGGCGTTCTGGGCGCCGTCGTGAGGGCGCGCTTCCCAGATATCGGCAACGTGCAGGAAGGCTGCGCGCTCCAGGCCTATGTCGATAAAGGCCGACTGCATGCCGGGCAATACCCGCACCACTTTGCCGGAATAGACGTTACCCGCCAGGCCGCGCGTCAGCGTGCGCTCGATATGAAGCTCCTGAACGGAGCCTTGCATGATCAGGGCGACGCGGGTTTCCTGCGGGGTGATATTAATGAGGATGTCTTCGTTCATCAGGGGAGCTTTAATCCTGCCTGGCGCAAGAGTTGCGCCGTTTCGTACAGCGGCAGGCCCATGATGCCGGAGTGGCTGCCTTCGATGTGTTCAACGAACAGGGCGGCCAGGCCCTGGATGCCATAGCCGCCGGCCTTGTCGTAAGGCTCGGTGGTGGCGCAGTAAGTCTTGATCTCGGCTTCCGTCAGCTTGCCGAAGCGGACGTCGGAAACCTGGGTAATATGGCCGGAAAAATCTTGCGAATGCACGGCAACCGAGGTCAGTACCTGGTGGGTACGCCCCGACAGTTTGTGCAGCATCTCGGTCGCTTCGCGCACATTGGCCGGCTTGCCGAGGATCTCGCCGTCGATGGTGACGGTGGTGTCGGCGGCCAGGATGGGACGCAGGATCAGGCGGCGTTTCTGGATGATGTCCCAGGCGAAATCGGCTTTTTCCTGGGCCACGCGGCCGACATAGGCCAGCGGTTCTTCGCCGGCATTGACGTCTTCGCTCACGTCCGGCCCGCGCGGGCCGTCGTTACGCAGCAATAGCAGCTCGAAGTCCACGCCGATCTGGCGCAGCAATTCGCGCCGGCGTGGACTCTTGGAGGCCAGGTAGATCTTCTTTTCGACCAGTTTCATCGGTTGCCTTAAGGGTTAGACACGATGATAAGGGTGGTTTTGCGTAATTGTCCACGCCCTATACAACTGTTCGGCCAACATGACGCGCACCATGCCATGCGGGAGGGTCAGGCTGGACAGGCGAATCATGCCTTCCGCCTTGGCTTTCAGCCCCGGGTCGAGGCCGTCGGCGCCGCCGATCAGGAAGGCCGTGTCGCGGCCGTCCTGCTGCCAGGCTTCCAGCTGCTGGGATAAACCCACGCTGGTCAGGTCCTTGCCGCGTTCATCGAGGGCGATGATGCGCACCGATTTGGGCAGTGCCGCTTCGATGCGCTCCCTTTCCAGGGCCATGGCGGTGGCGGCGGTCTTGCTGCCGGAACGTTCAACGGGCTTGATTTCCTTCAGCACGATGCGCAGTTCCGGCGGCATGCGCTTCACGTATTCGGTGAAGCCATTCTCGATCCAGGCCGGCATTTTATGGCCGACCGCAGCGATGATGAGCTGCAAAGCTTACTCAGCCGCAGCAGCCTTCTTCAGGCGCTTGATGACGGTCTTGACCGGGGTTGCGGCGGCAGCGGCGGCTTTCTTCTCCTTGGCGGCCTTGGCGGATGCCTCGGCGGTCTTGGTGGAAGCGACCTTCACTTTCTTGCCTTCCGGCGCGACGACCTTCGGCGCGGCCTTCTTGGCGGCGGCTTTCTTCGCCACGGCGCCGGCAGCGGCGGTTGCCTTCACTGTGCCTGGCTTCTTGGCGGCCGGCTTTTTCTCGACCACGGCTTCGGCGGCTTTGGCGGCCTTGGTCGCGGCCAGGTGGCCGGCCTTCTTAGGCGCGGCTTCCTTGGCGGTTGCTGCCTTGCCTTCGGTGGTGGACTTGCGCTTGGCGGCGCCCAGCTTCACAGGCTTTTCGCCCCAGATTTCTTCCAGGCGGTAGTAAGCCCGGATTGGCGCCTGCATGATGTGGACGATCATGTCGCCCAGGTCCACCAGTACCCATTCGCCGGTGTCTTCACCCTCAATGCCGATCACTTCACCGCCGGCTTCCTTGACCTTGTCGCGCACGGACGCAGCCAGTGCCTTGGTCTGGCGATTGGAAGTACCGGAAGCGATGGCGATGCGGTCGAAGAGGCTGGTCAGGCCGGTGGTGTCGAACAGGACGATTTCCTGGCCCTTAACGTCTTCCAGGGCGTCCACGACGATGGATTGCAGTTTTTTGATATCCATTATTTAGTTCTTATACAAATTATGTTGTTCAATATAGTCTAGCACTACCGGTGGGATAAGCGAGTTCGCCCCATCCCCTCGTTGTAATGCAGCACGAATGGCAGTGGCCGAGATGTCGACGGCCATATCGGCCGCCAGCATGGTCCTGCCCGCCGGGGTGTTCCTGACCTGATCCGGCGTGGCCAGGCGGCGCTGGAATTCAGCTGCCACCTCGGCCGGCACGTGGGCGTCGTCCAGCTCGAAGCCGGGCCTGGCCGCCACGCAAAAGTGGGCCAGGTCGAACAGGTTGCGCCATTCGTGCCAGGTATTCAGTCGCTGCAGCTGGTCCGCGCCCATCAGGAAGGCCAGCGATACATCGGGCCCCACGTCGGCGCGGATCGCCCGCAGCGTTTCAATCGTATATGTGGCGCTGCCACGCGCCAGTTCCTGCCAGTCGATCGTCACCGGGCAGGAAAGGCCCTGGAAGGCCAAAGTCAGCATGTCGACCCGCTGCTGCGGCGTGGCGACCAGCGCGCCCTTTTGCCAGGGCAGCGCCGGAATCACCAGCAGCGCATCGGCCTTCAGTTTTTCAGCAAAGAGTTTGCCGAGCGTGACGTGGCCGTTGTGCACCGGATCGAAACTGCCTCCCAGCAGTGCGATACAGCGTTTCACTCGGCCAGCCAGTCGCGGTGCGGCAGGAAGTCGGTGTAAAGCGCCGCTTCCGCGCTGCCGTCTTCCGGATGCCAGTCGTAACGCCATTTGACGATAGGCGGCATGGACATCAGGATCGCTTCCGTACGGCCGCCGGACTGCAGGCCGAACAGGGTGCCGCGGTCGAATACCAGGTTGAATTCGACATAGCGTCCGCGGCGGTACGCCTGGAAATCGCGTTCGCGCTCGCCGTACGGCGTGTCCTTGCGCGCTTCCAGGACAGGCAGGTAGGCGGCCAGGAATGCGTCGCCCACGCTGCGGGTCATTTCAAAACTCTTTTCGAAGCCCAGCGCGTTGAAGTCATCGAAGAAGATGCCGCCTACGCCGCGCGCTTCCTTGCGGTGCTTCAGGTAGAAGTACTCGTCGCACCACTTCTTGAACTTCGGGTGCAGGTCGTCGCCGTACGGCTGCAGGGCGTCGTGGCACGTCTGGTGGAAGTGCTTTGCGTCCGCCTTGTTGCCGTAGTAGGGCGTCAGGTCCATTCCGCCGCCGAACCACCATACCGGCTTGCCGTCGGCAGTGCTGGTGCTGAAGAAGCGCACGTTCATGTGCACCGTTGGCGCGTATGGATTGCGCGGGTGCAGCACCAGGCTGACGCCCATTGCTTCCCATGGCTGGCCGCCCAGTTCCGGGCGGTGCGCGGAAGCGGATGGTGGCAGCTTGGCGCCGGTCACGTGGCTGAAATTGCAGCCGCCGCGCTCAAAAACGTTGCCTTCTTCGATCAGTCGCGAAATGCCGCCGCCGCCTTCCGGGCGCTCCCACGCATCGCGCAGGAATGGCTTGCCGTCCACATTCTCCAGCGCGGAGATGATGCGGTCTTGCAGGCCTAGGAGCCAGGCTTTGACTTCTTGCGGGTTGGGGGCGGTCATTTTTTTGCTCTTTTCTTTTTAAACCGGGAGAACCGGAAAACCGGGGTACGACCCAAGGGTCGGACCCCGGTTTTCAGGTTTTCGCGGTTTTAGTGCTTCAAACCCCGCCAGCCGATGTCGCGGCGGAACTGCACGCCTTCAAAGCCGATCTTGTCGACAGCTTCGTAAGCCTGCTTCTGCGCCATCTTGATATTGTCGCCCAGGCCGACCACGCACAGCACGCGGCCGCCGGAGGTCACCAGCTTGCCTTCCGCATCGTCGGCAGTACCGGCGTGGAAGGTCACGGAATCGGCGGTTTCCGCCGGAATGCCGTGGATATGGTCGCCCTTGCGCGGCGCGTCAGGGTAGCCGGCGGCAGCCAGCACTACGCCGACGGCGGTGCGGCGGTCCCATTCCAGTTCCACCTGGTCCAGGGTGCCGTTGACGGCATGTTCCATCACGCCCAGCAGGTCGGTCTTCAGGCGCGACATGATCGGCTGGGTTTCGGGGTCGCCCATGCGGCAGTTGAATTCCAGCGTCTTCGGCGTGCCGGCGGCGTCGATCATCAGGCCCGCGTACAGGAAGCCGGTGAACTGGATGCCGTCTTTCGCCATGCCCTGGATGGTAGGCATGATGATCTCGCGCATCACGCGCGCATGCATGGCCGGGGTCACGATGGGGGCAGGGGAGTAGGCGCCCATGCCGCCCGTGTTCGGGCCCTGGTCGTTGTCCTGCAGGCGCTTGTGGTCCTGCGAAGTGGCCAGCGGCAGTACGTTCTTGCCATCGCACATGACGATGAAGGATGCTTCTTCGCCGGCCAGGAATTCTTCGATCACGATGCGTGCGCCGGCGTCGCCGAAGGCGTTGTCCGACAGCATGTGGTCAACGGCGCTGTGCGCTTCTTCCAGGGTCATGGCAACCACCACGCCCTTGCCGGCGGCCAGGCCGTCGGCCTTGATCACGATCGGTGCGCCGGTTTTGTCCACGAATGCGTGGGCTGCCTTGGCGTCGGCAAAGGTCTCGTATTCGGCGGTCGGAATGCCGTGGCGCTTCATGAAGGCCTTGGCGAAGTCCTTGGAAGACTCCAGCTGCGCGGCTTCCTTGGTCGGGCCGAATACTTTCAGGCTGCGCGCGCGGAACAGGTTGACGATGCCGGCGGCCAATGGCACTTCCGGGCCGACCACGGTCAGGCCGATGTTTTCCTGCTCGACGAAGTCGGCCAGTTGTACCAGGTCGGTGATCGGCACGTTCTGCAGGCGCACGTCGCGCGCGGTGCCGCCGTTGCCAGGTGCAACATAGACCATCTGTACGCGTTCCGACTGCGCCAGTTTCCAAGCCAAAGCGTGTTCACGGCCGCCTGAGCCGACTACCAGGATCTTCATAAGGATTATTCTTCGATGACAGCGTTGGTATAGATTTCCTGGACGTCGTCCAGGTTTTCCAGTGCATCCAGCAGCTTTTGCATCTTGGCCGCGTCTTCACCGGT
>Ga0102591_1000355_pt1 | contig 95217 bp, 89 predicted proteins | sample AraplaCol_mCL_r2_2_FD_76860 | JGI IMG/M metagenome (GOLD analysis project Ga0102591, IMG submission 76860) | Arabidopsis root microbial communities from North Carolina, USA - plate scrape MF_Col_mCL_r2 (SPADES assembly) (version 2) | ecosystem: Host-associated > Plants > Roots > Endosphere...
GAAGGCCTTGGCGAGATCCCAGAGCGTGTCGCCCTTGGTGATCACGTGCTTCTGCGGGCCGCTCGCTGCCGCCGTGCCGCCGGCCGTTGCCGCCGGCTGGGCTGCCGTGGCGTCGGCAGCAGGCTTTGCGTCCGCCGCCGGCTCGGCCGTTGCCGCACCGGCCGCCGAAGCGACCTCGGTGATGCGGCCGTCGGTATAGGGCTTGAACGGCTGGTGGGCGGCAAGGTAGTCGGCAAGCACGGTTTCGAGGCCCGGACCGTAGTCGTAGGCGTTTTCACCCTTCTCCTTGAAGACGTCGTAGCCGTCGCCGCCATTGCGCATGTAGTTGTTGGTGACGAGCGAATAGGTCTTGGCCGGATCGAGCGGGACGTAGGCCTCGCCTTCCTTCACCTCGACCGAGACGACGCGGCTGCCGACCGGCTTCGACTTGTCGAAGGAGAACTTCATGCCGGCCACCTGCGGGAAACGGCCGCCGCCTTCCTCAAGCTTGCTGAGACCGTTTTCCAGGGCTTCACGAATGCCGTCGCCCTTCATCTGGAAGGTCGCAACCGTGTTCTGGAACGGCAGGACCGTGATGGCTTCGCCCATCGAAACGTCGCCGGCATCGATGGAGGCGCGCAGGCCGCCGCCGTTGGTGATGGCGATGGTCACACCCTGGCCCTTGACGCGGTCGAGCATGGCGTCGGTGAGCAGGCTGCCCATTTCGCACTCTTTGGTGCGGCAATTCTCGCGCGAGCCGTCGATCGGCGCCTCGGTCTTGGCGATGATCTTCGAGCGCAGCTCTTCGATCGGCTTGCCGAGTTCGGCGACGCGGGCAAGCACCGCCTCATCCGGCTTGACCGAGCTGTCGACCAGGATCGGGTCGCCCTTGGCGGCCTTGACCACGCCCTTGTCGTCGAAGGTAACGACGAGATCGCCGAGATACTTGGTGTAGGAGCCGGCCTGGACGACCGGAACCTTGTAGCCGCCTGGGTTGTCGACCATCGTCGGGTAAGGACCCTCGGCTTTTGCATCGGTGTTGGAGAGCAGGCTGTGCGAGTGGCCGCCGACGACGACGTCGACATCCGGGATCTTGGCGATGGCCGCGAGGTCGCGCGGATAGCCGACATGGGTGAGCGCTATGATCTTGTCGACGCCCTGCTTCTTCAGCTCCTCGACGGCTGCCGTGGTGGTGGCGACGTCGTCGCCGATCAGGATGTCCGGGCCGGGGGAAGAGAGTTCCGGCGTGTCGTTGGCAACCGCGCCGACGATGCCGACCTTCTGGCCACCGACGTCGAGCACGATCGACGGCTTGATGCGGTCGCCGATCTTCGACTTCTGGCTCGGCAGCACGTTGGCGGTGACGACCGGGAAGGCGATCTTGTCGAGGAAGCCGGCAAGGCCGTCCTCGCTCTCGTCGAACTCATGGTTGCCGACGGTCATCGCGTCGAACTTCATCAGGTTGAGGAATTCGGCTTCCGCGAGGCCCTTGTAGGTGGTGAAGAACAGCGAGCCCTGGAAGTTGTCGCCGGCGTTGAGCAGCAGCACGTTCTTGCCCGAGAGGTCCTGGCGCTTCTGGTCGATCAAGGCCTTGAGGCGCGCGACGCCGCCGAAGCACTCGTTCTTGCCCTCCTCTTCCGCCGAGCAGGTGGAATCGAACTTGTTGATCGATTCGATGCGGGAATGGAGGTCGTTGATATGCAGGATGTTCAAGTCATAATCGGCGAAGGCTGCGCCCGAGGAGAGGGCAAGAATGGACGCGGTCATCAGGCCGGTCCGCACGTGTCTGATCATGATGTTCTCCTGTTTTGCCGGTTGTCGCCCGACCGCATCCGGTCCGCCGAAACGGATCCGGTCCCCACGGTCGGGGTGGCTTTGCCGGGCCGGATGTTTTCATCACTTGAAGGCGACTTCAAGCGCTAAAACCATGCCCTGGTTGTCGGGTTTACCGTTAAGGTTAAGTCGTGGCCCGCAAACGAAAAAAGCCTCCGGACGGAGGCTTTTGCAATTTCGTGTTTTCTGTTTTAGCCGCGACGCGCGAGCGAGAACTGTGCCCCGGCGTCGGTGGTGCAGTTGAGCTGGTTCTGCGTGACCAGAGCGCAAGCGACCTTCGACTGGGTGTTGCGCACCAGCGAGGTCATATTGATCTCGACAAGCGTCGGGCTCGTCTTGACGTAGTTGCCCGAGGCGAGCAACTGGTTGGTGTCGGTCGTGCGCGTGGAGAAGGTACCACCGGCAAATGTCGAGACGATACCGTTCGGGTCTACCCAGGAGCCCTCGACGCCCGAAGCCTGGCGTGCCGGCTGCCCACCCTCATCGATGATCCGTGGCGACGACTGGCAGGAGGCAAGCGCGGCCGCGGTTGCGATTAGGGTCAGAACGGCGAATGGCTTCATAGGCGATTTCCCCCGCGTTTGGGTCGAGCGGATTGTTTCATTCCGGCAGACCATGCCGCGATCATGAGTTGAAAGCAAGAGCGGCAGGCCGCGGCCTCGGGCTTTTCCGCCAGAGATGAAAAGGCCCGGGGCACGTTCGTGTCCCGGGCCGGATGCGCTTACGTCTCAGCAGCTTAGCGAACGAGGATGTTCTTGAACTGCCACGGATCCTTGGTGTCGATGTCTTCCGAGAACAGGCCCGGGCGACCGTCGAGCGGGGTCCAGTCGGTGTAGTGACCTTCGACCGGGCCGAGGTAGGGCAGTTGGACTTCGAGGCAACGCTTGTAGTCCATCTCGTCGGCTTCGACGATGCCGGCCTTCGGGTTCTCGAGAGCCCAGACCATGCCGGCGAGAACGGCCGAAGTGACCTGCAGACCGGTCGCGTTCTGGTAAGGCGCGATGCGGCGGGTTTCTTCGAGCGACAGGCGCGAGCCGAACCAGTAGGCGTTCTTGTCGTGGCCGTAGAGCAGCACGCCGAGTTCGTCGACGCCGTCGACCAGTTCCTTTTCGTCAAGGACGTGGTGCACCGGCTGGGCGTTGCCGCCGTTGCCGAACATTTCGTGCAGCGACAGAACGGCGTCGTTGGCCGGATGGTAGGCGTAGTGGCAGGTCGGGCGATAGGTGACTTCGCCTTCCTTGTCGCGAACCGTGAAGAAGTCGGCGATCGAGATCGCCTCGTTGTGGGTCACGAGGAAGCCATACTGCGGGCCGGGGGTCGGGCACCAGCTGCGCACGCGGGTGTTGGCGCCCGGCTGCTCCAGATAGATCGCTGCCTTGCAACCCTTCTTGTGCTTCTTGGCGTTCTTCGGCATCCAGTTTTCATGGGTGCCCCAGCCGAGTTCGGCCGGCTGCAGGCCTTCCGAGATGAAGCCTTCGACCGACCAGGTGTTCCAGAAGGTGTTGAACGGCTTCGGGTTCTTGGTGCGCTGGGTGTCGCGCTCGGCGATGTGCACGCCCTTGACGCCGACCTTCTTCATCAGCTTGGCCCAGCCTTCGCGGTCGTCCTGATGCGGCTCTTCGAACTTCACGCCAAGGTCGTTGGCGAGGTTGAGGAGGCCCTGCTTGACGAACCAGGAGACCATGCCGGGGTTGGCGCCGCAGGTGGAAACCGCGGTCGTGCCGCCCGGGTTCTTTTCCTTTTCCTTGCGCACGGTTTCGCGCAGCGCATAGTTGGTGCGCTCGGAATTGTCCATTTCGGCGTCGAAGTAGAAGCCGAGCCACGGCTCGACGACCGTGTCGACGTAGAGCACGTCGAGCTTGCGGCACATCTTCATCAGGTCGAGCGAGCCGGTGTCGACCGACAGATTGACGCAGAAGCCCTGGCCTTCGCCTTCGGTCAGAAGCGGCTTCAGCAGTTCCTTGTAGTTGTCCTTGGTCACATGCGCGCGAACGTGACGAACGCCATGGCGTTCGAAGATCTCGTTGTCGGCAGCATCCTCACGGGGCTCGACCACGATCAACCGGTTCTTGTCGTATTTGAAGTGGCGCTCGATCAGCGGCAAGGTGCCGCGACCGATCGAACCGAAACCGATCATCACGATCGGACCGGTGATCTCGCCATAAACCGGATAGGTGGTATCTGCCATTTTTGTCTTACTCCTGAGAAAACTTTCCCTGTGGCGGTGGGTGACTAAGCATGAGGAAGCGGCTGTGGCCGCTGTTCTGGCTCGTATGAATGTGCCGACGGCCGCGATGCCCGTGGGGCACGCGGCGCTGTAGAGCATAGATTGCTGTCACAATAAAGAGCCGGCGGGTCAACCGCTATTTGCGTCTGTGCTTAACCGGCGATCGTGAGCAGTGCTGCAATCAGCCCGTCCCGCTTGCTGACAAGCCCCTTGTAGGCGGCCTGCGGCAAGGTCAGGGCGCGCAGTTGTTCGACGAAGGACGCGGCGAGCGCCGCGGCATCCGGTCGCTTGCGCAGCATCGTCAGCGGGTCCGAATAGATGCGGATAGTGAAGACGAGCGCACCGGTCTCAGGCAGCTTGCGCAGCGTCTGCCGTTCGATGCGGATGAAGGTCCGCTCCTCGGTCATCTCGATCGCACCGGCGGCGATGCCTTCGGATTTCGATTTCGGCAGGTGCAGCGCGCCGTCGACATTGACCGCCCAGTTGAAGCGCTCGACGAAGCGACCCGGCGGCAGGTTGTCGAACATGCGGGCAATCAGTTCGGCATTGCGGGTGCCATGCTCGAAACCCGGGACGGGGCCATGGATCTCGTTCATGGTGCGGCCGTATTTTTCGGCGAGCGACCAGGACGAGGGAAAGGCGACATAGGCGGCGTTGAGACGCCAGCCGTCGTCGGTCTTCTGCATGATGGCGAGATCGTCTTGGACAAGCGAGCCGGAAACGACCAGCGGCACATCGCCGTCGAGCGGCACGGGCGCATCTCCGACGATCATGCTGTCGCCGTCGCGGCGGTAGATCTCGGGGTAGGCGGCCGGCAGGTAGTCGACCAGAATGCCGAGCAGTTCGCGCTGGGCGTCCTGCGTACCGTCGGCTGCGGCAAACACGGTACCGCGCGCTTGCGCAAGCAGCCGCTTCTTTTCGGAGAGATAGTGCTGCAGCTGGTCGTCCGGCTCAATCCAGCGACCGGGGTCGAGCTGGGCAAGGCCGATGGTGAAAGGTTTTGAAGAACCGTCGTAAGGCGTATGCTTCATGCGGAGCGACCGGTCGAGGTTGCGATTTAACCATATTCCCTATCGTTTCGCACGGTGAAACGCTTGTCACAAGCGGTTCGTGCTATAGCTACGGTAGAAGCATCCGCTTCGCGCCATAATTGATTAGTTCCCGGAGGCGTGACAGACCGTGACCGGTAGTCATCTCAAGGCTCTTGCGGCCCTACAGAGTAAAACACCCGTGCTGATCGCACTTTATGATCAGCACGATCGACTGCGCTTCGCCAATCCGGCGTTTCGCGCGGCCTACCATGTCGGTCCGGACGAGAGCCCGACCTGGGAAGAGATCATGCGTCGGAACCATGCCGCCGGACAGGGCACCATCCTGAAGTCGGAAGATATCGATGCCTGGATCGCCTCGACATTGCACCGGCGCGGCAAGGTGCCGTTCCGCGCCATGGAAACAGACCTGCACGACGGTCGCTGGCTGTGGATGACGGAGACGGTGGATGCGGATGGCTGCATGCTGTGCATCGCCGTCGACGTCACGACGATCCATGCCGAAGAACGGGAACTGCGCCAGGACCGCGACTTTGCGCTTCGGGCCGCCCAGGTCGACGAGCTGACGAGCGTGCCCAACCGCCGCTACACGATGGGGCGTCTCACCGAGTTCATCGCCAACTGCGCCGAGAACCCGCATATGTGGGGTTGTGTCGCGATCATCGATATCGATTACTTCAAGGCGATCAATGACCGCCACGGCCACCAGCGCGGCGACGAGGTTTTACTCGACTTTGCGCGCCAGATGCAGGAGTTCGTGCGCCGTTCGGACTGCTTCGGCCGGATTGGCGGCGAGGAATTCATGCTCATCCTGCCTGATACCACCATCAGCGAGGGCCACCGCATTCTCGATCGTCTGCTCGAACGGGTGCGCAATTCCCGCCCGCTCGAGAACATCCCGGAGTTCTTCTACACCTGTTCGGTCGGGGTTGCGGAGTATCGCGACGGGGACACGGTCAGCGACCTCTATGCACGCGCCGATCAGGCGCTCTATCTCGCCAAGCGCGATGGACGGGACCAGGTCAGGCGCCACACGCTTCCCGGCTCAGACCAGGAGGTTCACCCGGATCAGGCCCCGTAGCGAGTTGCCGAGATAAAGGTCGCCGCGGGCGAGGTCGTTAAGCGAAAGTCGCGCAACTCGCGCGCGGCGCTGGCAGATGAGCTCGGTACGCAGCACGCCGGCAAGCAGGCCGCAGGCGATCGGCGGCGTCTTGAGGATGCCGCTGCCGTCGTCGAGGAAGACGGAGGTGATAGTGCCTTCGCAGACCTCATCCTTCTCGTTCAGAAGCAGAACTTCGTCGGCCTCGCTCGGGCCGAACTCGCCGCGGGCTGCCTCATAGGCGGCGCGGCGACTGGTCTTGTAGCGCAGCAGCGGATCGCCCGACTTGAGCCGGGTGCTGGCAACCCGTACCCGCCAGACCGTATCTTGGGGGAGCGGCGCGAAGGGGGCGGTCTTCACCTCGATATGGCCGTCCGGGAAGAGCTCGAGGCGAACGCGAAGCGCGGCGCCGCCATCGCCGGCCTTGACCGCTGCAAGCAGCGCGGCCTGCGCGCCATCGGCGCCCGAAATGCCGAGACGACGGGCGGATCGGACCAGCCGGGCGAGGTGCAGACGCAGGCGGATGAAACCGGCTTCGGGCTCGTAGCGCAGGGTTTCGATCAACGAGAAATCCGTCATCGGACGACCGCGTCGTCGGCGGGCGCGACATCGCCTTCGCCGAGCGCGATCCTATCGTCGCCAACGGCAAAGCGGGCCTTCAGGAGGCACTCTTCGTATTCGGACTGGGCGGTGCTGTCGAAGACGATGCCGCCGCCGACATTAAAGACGGCATCGCCATTTTCGAAGAGCGATATCGTCCGGATCGCGACGCTGAAGCGCATCACGCCGTTCGGGGCGATGAAACCGATGGCGCCGCAATAGGCGTCGCGGGGACCGTCTTCCAGGTCGTGCAGGATTTCCATGGCGCGCATCTTCGGCGCCCCGGTGATCGAGCCGCAGGGGAAGAGCGCCGTGAAAATATCCTTGAGGCTGATCTCGGGCAGGAGCTTTGCTCGGACGTGGCTCACCATCTGGTGCACGGTCGGGTAGGTCTCGATGTCGAAGAGCTTGGGGACATCAAGCGTGCCGACCTCGGTGATGCGCGAGATGTCATTGCGCAGGAGATCGACGATCATCCGGTTTTCGGCCTGGGTCTTTTCGTCGGCGCGCATGGCGGCGATGATCTCGGCGTCTTCCAGCGCCGACGCGCCGCGCTTGGCCGTGCCCTTCATCGGGTGGGTCTCGATCCAGCCGTCCGCATCGACACGGAAGAAAAGCTCCGGCGAGCGCGACAGGAGCACTGGCCCGTCGAGCGCGACGAGCGCGCCGTATTTGACCGGCTGTCGGTCGATAAGCGACCAGAAGGCTGCGCGCGGGTCGCCGGACCAGCGGGCATGGATCGGCATCGTCAGGTTTGCCTGGTAACAATCGCCCTTTCGTAGATGCAGGTGCAGGCGGTCGAAACGTTCGCGGTAGGTATCGAAATCCCAGCCGGCGCGCGGTTCGCTCAAGAAGGGTTCGTTCTCGGTTCGCCGCTGCGGCTCGGCGAGGGGATGATCCTCGCTCGGCGCATCGAAGATGCCGAATGACATCAGCGGCGTCTTGCGATTTTCCTCGGCAAAGCCTTCGAGCTTCTCCTCGAAGAGATGGCCGGCCTCATAGGACATGAGGCCGGCAATCCATTTGCCTGATTTGTGCGCGCGTTCAAGCGCGGCAAGGCCGCGGACAAATTCGGCCTTCGTGCGGGCCGTAATGACGCGCGAAGGCGATGCGAAAACCGTGGTGCGGCTTTCGCTGTCGTCCCGGAACAGCACATAGGGTGCAGTGTCGCTCATAAAGTCGTCTTGTCGATCGCGCCGCGATCCGGACCCTTGTCCGGATCAGGCCTTATCAAGCGCTTCGAGTTCGTCGATGAGCCCTTCGATCATCGACAGTCCCTGTGCCCAGAACGACGGATCGGTGGCATCGAGGCCGAAGGGGGCGAGCAGTTCGGAATGGTGCTTGGTGCCGCCGGCCTTCAGAAGCTCGAAGTACTTGTCCTGGAAGCCCTGTTCGGCGTTCTGGTAGACCGCGTAGAGCGAGTTCACCAGGCAGTCGCCGAAGGCATAGGCATAGACGTAGAAGGGCGAATGGATGAAGTGCGGGATATAGGCCCAGTAGGTCTCGTAGCCTTCGGAAATCCGGATGGCCGGGCCAAGGCTCTCGTTCTGCACCGACAGCCACAGCTTACCGATATCGTCGGCCGTCAGCTCGCCTTCCTTCCGCGCGGTGTGCACCTTGCGCTCGAACTCGTAGAAGGCGATCTGGCGCACGACCGTGTTGATCATGTCCTCGACCTTCTGGGAGAGCATGGCCTTGCGCTCGCGCTTGTCCTTCGTCTGGTCGAGAAGCGCGCGGAAGGTCAGCATCTCGCCGAAGACAGACGCGGTTTCGGCGAGCGTCAGCGGCGTGGAGGCCATCAACGCGCCCTGTCCGCCGGCAAGCACCTGGTGCACGCCGTGGCCGAGCTCGTGGGCGAGCGTCATCACGTCGCGCGGCTTGCCCATGTAGTTGACGAGCACATAGGGGTGAGCCGACGGCACCGTCGGGTGGGCGAAGGCGCCCGGCGCCTTGCCGGGCCGCACCGGCGCGTCGATCCAGCGCTCGTCGAAGAAACGGCGGGCGATATCAGCCATTTCCGGCGCGAAGGCATTATAGGCGGAGAGCACCGTGTCCTTGGCCTCGTCCCAGGAGATCAGCGCGTTCGGCGTTTCCGGCAGCGGCGCGTTGCGGTCCCAGAAATCCATCTGCTCCATGCCGAGCCACTTTGCCTTCAGCGAATAGTAGCGGTGCGACAGGCGCGGATAGGCGGACTTGACCGCTTCGGCGAGTGCATCGACGACCTCGCGCTCGACGCGGTTGGCCAGATGCCGGCTGTCGGCAATATCCTTGAAGCCGCGCCAGCGGTCGGAGATTTCCTTGTCCTTGGCGAGCGTGTTGGTGATCAGCGTGAAGGTGCGGATATTGGCCTTGAAGGTTTCCGCCAGCGCCATCGCCGCCTTCTTGCGAACGTCGCTCGACGGGTCCTGCAGCAGGTTCAGGGTGACCTCGAGCGGCAGCGCTTCACCGTCGAAAGTGAAGGTGAGGCTTGCCATAGTCTCGTCGAACAGCCGGTGGAAGGCGGCGGCACCGGTCATCGATTTTTCCAGGAAAAGCTGCTCCAGCTTGTCGTCGAGCTGATAGGGCTTGTCCATGCGCAGGTCGGTCAGCCAGGGCTTGTAATGGGCGGCGAGCGCGTCTGTTTCGAGTGCCTTGTCGAGGATCGCGTCGTCGATCCGGTTCAGCTCCAGGGAGAAGAACAGGAGATGCGCCGACATGTCGGTGAGCTTCGACTGCACATCGCCGTAAAGCTTGCCATTCTCCGGCTTGGACGTGTCCGAAAAATAGGTGAGGCCCGCAAACGACGCGATGCGGCCCATGATGTCTTCGAGCGCTTCGAATTCCCGCACGGCAGCGCCGATGCCGGCTTCGTCGCTCTTCGTCGCCGCTTCGGCCAGCTTGCCCTTCCACTTGGTCTCGAAGGCGATCGCGTCGGCATCGGCCTTCTTCATATCGTTGCGAAACGCATCCGAGGAAGCGGAGGCATAAAGATCCTCCAGCCGCCAGGAGGGCAGGTCACCGAGGTCGGCAGCGGCGCCATGGCTCTGGCCGGCGGCGGCGCGGACAACAAATTGCTCGGGGGCGAAGGGGCGGAAGGTCATCGTCGGATTTCTCTCGTTCGTGACAGGAAGAGGCAGCGATATGGGCCCCATTGCTATCGCCGGCAATGGATAAAATGCAAGCATTTCTCAAAACATGATGTTCAGCCCTTTATGGCACAGATGCCTGACGTGATTTGGCACATGAGGTTGGCCAAAGAGTACCGCGTGTCCAGAGCAGGAGGCTTCCGTGACATCACACATTCTGGTCATTGATGACGATCCGGTGCAGCGCCGGTTGCTGACGAACATGATCGAGCGTCTCGGTCATGTGGCGCATCTCGCCGATAACGGCCGCAGCGGTCTGGAACTGCTGGAGCGCAAGGGCGGCATGATCAATGTTATCCTTCTCGATCTCCTGATGCCGGAAATGAACGGCCACGGCTTCCTCGAAGCGCTGGCCGAGCGCGGCGTCGACACGCCTGTCATCGTCCAGACCGGACAGGGCGGCATCGAGACCGTGGTGCACGCGATGCAGGCCGGCGCCTTCGACTTCCTGGTCAAGCCGGTCTCTCCGGAACGGCTGTCCGTGGCCATCAGCAATGCGCTGAAAATGGCAAGCCGTGACGGCAAGGTCAAAACCTCGCGCCGTCCGCGCGGTGGCGCCGTCGGCTTCGACGATATCGTCTCGGCAAGCCCCGCGATGATCCGGGTGATCGACCTTGCGCGCCGCGCCGCGCAGTCCAACATCCCGATCGTGCTCGAGGGCGAATCCGGCGTCGGCAAGGAAATGGTGGCGCGCGCCATCCAGTCGGCAAGCGACAGGGTCGGCAAGCCGTTCATCACCGTCAACTGTGGCGCCATCCCGCACAATCTGGTCGAGAGCATTCTCTTCGGTCACGAAAAGGGTGCCTTTACCGGCGCGACCGAAAAGCACACCGGCAAGTTCGTCGATGCGGACGGAGGAACCCTGTTCCTCGACGAGATTGGCGACTTGCCGCTCGAGGTTCAGGTGAAGCTGCTGCGCGCGGTTCAGCAGGGCGAGGTCGAGACGATCGGCGCGCGCCATCCGCAGAAGGTGAACGTGCGGCTGATCTCGGCCACCAACAAGGACCTGATCAACGAAGTGCGCGAAGGGCGGTTCCGCGAGGATCTCTACTACCGCCTCAATGTTTTCCCGATCACCATTCCGGCGCTTCGCCGACGCAAGGAAGATATCCCTGTGCTAGTGCGCTCCTTCGTCGAGCGTTTCGCCGCCGAGCAGCGGCTGAACCAGCCGCTGACGGTATCGAGCGGTGCGCTCGCGCTTCTGACCGCCTATGATTGGCCGGGCAACATTCGCCAGCTCGAGAACGCGATCTTCCGCGCCGTCGTGCTTGCCGAGGGCAACGAACTGACGGTGAAGGATTTCCCGCAGATCGCCACTCAGATACCCGGCTACGTGGTTTCCGATCGTTCGGGCTTCTCCTGGGGCGAGGGCGGACCGGAGCGGGCGCCGGCTGGCGGCGAGACGGCATCAAGCGTCTATCCAGACTTCGCGAGTGCGGCGAAGTCCATGGAGGCAGAAGCCTCCAGCGACCCGCGCATGGAGAATGCGATCGCCAGCGTCGACGAGGGCGGAGACGTGCGCAAGCTTGCCGAAGTCGAGGAGGAACTGATTCGTTTTGCGCTGAAATTCTACCGCGGCCAGATGAGCCAGGTGGCCCGAAAGCTCGGTATCGGCCGGTCTACCCTCTACCGCAAGCTGAAGGATTATGGCATCGATCCCGATAACCCTTTGAGAGAGGCGGCATAAAATCGACGCATTCGCGATTCATTAGCCGTGCTATTAGTCACCGCCGTTTAGACCTTGTTAGTGAAGTATTCACTATATTATAAGGGGCGGTGACGACTGTGGCAAATTTGCCATGCTGTCACCTTATTTGACAGTCATCTGAGACAGCGAAGCACGGTTGTCCGTCGGACGGGGATTGAATGCCAAATTTGTTCGGTTTTAAGAAGCCGCTCGGCTCCTTAGCGAGAGTCTGCGCGGCGGTCACCCGCCGGGTGCCGCAGGTTCTGACATCCGTTGCTCTTGCGGCTGCCCTCGTTACGCCTGGTTTTGCTCCTCCCGTGGAGGCCGCAGGCCAGACCCGGACACTGAAGCTCTATTTCATTCATACTCAGGAAAAGGCGCAGATCACCTTCAAGCGCAATGGCCGCTACGACGCCAAGGGTCTGCAGGAAATCAACCGTTTCCTGCGCGACTGGCGTCGCAACGAGCCGACGAAGATGGACCCGCGCCTGCTCGATCTCGTCTGGGAAGTCTACCAGAAGAGCGGATCGCGCGATTACATCCACGTCGTTTCGGCCTATCGTTCGCCGGCGACCAACGGCATGCTGCGTTCGCGTTCGAAGGGCGTCGCCAAGAAGAGCCAGCACATGCTCGGCAAGGCGATGGACTTCTATCTGCCGGATGTGAAGCTGAAGACGCTGCGTGAAATCGGCGTGAAATTCCAGGTGGGCGGCGTCGGTTACTACCCGACTTCCGGCTCGCCTTTCGTCCATATGGATGTCGGTGGCGTTCGCGCCTGGCCGCGCATGAGCCGTGCCGAATTGGCGCGCCTCTTCCCCGACGGCAAGACCATGCATCTGCCGTCCGACGGCAAGCCGCTTCCGGGTTATGACCAGGCGGTTGCCGACTACAAGCGTCGCGTCGGCGCGTCGGCGATCCAGGTCGCTGGCGGCGGCGATACGGGCCCGGGCGATACGGCGAGCGGCAAGCGCCGCGGCAACCTGTTCGCCATGCTCTTTGGCGGCGGCGGTGACGAGGATGAAGAACCCTCGGCAATCGCAGCCGGCCCTGGTGCCGACGATGAAGGTGGCGCAGCTCCTGCTGCCAAGGTACAGACGGCTGCCGCGCCCGCCGCTCAGGAAGCGCTGCCCGGCGTCGCCGGTTCTGTCGCCGCCGAGCCGACGGTTGCTGCCGAACAGAACATCAATGCGCCGGTCCCGGCGGTGCGGCCTGCCTTCAAGCAAGCGCCTGCCGATGGTGGCGTAGCCGTCGCCCTGGTGGCGCCGGAGAAGAACCCGGCGCAGGAAGCCCTTGCTGCCGCCCTGCCGCCAACCTCGGAAATGCCGAGCGAGTTTGCCGACCTCGGCTCGATGAAGGTTCCTGTACCGCAAATGCTTGACCGCCGCGACATGAACACGCTCGTCGCATCCGCCGATGCCGAACCGGACATGCAGGCGCTCGGTTTCGTGCCGGTTCCGGCCGTGCGGCCCGCGGGTGACGCGGCGCTTGCCGCCGTTGCCGATGCACAGGTCGTGATCCCCTCCTTCGCGGAGCGCCCGGTCGTGGCATCCGCCGAACCGCCGCGCGACGTGGCGGCCGAAGCCAAGACCCGTGTCGCGCTTGCCCAGCCGACGCCAGCTGAACGTCAGCCGGTTGCCCAGCCGCAGCCGATCGAGATGGCAGCCTATGCGCCGCAGTCGGGTACGAATGCGCGCGCCGCGATCTTCGACAGCGCCTTCGACACGCAGGCGGAAGCTCCGGCCAAGGGCGGCCGACCGAAGAAGAACGACGCCGATGCCGCGACCCGCTCGTCGGTGCGCGCCGAGCCGAAGCTGACCCAGAAGATTATTTCCGAATGGGCGCTTTCGACCGGCCGCGTCGCAACGCTGTCCAAGCCGGTGAAGGCGCCGCGCTTCGTCAGCAAGTCTCTGCGTACTGCTCCGACGACGGTCTATGCCGCCGGCTTCTCCAGCAGCGCTGGACCAAACGTCGACACGGCCCGGTTCAGCGGCAATGCCGTCAACTTCATGGAAGTGAAGAAGTTCAGCACCAACTGAGCTTCCACCAAACCCTAGACACGAAAAAGCCCGCCGATCTGGCGGGCTTTTTCGTGTCTGTATTCTGCCTTCGCCTTATGTCGGCTCCCGGCTGCATTGAGAGCCTCTGCTGCCGGGTTCACGCGCGGAAGGCGAAGGCCGCCTGTCGGCGGCCTTCAAAAGGCTTGCTTATTCCTCGTCGGCTGCCGGCACCATGCCGAGCGCCTGGAGGTAGGTGTCGAGGATCGCTTCCTGTTCCATGCGCTCGTCGTGGTCCTGCTTGCGGATCGAAATGACCTTGCGCAGGATCTTGGCGTCGAAACCTGTGGACTTGGCTTCGCCATAGACGTCCTTGATGTCGTCGGCGATGGTCTTCTTTTCTTCTTCCAGGCGTTCGATCCGTTCGATGAAAGCACGAAGCTGATCGCGTGCGACGCCGTGAGCATCCGACATGGTCTTCTCCTTGATAGGGGGAATGGAATTTCTTGGGTGCCGTGACGTGCCGCGAACGGCCGCCAAGGTCAAGGGTGATTGCGCAACAACGCGGTCATTTCCGTGGCAGAGGCGGGCGAAACGGCCCTATTCCTTTGATCACGACGGTTTGCGTCGGCTCGATCCAGCCATCATTTTGAAGCGGCTTACGAGTTAGAGCGGAATGCCGCGGAAACCCGCATACGCCTTTCCTCACTCAGCTTTGGGCCGGTTGAACTCGAACGCCGCCTTTTGTTCTGCGGATGCTTCCCTCTGGTTGCGCTCGCGCCATTCCTCGTAGGGCATGCCGTAGATGATCTCGCGCGATTCCTCCTTGGCAAGCGGAACGCCAGCCTGTTCGGCGGCTTCGCGATACCAGTTGGACAGGCAGTTGCGGCAGAAGCCGGCGAGGTTCATCAGGTCGATGTTCTGGACATCGCTGTGCTCGCGCAGATGGTTGACCAGCCGGCGAAAGGCGGCGGCCTCGAAGGCGATCTGTTGCTCCGGGGTCAGTTCGGTCATGGTCGCTCGTCCTCTTCATCATAGGCGCCGGTGCGCGAGATGTGCCGCTCGTACCGATGCAGTTCGGGCATGGCGTTGAGGCTTGCCAGGATCGGCGCCAGCCGCTCGGCCCAGGCGGCAACGCCTTCAGAGTCGGCGATCAGATCCTGCCGCACCTCGATCAGGGCATGCGCAATGCCCGGCACCATGCAGTGCCGGAACATGGTATCGCCGCGCAACGCGCCGTCATAGGGTTCATTGTTGCCGACGACGATATCGCCCGGTGCCTCGAGCCTGTCGATCAGTGGCCGAACGGCGCGGCCGTCGCTGTCCCAGAGGACGGCGGCGTGCCAGGGACGGGCGATGCCCTTCCAGGCCGGCGTGTAGGAATGGATGGAGATGACCAGTGGTGCTGCGCCCTGCGCCTCGGCGCTTCGGCCGATCGTCTCGGAGACGGCGCGGTGATAGGGACGATGGAACCGGTTCAGCCGGTTTTCCCACTCCTTCTCGGTGATGGGATGGTTTCCCGGAATGATCGCTCCGTCGGAAATCCGCATGATCAGCGTCGGGTCGTCCTCGCCGCGATTGGGATCGATCAGCAGGCGCGAGAAGCAGCCGAGAACGGCCGGCGCATCGAGCATCGCCGACAGGCGCCGCACGAGCGCTTCGACACCGATATCATAGGCGATGTGCCGCTCGAAGGCCGCGGCGGGAAGGCCGAGACTGCCATACTCGGCAGGCAGCCGGTTCATCGCGTGATCGGCAAGGAGCACGAGCCCGGTTGTGGGCTTGGCTTCGATAATCTCATAGGGAGAATAGTGTTGCATGCCGTTCCAGTCCGTTTCAGCGCCGCGTCTCGCTGATCGCACGCGAGGGCGTCAATCGCAAGAAAAACGCAACTGTTTATCGAAATCCGAAAGCAATTTACCGATTGTAATCGATTAGAGTTGCGTTGACTTTCGGGGCTGCCCGTCGCAAGAAAGTGCCACGCAAATCAAAACGGAGTTCCATCGGAAACCGTGTCCAGATATCCTTTTTCCAAAGCGAAGCCGGGGCTGACGACACTGGGAGGCATCCTCCTGTTTCTCCTGGCAACATCAAGCTCATTTCTTTTCGCCAGCGACGCACGCGCCGACTTCCGTGTGTGCAACGGCACCCAGACACTGGTCGGCGTAGCCATCGGCTACCGGGCCAAGGACGGCTGGATGACGGAAGGCTGGTGGCAGGTGCCTGCCAACACCTGCGCGACCCTGATCGAGGGCGAGCTTCAGTCACGATATTATTATCTTTACGCGGAAGATGCGGCCCGTGGCGGCCGCTGGACCGGTGACGTCAACATGTGCGTTGCCGAGAACGAATTCAAAATCACGGGCGTGCAGGACTGCTTCGCCCGCGGCTTCCAGCGCATGGGATTCAAAGAATACGACACGGGACGGCAGGGAAGCTGGATGGTTCAGCTTTCGGATCCGTCCGGCACGCAGGAAAGCCAGAATTGATGAAGCGGAACAGAAAAGTCAAAATCCTCGCAACGCTCGGACCGGCGTCTTCGGACGAGCAGATGATCCAGAAGCTGCACGAGGCCGGGGCCGATCTGTTCCGCATCAACATGAGCCACGCGAGCCACGACGTGATGCGCACCCTGGTGCAGCGCATCCGCGCGGTCGAGGCGCGCTGCGGCCGGCCGATCGGCATTCTCGGCGACCTGCAGGGGCCGAAGCTGCGTGTCGGCAAGTTCGCCGAAGGCAAGGTCGATCTCAAGGTCGGCCAGACCTTCACGCTCGACAACAAGGACGAGCCAGGCGACAACACCCGTGTCTATCTGCCCCATCCGGAGATCCTCGAAGCGGTCAAGCCCGGCCATCGCCTGCTGATCGACGACGGTAAGCTGCACCTCAAGGCCGAGAAGACTGACGGTAAGAGCATCGTCACGACCGTTGTCGCCGGCACCAAGATTTCCGACCGCAAGGGCGTCAGCCTGCCCGACACGCTGCTTGCCGTCGGCGTGCTGACCGACAAGGACCGTGCCGACCTCGACGCCGTTCTGGCGACCGGTGAATTCGACTGGGTGGCGCTCTCCTTCGTGCAGCGCCCGGAAGACCTGGCCGAAGTTCGCAAGATCGCCCGCGGCCGCGTCGGCCTCATGTCGAAGATCGAGAAGCCACAGGCATTGGACCGGATCGACGAGATCATCGAACTCTCGGACGCGCTGATGGTTGCCCGCGGTGACCTCGGCGTCGAGATGCCGCTGGAATCGGTGCCGGGCCTGCAGAAGCAGCTGACGCGTGCATGTCGCCGCGCCGGCAAGCCGGTAGTGGTCGCCACCCAGATGCTGGAATCGATGATTTCGGCTCCGGTCCCGACGCGCGCCGAAGTCTCCGACGTCGCGACAGCCGTCTTCGAAGGTGCGGACGCCGTCATGCTTTCGGCAGAATCGGCCTCGGGCGAATATCCGGTGGAAGCCGTTTCGACCATGGCGTCGATCGCCAGCAACGTCGAGCGCGACCCGCATTATTCCAGCATCATCTACGCGCAGCGCACGCCGCCGGAAGCCACCGGTGCCGACGCGATTTCGCTTGCGGCCCACCAGATCGCCGAGACGCTGCGGCTCTCTGCCATCGTCTGCTACACCTCGTCGGGTACGACGGGTCTGCGCGCCGCCCGCGAGCGGCCGCAGGTGCCGATCATCGCGCTGTCGCCGATCGTGCAGACGGCGCGCCGCCTTTCGGTCGTCTGGGGCCTGCATTGCGTCGTCACCGAGGATGCGACAGACCTCGACGACATGGTCAACCGCGCATGCCGCATCGTTGCCTCGGAAGGCTTCGGCAAGCCGGGCGAACGCATCATCATTTCGGCCGGCGTGCCGCTCGGTACCCCTGGCGCGACCAACATGCTGCGTATCGCCTATATCGGCTCGGACGGCATGAGCGGCGTCTGACGCCCGCTCTCTTTTTCGGACTGCAACGAAACCCCCGGAGCGCTGATCCGCTCCTGGGGTTTCGTGTTTTGTTGATGATGGCAGCTAGCGGGATAACGGGCGCGCCGAGAAAGGCTGCCAGATGAGGTGCGGCCCCAACGGATGGCCTGGCACGATCAGGGTGTCTTGGCGGCGGCAAGCCTTTCTTCGGCGCGCTTTACTGCCGCATCCAGATCCCCGGGCTTGCCGGCCAGCTTCTCCACCGCGGCGACGATGACATCAGTGACCACATAGTCGGGCTTATGGCCGAGATTGCCGATCCAGAGCAACTCGGCGCCGGGGATATCGCGCGCCAGCCCGCGTGAGTGGATATCGGCCAGCACGATGCCATCGCTGTCGCCGGTGATGATCACCGTCGGTGCGGCGATCTCCCGGTAGCGCGGCGCGGTCGCGGTCAGATAGGCGTGCAGGTTGGCGATGTCGCGGGCATTGCTGAGGAAGGTCGAGGGACGCAGCACGAGATGCGGGCCGGTCTTGTCGATGTAGTCGGCCGGCCGTGGATTGGGCGAAAAGATCGAGTGCGTGCCGCCCTCGATGCGCCGCTGCCCAAGCGGCGTCACCAGCGTGTGGGCGAAGAGCCAGCCGACGAAGGGCAGGGCCGTCAGGCGGTAATACCAGTCGATGCCGCCGGGCCAGGGATGGGTCGCCGGCGCCAGCAGGACGAGGCCGGCGGTCTTGTCCGGGTGGTTGAGGGCGAAGCTCGCTGCAATCGCGCCGCCGAAGGAGTGGCCGACGATCACGGCGCGACGGATGCCGCGCTTGTCCATCAGCTTTGCGGTCGCATCCGCCTGACCGTCCGGCAAGTCGTTTTCCGGCCCGCCGCGCTCCGAGTAGCCGTGGCCCGGGCGATCGACGAACAGCATCTCGGCGCGGCCGTCAAGGGCCGGTGCGAAGGCATGCAGCTGGTCGAGCAGGTTGCCGCTGGCGCCATGGATGAAGACGACGGGCAAGAGGTCGGCTTGTCCGCCGGCGGGCAGGTGTACGCTGTTCATGCGGTAGCCGCCGATGTCGATCAGTTCGCCGACATTGGGAAAGCGCCGGGCGAAGCTACGCGCGTGCCAGAGGCTGTAGGCGACGCCGGCGAGTATCAGTGCAAGGAACAGGAGCGCAACTGGGAACATCGTCTCTATTTGTCTTCCGGCGCCCGGCTTTCAAGGCGTAAGCGAACCCTTGGGGCCACCGGCACTTATCCTTTGCCATTGCGGCCAGATGTCGTCCACGGCGCGCCGGCGGGCCAGTACGAACTCTGGCAGCGCCCCATCCCGGTTGCCTTTGTTGTAGCGGTTGTCCGTGCGATCGACAACGAGGACTGGAGGCGCGCCGAATTGATCGGCTGTGATGTCGACGATGAAATCGCCGCATTCGACCCAGGCATGGCTTTGCCAGCTCTTCCCGCAGTTGAAGCCGAACGGTCCGATTTCAGGCTCCAACGGCCCGCTGCGCGGCCTTCCGCAGACCCAGTCGGCGCTGAAGCCTTGAGTCTTCAAGACGCGCTGCAGGAACAGGCTCGTGCGGCCGCAGGTGCCTTGCGAGGCGATCGTGGGGCGGTCCACGCCGGCGTGACGATGCCATTCCATCCAGATCGGTTCGATGAAACGGCGCGCGGCTGTCGCGATCTTCAGAAGCGACGTCCTGTCGGAGGGGATGGGCGTTGGCGGGCTTGGCAATCGACTGGAACGCGCGTTGTCAGGTCTTGCTGCCGGCAAGTTTCTCGGCAAGTTCGCCCAGTTGTTCCTGCGCCTTGCGATCGGCGGGATAAATGTCCAGGAACTGTTCCCAGGCACGCATGGCAAGCTCATCCTTGCCGGAGGCGCCGAGGATTGCCGCCATGCCGGCAAGTGCGCCAAAGTGGCGGGGCTCGATCGACAGTACGCGATTGATGTCCGACATGGATTTCCGGTAGTTGCCCATCGCGTAATGCAGTGTCGCGCGGCGGTTCCAGCCTTCGACATAATTGGGTGCAAGGGCGATAACCTGGTCGAGGATATCGAGAGCGGCCGGCTGCTTGTTGTCGGTGATCGCCTTGTCGGCCCATTGCATCAGCAGGTTGACGGTGGCGCTGCCGGAATCCTGCCACTCGATGCGGATCTGGTTGGAGAGCTCGCGTGCCTTGTCGGGGTCGCGTTCCTTTTTCAGGTCGGCGAACAGGGTGTCGAGGCGCTGCTTCGGGGTGGTGAGGCTGGTTGCTTCCGGTTGGGTCGAGGCTTCCGCCGCGAAGGAAACATTGCCAGCTCCCGTGGAGGTGGCGAGCAGGGCGGAACACGCCAGAATCAAGGGTATAAAAACTCGCATGGCGAGCATGTTAGCTCGCCACGGAATAACTTCAAAATCAATTCTGGGACATCGCTTGAGCGCTGTCCCCAAGTCCCCTGTCGGGTCTCAGCCCTGACGAGCCTTGAAGCGCGGGTTGGACTTGTTGATGATGTAGATGCGGCCCTTGCGACGAACCAGACGGTTTTCGCGGTGGCGGGTCTTGAGCGACTTGAGCGAATTCTTGATCTTCATTTTCCTGATCCGCAGGTTTCGGGGAATGAAAATTCGCCCGGTATCTCTAACAATCAAAAGCGCGCCCGTGAGCGCGCTCCTTTAAGGTGGGATGGCAAATACCGTGTCACCCCTGGTGTGTCAACCACAAGACGCCCCATTTTGGTGTCTTGCCCCGCATTTCTATGGTCCTCAGCCGCGGACGAGCCGCGTGACGTGGCCCATTTTGCGGCCGGCGCGGGCCTCGGTCTTGCCGTAGAGGTGCACCAGCACGTCATCCTCGGCAAGCCATCCGGGGACCGTGTCGAGGTCGTCGCCGATCAGGTTCTGCATGACGCAGTCCGAATGGCGACGCGGATTGCCGAGCGGCAGTCCGGCGACGGCACGGATATGCTGCTCGAACTGCGAGACGACGCAGGCAGCTTCCGTCCAGTGGCCGGAATTGTGCACGCGGGGCGCCATCTCGTTGACGATCAGGCTGCCGTCGGCGAGCACGAAGAACTCGACGCCGATGACGCCGACATAGCCGAGCGCATCGAGGATCGCCTTGGCGGCAACCCGTGCCGCTTCGCCGGCCGCAGCACCGATCTCTGCCGGGACCGTCGAGGTATGGAGGATGCCGTTGCGATGCACGTTTTCCGCCGGATCGAAACAGGCAACGGCGCCATCGGGCGCGCGGGCGGCGATGATCGAGATTTCGCGCTCGAAGGGCACGAAGCTTTCGAGGATCAGCGGTACGCCGCCGAGTGCTGCGAAAGCGCCCGCTGGGCTGTCTGCCGTCGAGCGGAAGACGCGCTGTCCCTTGCCGTCATAGCCGAGGCGACGGGTTTTCAGCACGCCGGTCCCGCCGAAATCCGCAAGGGCCGCTTCAAGGTCGGCCTGGCTGTCGACGGCATGGAAGCGCGCCGTGGCAATGCCGCAGCCGTTGATGAAGCGCTTCTCGGTGAGGCGGTCCTGCGCGACTTCCAGCGCTTTCGGTGGCGGGAAGACGGGGCGTTTTGCCGCCAGTCGCTCGGCAGCCGCGACCGGAACGTTCTCGAATTCATAGGTTATGATGTCGCTGACTTCAGCAAGCTTTCCGAGCGCGGCTTCGTCGTCATAGGCAGCGACGATCTGGTCGTTTGCGACCTGGGCAGCCGGACAGTCGACCTGCGGCTCGAGGATGACCGTGCGGAAGTTCAGTCGGGCGGCTGCCATCGCCAGCATGCGGCCGAGCTGGCCGCCGCCGATAATGCCGATGGTGGTCATGCCTCGTCCACCGGATACTCGGCAACGGCAATGGTCTGCTGTTCGCGCCAGTCGTCGAGCCGGTCGGCGAGGTCCTCGTCGCCAAGCGCAAGGACGGCTGCGGCAAGGAGGGCTGCGTTGACGGCACCGGCACGGCCGATCGCCAGCGTTCCGACCGGGATGCCGGCCGGCATCTGGACGATCGACAGCAGGCTGTCCTGGCCGGACAGTGCCTTCGACTGCACGGGGACGCCGAAGACCGGCAGCGGCGTCATCGAGGCACACATGCCGGGCAGGTGCGCAGCACCTCCGGCACCGGCGATGATGACCTTGAAGCCCTCGTCGCGGGCGCCCTTGGCGAAGCTGACCAGCCGATCGGGCGTGCGATGGGCCGAAACGATGCGTGCCTCATAGGGAATGTCGAGCGCGTCGAGCGTATCGGCGGCGTTCTTCATCGTCTCCCAGTCCGACTGGCTTCCCATGATGATGGCGACGGGTGGGGTCGTGGTGTCGATCACGTCTGTCCTGTTCCGCGTTCAGGCGATGATATCGGGAATGATCTGGTCTTCGATCTTGCTGATCTTGTCCTTGATCGCCAGCTTCTTCTTCTTCATGCGCTGCACTCTGAGCGCGTCGCAGCCGGTCTCGATCATGGCGTTGATGGCAGCATCATAGTCTTCATGTTCCTGCCTCAGCCGCGCGGCGGTCAGTCTGAGTTCGGCCTGGTCCTGGTCCGGCATGCAAAGCGATCCCCATCAGCCCGGTTGCGAAGTCCTCCTCGAACCGGAATTTCATGCGCCGCTCTATCACATCTTGGGCGGTAACGGGAAGTTATCCCTCGTCATCATTTCGCCTTCGACAAATGAAAAATGGCATGGCACAGTAGTAAGGTTACAACCATGAAACATCCGGCATTTGCGTGCCGGATGCAAGCAAAAGGAAGGGACTGCCAAATGACTGTTGAGGCTCATCTTGCAACGCTTGAGAAAAAACATGGCGCCCTGGAGCAGGAGCTCCACGTAGCGATGAATCAGCCGTCCGTGGAAGACGAACTGATTACCGATATCAAGCGAAGGAAGCTGCGCATCAAGGACGAAATCGAAAGGCTTCGCTCCTCGACTCACTGATTATCAACGGTATTTCCCAGAACCATCGGGAAGCGCCATCTCCCCTCTGAGTAGGCGCAACAAGGTTTAGAACCAATCCCCCACAGTGGAATATATGGAATTTCGGGCCGGGCTTGACGCCCGGTCCTCTTGTTTTCCGGGTCGTCGCTTTCAAGCTCAAGACCAGAACTGGTCGAGCCAGAGGTTGAGGCGGTCAAACCCCGGCCGGTTGATCGCATAGATCCGCCGCGTGCCGCTCGCCGAGACCGAGACCAAATTGCAGTCCAGCAAGGCTTTCAGGTGCTGCGATACGGCCGGACGGCTGATCGGCAAGCCTTCGGCCAGCTCGTTCACGGTTTTCGGCGCGCGCCGCAATTCCTCCAGCAGGTAGCGCCGGTTCGGGTCCGCAATGGCATCGAAAGGGTCCGCGATCGTCATGGGCGGACGTTAGGCGAATTTTTGCAAGGCAGCAAGAATTTTGTGCGGTGCGAAACGCTAATTTTGCTTTGCAATATTTCCGTAATACTTGGGTGGCGGCTCAGCCGCCCGCAGCGAGGCCGACGATACCGTCCCAGAGCAGCTTCGAGCCCGCGATGAAGGCCATGCTATACATGAAGGGGTAGAAAATCTGCGGCTTCATGCGGCGAACGATAAAGGCGCCGCACACGGTCGCGACGATCGCCAGCGGAAAGAGCGTCGCCGAGATTTTCAGGTTGCTGAGGTCGAGTTGCCCGAGCGCGAAATAGGGAATGAGCTTCACCGCGTTCAGGATCGCGAAGAAGCGCACGATCGTGCCGGTATATTCGCGCGGGTCGAGCTGCAGTGGCAGCGCGTAGATCTGGAAGGGCGGGCCGCCGGCATGCGCAACGAAGCTGCCATAGCCGGCGAACGAGCCCCAAAGCGCCGCCGGCCCGGCCCGCTGCGTCTTCGGCGCGATGGTGATGCCGAGGCGCACGCGCCAGATGTTGTAGACGTAGCGAAGCACGAAGAGCACGGTGATCAGGCCGATGATCAGGCGGAGCAGGTCACGCGAGACATAGGCGGAGGTTGCCCAGCCGATGACGATGCCGGCAATGGCGCCGGGCAAAAGCATGAAAAGGGTCTTGCGGTCGCCATGCTTGCGCCACATCCAGAGCGATACAAGATCCATCGCGATCAGGATCGGCAGGAGAAGGGCGGCGGCCTGGACGGGCGACACCGCCATCGACAAGATCGGTACACCCATGAGCGAAAGTGCTTCCCCCATGCCGCCCTTGCTGAGGCCGACAAGCAGAACGGCCGGGATGGCGATAAGGTAGAAGTCGAGATCCGGAAGCATGGGTGGCTGTTGATCCTTTTGCAGTCTCCGTCTATCGGTTTTCGGAAATGAAATCGAGCGCTGGTTTCGCGGCTTACGCGGCACAGCCGGAAATGGATATCTGAGCATGACAACAGAACGCTGCCGCCTGGTGCTGATCGCGCCCGACATGCCCGATGCGGCGGAACGTGCCAAGGTGCTCGCCGACGCGCTCAAGGGTGGCGACGTCGCCTCGGTGATCGTGCCGCAATACGGGCTCGACGATAGCGAGTTCCAGAAGCATGCCGAGCGCCTGGTGCCGGTCATCCAGGAGGCGGGCGCCGCAGCGCTGATCGCGGGCGACTCGCGCGTTGCCGGCCGCGCCAAGGCGGATGGCCTGCATGTTTCCGGCAATGCCGAAGTGCTCGGTGAGGCGGTCGAGAAGCACACGCCGAAGCTGATCGTCGGCGGCGGCAACGCGGCCGACCGCCACCATGCGCTGGAGATCGGCGAAGTGCGCCCGGACTACGTGTTCTTCGGCAGGACCGACGGCGACATCAAGCCGGAGGCGCATTCGAAGAACCTCGCGCTTGCCGAATGGTGGGCGTCGATGATCGAGATCCCGTGCATCGTCATGGGCGGCACCGATCCGCAATCGGCGCTTGCAGTGGCGGAGACCGGTGCCGAGTTCGTGGCGCTTCGTCTGGCCGTCTTCGGTGAGCCAGGACAGGCGCCCTCCGTCGTTGCCGCGGTCAACGCGTTGCTTGACGAAAAAGCGCCACGGTTTGAAGATTAAGACGTTTCGATGTTGAACCGTCCGTCTTCCAGATTGAGTCGAGGTCTTTCCCTTGTCGCCCTGGCCGTTGCCCTGGCGCTGCCGGCGCATGCGCAGGAGAAGCCGTCCGCAAGCGACGATGCCGGCGTCGAAAAGCGTGGCCGCATCACGCCCTTCAACGGCGCTGCGATGCCCGAAGGAGCCGAGACTGGCGACAAGTCGAACGCGGCTTCGGACAAGAGGCCGGCGGACGGCACGGCGCCATCTGGAGGCGTGGGTGTCTTTGATCGCATGGGCGCCGAATTGCCGGCGCTGCCGGCCGAAAAACCCTTCGCCGGCAAGGTCGACGACGCCTACGGCGCGTTTCAGCGCGGCTATTACCTGACCGCGATGGATCTGGCGCTGCCACGGGCGCAGCTCGGCGATCCTGCGGCACAGACGCTGATTGCCGAAATCTTGCAGCAGGGGCTTGGCGTCGTGCGCAACCCGCAGCAGGCTGCCTTCTGGTATGGCCAGGCGGCGGAAAAAGGCGACCCGGCGGCGATGTTCAAATATGCCCTGATCCTGATGGAGGGGCGCTACGCCAAGCGTGACCGGAAAAAGTCCGAAGAGCTGATGAAGAAGGCGGCCGATCTCGGCAATGGCTCGGCACAGTTCAATTACGGCCAGACGCTCGTTGCCGACAATCCCGGACCGAAGGGATTGAAGCTGGCGATGCCCTATTACGAGAAGTCGGCCGAACAGGGCATTGCCGACGCGCAATATGCGTTGTCGCAGATCCTGGTCAATGTCGACGGCATCGAGGAAAGCAAGCGGGCGCGTGCCCGCGAATGGCTGATCCGTGCGGCGCGGGCGGGCTTCGATACCGCCCAGTTGGACATCGCGATCTGGATGATCGAAGGCATTGCCGGTGATCGGAACCTGGAGGACGGCTTCGGCTGGATGCGCCGGGCGGCCGAGGGCGGCAACGTGGTGGCGCAGAACCGTCTCTCGCATCTCTATGTCAATGCCATCGGCACGAGGCCCAACCCGGTCGAGGCGGCGAAATGGTATGTGCTGTCACGCCGTGCCGGTCTCAAGGACGATGCGCTCGAGGACTTCTACCTCGGTCTCAATGAAGAGCAGCAGAAGCAGGCGCTGAGTGCGGCCAACAGGTATCGCCGGAGCTGAGCGAGGCGGAATCCCGTCGCCGCCGGCCGGCAAAAATGCTATTTCGCTTGAACTCGCGGGGCTTTTGTGGTTCTGAGGCCGCGGTTTTGCTCGTGGCGCCATGACAGTGGCAGCAATGCGCGAGCGGAGTGAGACTTCACTCGGTTTTTTGACGACGGAGCACGGTTTGCAGCTTGCCCTTGAGGCCAGTAATGCGCCTATGTTTCGTCAAGCAGGTTCAACGTCCGATCGAACGCGTTCGATCGGCCTTCGTTTTTCAAGGGATCGCCAGATGGCCCGTTCAGCACTTCTCAATGTCATGGTTCAGGCCGCCTTCAAGGCGGGCAAGTCGTTGTCCCGCGATTTCGGCGAAGTCCAGAACCTGCAGGTCTCGCTCAAGGGACCGGGCGACTATGTTTCGCAGGCCGATCGTAAGGCCGAAAAGCTCATTCGCGAAGAGCTCCTGAAGGCTCGCCCGACCTATGGCTTCCTCGGCGAGGAAGGCGAAGAGATCATCGGCACCGACGGTGCGCACCGCTGGATCGTCGATCCGCTCGACGGCACCACCAACTTCCTGCACGGCATTCCGCATTTCGCCGTTTCGATCGCACTGGAGCGCCAGGGCGAGATCGTCGGCGCTGTCGTCTTCAACCCGGCAACCGATGAACTCTACACGGCCGAGCGCGGCGGTGGCGCCTTCCTCAACGACCGTCGTCTGCGCGTCGCTGCGCGCAAGCATCTTTCCGATGCCGTCATCGCCACCGGCACGCCGCATCTTGGCCGCGGCAACCACGGCAAGTACCTGATCGAACTGCGCCATGTGATGGGCGAAGTTGCAGGTATCCGCCGCATGGGCTCGGCTGCGCTCGATCTTGCCTATGTCGCTGCCGGCCGTTTCGACGGCTACTGGGAGCGCGACCTTGCCGCTTGGGATATTGCCGCCGGTGTGCTTCTCATTCGCGAAGCCGGTGGTTGGACGCACGATATCAACGGCGGCGCCCGCCCGGTCGATGACGGTTCGGTCATCTGCGGCAACGAATACATCGTCAAGGCGCTGACGGAAGTCGTTCACCGCCCGGTGCCGACGAAGTAAGTCGCAATCCCGTTTGTTCCGAAGCCTCCGATGCGCATCCCGCATCGGAGGCTTTGTTTTTGGCGCGAAGCTGGGCGGTGCAACACGACACCGCCACAGGCCTGTGCCTAACTGGCGACCTGCAGGCCGTGGCGTGATCCCGGCTGCATACACAAATTGGCCCTTGAATCGATTTCGGTTTCAGGAATTATGCGATAGGCTCCGGGCCGGCGCGGCGCCGTTCCGTCAAGTGAAGCGGGAGATACTCATACCCATGACGAAACTGCATCTGTCCGGGTGGAACGGTCGGGAAGGTATGGAAGACGGCTACAACCCGCACAAGCTCTCGAGCCCCATGCACTATTTCTGGACGATGGTGGTCTTTCTGATCATCGTCGGCTTCGTGGGTGCAATCCTCTTCCGTCAGGCCCAAAACGCCTTTCTCGCCAATCCGGGCCTCAACGGCCTGATCCTCGGTGTCCTTCTGATCGGCATCCTGCTCGTCTTCAACCACGTGCTGGGCTTGCGCCCCGAGGTGCGCTGGTTCAACTCGTTTCGTGCCGCCGGCAGCGCGGACAAGGTCGGGCGCGATCCGGTGCTGCTTGCGCCGATGCGGGCGCTGATCGGCGGTCGCCAGACGGCGATCTCGACCACGGCGCTGCGGTCGATCCTCGATTCCATCGCCACCCGCCTCGACGAATCGCGCGACATTTCGCGTTACCTGACCGGGCTTCTGGTGTTTCTCGGCCTGCTCGGCACATTCTGGGGCCTTCTTGGAACGATCGGCTCGATCAACACGGTCATCCAGTCTCTGGATGCCGGATCGGGAACGACGGAAGACATCCTCTCGGCGCTGAAGAATGGCCTGTCGGCACCGCTCACCGGCATGGGCACGGCGTTTTCGACGTCGCTTTTCGGCCTTTCCGGTTCGCTGATCCTCGGCTTTCTCGATCTGCAGGCCGGGCGCGCGCAGAACCGCTTCTACACCGAGCTTGAAAACTGGCTCTCCTCCGTGACGGACGTCGGCTCGGAACTTTCGCCGGCGCTCGATCTGCCCGCCGGCGCGCCGGTCGAGGAGCTGAAGAGGCTCACCGACCAGCTCGTCCGCCTCAACCATGAGGGCGGCGCGAACCAGCGCACGACCGCGGCCATGGCAAGCCTCGCCGAAGGCATTCAAGGGCTGGTCAAGAACATGCGCGGCGAACAGCAGATGCTGCGGGATTGGATCGAGGCTCAGCAGGACGAAGCCAAGGCGATGCGCAAGACGCTCGACAAGCTGGCATCGCGGGTCGGCATCTCCGACCGGTCGCCTGCGCATGACAAGCCGGCCGTGTCGGCCAAGGCGCGCGTGGAAGAGGCCGGAGGAGAGTAATCCATGGCGCTTGCCCGAAAAGGCCGCTCTCAGCGCACGATCGACTATTGGCCGGGCTTCGTCGACGCACTGTCGACGCTGCTGCTGTCGATCATGTTCCTGCTGACCGTCTTCGTCCTTGCACAGTTTCTGCTCAGTCGCGAAATCAGCGGCAAGGACGAGGTGCTGACGCGGCTGAACAGCCAGATCAACGAACTCACCCAGCTTCTGGCGCTCGAAAAGAGCGGCAAGCAGGATCTCGAGGATTCGCTTGCCAATCTGCAGGCGTCGCTCGCCACGTCCGAAGGCGAACGCTCACGGCTGCAGGCCCTGCTCGACCAGGGCGCCGGGAGCACGGACGCCGCCAACCAGAAGATCGGCCGTCTCGGCTCTGAGCTTGAGACCGAGCGTGAAGTCAGCGCCCGGGCCATGAGCCAGATCGAGCTGCTGAACCAGCAGATCGCCGCGCTCCGCAGCCAGATTGCCGCCATCGAAGTCGCGCTTCAGGCGTCGGAAGCCAAGGACCAGCAGTCGCAGACCAAGATCGCCGATCTCGGACGCCGGCTGAACGTGGCGCTTGCCCAGCGGGTGCAGGAACTCAACCGCTACCGCTCGGACTTCTTCGGACGCCTCCGGGAAATTCTCTCCGACCGCGAGAACATCCGCATCGTCGGCGACCGCTTCGTCTTCCAGTCGGAGGTGCTGTTTCCCTCTGGTGGCAACGACCTCAATCCGGAGGGGCAGGCGGAAATGGCCAAGCTCGCCACCGCGCTGCTCGACCTCGCCAAGGAAATCCCCTCCGAAATCAACTGGGTGCTGCGCGTCGACGGCCACACGGACAATGTGCAGCTTTCAGGCGCCGGGCGCTTCGCCGACAACTGGGAGCTTTCGTCGGCGCGTGCGACCTCCGTGGTCAAGTTCCTGATCTCGAAGGGTGTGCCAGCAGATCGGCTAGTGGCTGCGGGCTTTGGCGAGTACCAGCCGATTGCACCGGGTGAAACCCCTGAGGCGCGGGCGCAGAACCGCCGCATCGAGCTCAAGCTGACCGAGAAATAGAATTCGCTCTCCGCGTATCCCGTCGTCGGGCGACGCAGCCTGACGCTTGAATTGACCTTGACGTACGCGTAACAATTTCCGCAGCCATTCAGATGGCTGCGGCGGCCTTTGCGTGTCAGTGCGTGGGGGGCCGGATGGGATGCGAGGGGGAGAGCATTTCATGGATTGCGACGTTTTGGTTATCGGCGCGGGGCTTGCCGGCCTTGTCGCCGCAGCGGAGGCGGCGGCACTCGGCCGCAGGGTCATCGTGCTCGACCAGGAAGGGGAACAGAATCTTGGCGGACAGGCCTTCTGGTCGCTTGGCGGCCTGTTCTTTGTCGACAGCCCTGAACAGCGCCGCATGGGCATCCGCGACACCCGCGAGCTTGCCGGGCAGGACTGGGTGGGCTCCTCGCAGTTCGACCGTCCGGAGGATCACTGGCCACGGCTCTGGGCCGAAGCCTATCTCGACTTTGCCGCGGGCGAGAAGCGCTCCTGGCTGCACTCGCTCGGCATGCGCTGGTTTCCCGTGGTCGGCTGGGCGGAGCGCGGCGGTGGGCTCGCCCACGGGCACGGCAATTCGGTGCCGCGCTTTCACGTCACCTGGGGTACCGGCCCGGCGGTGCTCGAACCGTTCATCCGGTTGACGCGCGAGGCGGAAAGTCGTGGTCTCGTGCGCTTCCGCTTCCGCCATCGGGTGGATGAACTTGTGACCACCGACGGCCGCGTGACGGGTGCGCGCGGTGCGCTGCTCAAGGACGATCCGGTCGGGCGCGGTGAGCGCAGCTCCCGCGACATCGTCGGCGATTTCGAGATTTCGGCGGGCGCGATCGTCGTCACGTCAGGCGGTATCGGCGGAAACCATGATCTGGTGCGCCGCAACTGGCCGCGCAAGCGGCTCGGCCAGCCGCCGGCGACGATGGTTGCGGGCGTGCCCCACCATGTCGACGGGCGCATGCTGGAGATCGCCAGCCAGGCGCGCGGCGCGGTCATCAATGCGGATCGCATGTGGCACTATACGGAGGGGTTGAAGAACTTCGATCCGATCTGGCCGGACCATGGCATCCGCATCCTTCCGGGCCCTTCGTCCTTCTGGTGCGACGCCGACGGCAACCGTTTTCCGGCGCCGGCCATGCCCGGCTTCGATACGCTCGGCACGTTGAAGGCGATCCGCGACAGCGGTCATGATTACAGCTGGTTCGTGCTGACGCGGGCGATCATCAAAAAGGAGTTCGCGCTTTCCGGTTCGGAGCAGAATCCCGATCTCACCGGCAAGAGCATCGCCCTTCTGTTAAAGCGGCTCGGCAAGAACCCGCCGGGGCCGGTCCAGGCGTTCATGGACAAGGGCGAGGATTTCATCGTGCGCGACCGGCTCGAAGACCTGGTGCCGGCGATGAATGCGCTGACCGGTGAGAACCGGCTGTCGCTGGAGCACTTGCGGCAGCAGATCGAGGCGCGCGACCGGGAGATTACCAACGCATTCTCCAAGGACGCGCAGGTGACCGCGATCCGCGGTGCGCGCGCCTATCGCGGCGACCGGCTGCTACGCACGGCCAAACCGCATCGGCTGCTCGATCCCAAAGCCGGCCCACTGATTGCCGTTCGGCTGCATATCCTGACGCGCAAGACGCTGGGCGGGCTTCAAACCAACCTGTCAGGCCAGGTGTTGGAGCAATCGGGCGAGCCGGTGCCCGGTCTCTACGCTGCCGGCGAAGTCGCCGGCTTCGGCGGGGGCGGCATGCATGGCTACAACGCGCTCGAAGGCACGTTCCTCGGCGGCTGCATCTTTTCCGGCCGGGCCGCGGGGCGGGGTGCTGCCGGGGCGTGATGGCTCCTTGCCGCGTATTTGCCCCTCATCCTAGCCCTCTTCTCGTCAAGCGGGGAGGTGACGGTCGATTGTGCAACGATACCCTCACGTGTAATCGCCGCCGAGGCGGCGCGGTACATCGAGGTTCAGGCAACCGAGTAACATCGTATGTGCTTGGCGCATACGCACGGAGCGCGCCACAAGTACCTTCTCCCCGCCTGCGGGGAGAAGGTGGCGGCAGCCGAATGAGGGGCCTCGCTCGTTCTGATCGTCAATCCATCTGCACATTGGCATCACGAACGACCGGCGTCCACTTCGCCAGTTCGGCTTTCACATGGGCTTCCAGCTCTTCCGGCGTCGAGCCGACGATCGTGGCGCTGAATTCCTTCATGCGCTCGACGACAGCGGGATCCTTCAGCGCCTTGTTGGCCGCCTCGTTGAGGCGGGCGACGACCGGCTGAGGCGTGTTGGCCGGGGCAAAGAGCGCATTCCAAGTGTAGGTCTCGTAGCCCGGAATGCCGGCCTCGGCGACTGTCGGCACATCCGGGAAGGACGGTGCCCGTTCCGCCGTGGTCACCGCAAGCGCCCTCAGCGTTCCCGCCTTGATGTGGCTGGAGGAGGAGGGGAGGTTGTCGAACATGATCGGCACCTGGTTGCCGATGACATCGTTCAGCGCCGGGCCTGCGCCCTTGTAGGGGATGTGCTGCATGCTGACGCCGGCCATCTTCTTGAAGAGTTCGCCGGAGAGGTGCAGCGGCGTGCCGTTGCCGGAAGACGCATAGCTGTACTCGTCGGGCTTGGCCTTCAGGAGTGCCAGCAGTTCCGCAACGTCCTTTGCCGGGAGTTCCGGATTGACGACGAGCACGTTGGGCACGACGACGAGCAGGGAGATCGGCGCGAAATCCTTTTCGGGGTCGTAGGGCTTGGTCTTCAGGATCAGCGGATTGAGCGCGTGGGTGGCGACCGTGCCCATCAGGATCGTATAGCCGTCCGGATCGGCGCGGGCGACATTGTCTGCGCCAAGATTGCCACCGGCGCCGGCAACGTTCTGGACGATCACCTGTTGGCCGAGGTCCTCCGACATTTTCTGCGCGACGATGCGGGCAACCACGTCGGTGGAACCGCCGGCGGCAAAGGGAACGACGAGCGTTATCGGCCGGTCGGGGAAGTCCTGGGCCAGTGCCGTCGAGCCAAGGGGCAGCGCCGTCAGCGCCATCAGGCCCAGCGCCAGAGTGGCACGCCGGGTCAGGTGCGAAAATGCCATGCGGTAGTCCTCCCGATCAATTCAGCAGAAAGCGATACCGGCCTCCTCGGCCGGCCCCCTAACAATAGGGCTCGGCCTCCCGTCGGCAACCGCTTTACGGCAAATCGGAGGACGCTTTTCGCGCCGTGCGGTGCGTTTAGCTCTGCACGTTGACGAACAGGGCCTCTGCGCCATGGTTGAACTGCAGCCGCGCAAGCTTGGCGTAGAGTCCGCCCTGACGGATCAGGGAGGCGTGGGTTCCTTCCTCGACGATGCGGCCATGGTCCAGCACCAGGATACGATCGGCCTTCAGCACGGTCGCCAGCCGATGGGCGATGATGATGGTCGAGCGCTCGTGCAGCAGGCCGTCGAGCGCCTTCTGGACCAGCGCCTCGCTCTCGGCGTCGAGGGCCGAGGTTGCTTCGTCGAGAAGCAGCACCGGCGCGTTCTTGAGGATGGCGCGGGCGATGGCGATGCGCTGGCGCTGGCCGCCGGAAAGTGTAACGCCACGTTCGCCGACATAGGTGTCGTAACCCTTGTCGAGCCTGTTGATGAACTCGTCCGCCTGCGCGGCGACGGCGGCGGCACGCACCGCCTCGCGGCTGGCATTCGGCATGCCGAAGGCGATGTTGTCATGCACGGACGAGGCGAACATCGTCACATCCTGCGGCACGATCGCAATGCGGTCGCGCAGATCCTTCGGGTCGACCGTGCGAATGTCGACGCCATCAACGCGCACTGCGCCCTTGGCAGGGTCGTAGAAGCGAAGCAGCATGGAGAACACAGTGCTCTTGCCGGCGCCGGACGGTCCGACGATCGCAACGGTCTCGCCGGGCGCGATCTTGAAGCTGAGGCCGTTGAGGCTCTTGTAGTCGGGTCGCGACGGGTAGGCGAAATGAACGTCGTCGAAGGCGATGGCGCCGGTCGCCGGGACCGGCATGGCGACCGGATTTTCCGGAGCCTGGATCTCGGGAATTTCGGTCAGAAGCTCGTTCAGCCGCTCGGCTGCACCCGCTGCCTGCGAAAGCTCGCCCCAGACTTCCGAGAGCGAACCGAGGCTTCCCGCGGCAAAGACCGAATAGAGCAGGAACTGGCTGAGCGTGCCGGCGGAGAGATTACCTGACAGTACGTCGTGCGCGCCAAACCAGAGCACGGCGACGACGCTGCCGAACACCATGGTGATGGCGAAAGCGGTCAGCACCGAGCGCGCCTTGATCGCGGCGCGCGCGGCGCCATAGGCATCCTCGACGGCGGCTCCGAAGTGGCTGTTCGCAAGCCCTTCGCCGTTGAAGGCCTGGACTGTGCGCGATGCGGCAATCGCCTCGCCGGCATAGGCGGAGGCGGCAGCGAGCGTGTCCTGCGCCTGGCGCGAGCGGCGGCGGACGGAACGGCCGAAGCCGACGAGCGGGAAGACGATGATCGGAATGGCGATCAGCACCAGGCTCGACAGCTTGGGGCTGGTATAGACCATCATGCCGATGGCGCCGAGACACAGGATCAGGTTGCGCAGCGCGACCGAGGCGGTGGCGCCGACCGCGGATTTTACCTGCGTCGTGTCGGCGGTCAGCCGCGAGACGATCTCGCCGGACTGGTTGACGTCGAAGAAGGAGGCGGAAAGGCGGGTGACGCGATCGAAGACATTGCGCCTCAAGTCGGCAACGATGCGCTCGCCGAGCGTGATGACGAAGTAGTAGCGCGCCGCACTCGCCAGCGCGAGCACGATGGCGAGCATCATCAGCATCGAGAAGTAGGTGTTGATGAAGCCGCTGTCGGGACTGGAGAAACCGTTGTCGACCATCCGCCTAACAGCGAGCGGCAGCGCCAGCGTGGTCACGGCAGCGAGGATCAGCGAAATGCCGGCGCCGACGACCAGATGGCGGTAGCGGGCGAGATAGGGGAGGAGCGTGGCGAGCGGGCGGATGGACTTGCGCGCAGGCGCCTGGTTTTCTCTTGACGACACTTGACCCCTTTCGCCAGACACGGAGGAAGGGATTGCCCATGAGTCTTCCGTGCGGCACTTGTTATCGCGCAGACCTTGATGTATAGGCACGGCATCGAATTGGGAAGCCGTGGCCGTTCAGCCGGTGCGCGGCTTCATTTACGTGTTCGGTCTCGAAGTCGCAATGCCTTGCGACAATTGGACCCTGGAACTCTAGGAAGATCGTTATGAAGGCAGACATCCATCCCGATTACCACGTCATCAAGGTAGTCATGACCGACGGCACCGAATACGAAACCCGCTCGACCTGGGGTTCTGAAGGCGCCACCATGAACCTGGAAATCGACCCCAAGTCGCACCCGGCCTGGACCGGCGGTAACCAGCAGCTCATGGACCGCGGCGGCCGCGTCTCCAAGTTCAAGAAGCGCTTCGAAGGCCTCGGCCTCTAATCGAGCGCCTCTTCGGCAGATTCAAAAAGCCCGGGTCATTTGGCCCGGGCTTTTTTCTGTCTTGGTTCTGGGGGATAGGCCGGGCGAGGCGGTGACATGGCGCCGTGCCATGGACGCGCTGTGGCCACTGGCGCTCCGTCGCTGTGCCAGGCAGGGAGCAGGATGACGGCGTTATGTCGCGGTTCCTGACCCGACCAGCCGGCGCTTTTCGCAAGCGGTAACGCCTCTTCCGTCAGGAGATCGAGATGCCCTTGTGTGGCGTCGATCGGATAGGCGCCCTCGGTGAGGTTTCTCCAGGAGTTTTCGCAGTCGAGGCCAGGGCGCGCCAGCGCCGCCATGTGCTGCCGGTCGCAACGAAAAACCCGCCGGCAAATGCTGTTGCGGCGGGTTTGATTTCTCAGGTCTATTTTCTGCGCGGCGTCAGTTGGTTCCGAAGGCCGTCTGCAGCAGCTTGATCTGCGCCTTGACGCCGTTCTGGTTGTCCGGGACGATCGCGGCCGCTTCGTTCGGGCGATAGATCTCGCGGTCGAGCAGGGCGACGCGGTTCTGCAGGCGCAGCGAGCGCTCGATCAGGTCGCGGAAGGATTCCGGCAGTTCGGCCCAGCCGGGAGCCGCCTTGTCGACGTTGAAGCTGTCGAGGCGAACCTTGCTCTTTTCCGACATCACCTGATCGCGGCTCATCTCGCCGTTGTTGACGGCGCGCTGCAGGAGCAGCCAGGAAGCCATCTGCATCAGGCGGGTGGTGAGCCGCATGGATTCGGCTGCATAGAGAACCGATGCCATGCGCGGCAGGACCTTGGAAGCGGCGCGGCCCGGTCCGTCGAGATAGGTGGCCGTTTCCTCGACCAGTCCCATGCCTTCCGAATAGAGGGTCTTGAATTGTGCCGAGGACGCCGCGTGTCCTGCGAAACTGACCGTATTCAATCCTCTCTCGGACATGACCTGTTTTCCCTGGTTCAAACGCATCACGACAGTCAGGTAGTGGACGGTTATGGGAAATAAATCCTTGCCCGTCTCTATGCTTGAAGAATGATCCGATAGCGCATTTCGCGCAAGGGCATTCTTAAGAAAGGGTTAATCTCCACAGTTCTTTGGATAAGCCTATGCCAAAACAAAAAAAGAGCCGCGGAAAGCGGCTCTCAAGGTAAAACAGGGAGAAAAATCAGACCCATTCGCCAGTCGGTGAAATTGTCTGAAACCGGAAAGCTCCGGATGCCCTGACAATCGCAGATAATGCTTAATGCCGCGTTAAACGCGCTTCGTTTTGCTGCGGTGCGACCTTACGCCGCCGGATCAGCGAAACAGGTTCTCGGCGGCCGAGCGGCTAGCGGACTTGCGTGTCCGCTCCGCCTCCAGCCGTGCAATCTCCTCGGTCAGAAGGGTGATGCGTTGCGTCAACTCGTCAACCGACAGCAGCGCGAGATCGCTGCCAATTTCATGGGCCACCTTCTTTTGCGGCCGATCGTCGTCAAACAGGCTCATCGGACTGATCCTCCCATTCCGGACCTTTGTCTGGCTCGTTGCGTGTTTCGTCAAACGGCGCCGCGCGCGGCGAAAGCTGCAGGCTTTCCGGCGTCGTCGGCGTGCCGGCGTTGACCGGCGAGAAGGCGTCGCGGTCGGAGACCGGGACCGGTGCGCGCATCCGGCTGCGGATGATGGCGTAGGCGGTGATCAGGATATGGGCGCAGGCGGTGATCATGAACAGGCCGTAGGGGCCCGCCGCCGTCATGACCGGGCCGCCGATCGTCGGGCCGATGATGGTGCCGATGCCGTAGAGCAGCAGCAGGCCGCCGGAGACCTTAACGAAGTCCTCGGCCGTCGCGAAGTCGTTGGCGTGCGACACGGCGATCGGATAGAGCGCGTTGGCCGCCGCACCGTAGATCGCAATCAGCGTCAGCACGATCCAGACCTGGGTCGGCTCGACCAGGAAGATCAGCAAGCCTGCGAGAGCGCCGACTCCGGCAAGTGCTGCCAGGACGTAGCGCCGGTCGATCCGGTCGGACAGCCGCCCGGCCGGCAACTGCATGACGGCGCCGGCAAAGATCGCCACGCTCATCATGGCGGCGACGGTGCTGTCGGAAAGTCCCGCCTGGCGGCCAAAGACGGCGCCGAGCGTGCCGAACGCGCCGTTGGCAATACCGACGAGCAGGATGCCGAGGAAGGAAACCGGCGAGTTGCGGTAAAGGCCGCGCAGGTCGAGACTCACCTTCTTCAGCGGTTGCGGCGAGGCAGCCTTGGACAGAAGCGTCGGCAGCATGGCGACGCAGTAGAGGATGCCGCAGATCATGAATAAGATGGTGGTGGAAGTATCGCCGAAGGGGATCATCATCTGGCCGCCGACGACGCCGAAGAGCGTGATGGCAATATAGAGCGAGAAGATGACGCCGCGGCTCTCGTTGGTGGCGCGCTCGTTCAGCCAGCTTTCGATGATCATCGAGGTGCCGGCAGTGGAGAAGCCTGTCAGCGCCCTGAGGATCAGCCACCAGGTCGGATCGATCAGTATGCCGGTCATTAGCGCGACGATGGCGATGAGCGAGGCAAAGACGCTGAAGGCGCGCACGTGGCCGATGCGCTTGACGACCGTGGGCGCAAAGAAGCAGCCGAGAACGAAGCCAGCAGCCCAGGATGTGCCGATCAGCCCGAGGATGGTGGTGGGATAACCTTCAGCGGTGCCGCGCACGGGAAGAAGAAGCCCCTGCAGACCATTGCCCAGAAAGAGAAACAGCGTGCCGAGCAGGAGGGCGGCGACCGGGAGCAGGTTCTTTCTCATCATTCATCCGAAATTCGTTCTGCCGTCAGCAAGTTAGGGCGGTGCCTGGTGAATTGCCAGCCGGTTTCTGATTGCAGCGTCTGGCAGTGCCGCAGGTTTTGTCCTTCGATGGGAGACGAATGACGCAACATGCGGCGGCCGGTCATTGCAAATCGCCCGCGGAAACACTAGCCCTTTTTGCCAAGCGCAACGTATCGCTAGTCCTCGGGGGAGGCGGTGCTGCGTGCGACGAAGAGTGCCGGTGTTACGAACGCTTCACCGGTCGAGGCAGCCTCCCGGTAGACGAGGGCAACATGCAGAAGGCGATCGCCCTTTTTCTGCTTCTGATCATGGCCATTCAGCTCCTCTGGCCGATCGGCATTCCGGGGCTGCGCCGCCGACGCGATTTCTGGAAGATCGCGGTCTTCGCCATCGTGATGATGATGGTGACGGTGTTGATCCGTCCCTGACCCGGCCGCCCCGCCGCAACTCCCCGTTACCTTTGGAACTCCATCGCCTCCGGCTCGCCGCTACCTTGGTTGCGAAACCTGTCGTTTCAACCAGAAAAGGGCGCAGGACAGATGGGAAAGAAAGCGCTAAAGTGCGAACCTCATTCGGGAGATGACTTCGAGGGTTTCTTGGAACGCCGGCTTGCTGCCATTCTCGCTGCCGATGTCGTGGGGTACAGTCGCCTGATCGGCGCTGACGAAACCGGCACGCTGGCCGCCATGAAACGGCACAAGAGCGAACTCGTCGATCCGAAGATCACCCGTCACAAGGGACGCATCGTCAAGCTCACCGGCGACGGCATCCTGGTCGAGTTCGCAAGCGTCGTACACGCGGTCGCCTGCGCCGTCGATATCCAGCGCGGCATGCTGCTGCGCAACGAAAGCGTGTCGCCGCTGAAGCGCATCGAGCTCAGGATCGGCGTGCACCTCGGCGACATCATCGTCGAGGATGGCGACATCTTCGGGGACGGCGTCAATGTCGCGGCGCGTCTCGAAGGCCTCGCAGAGCCGTCGGGCATCGCCGTCTCGGCTTCCGTGCGCGATCATGTAGGGTCGCGCCTGGATGTCGGCTTCGTCGACAAGGGCGAACACACGCTGAAGAACATCGCCGCCGGCGTTCACGTCTATTCGGTGGCGCTCGGCGCCCCGACGAAGGTCGCGTCGGCACCGAACGGATCGTGCCCGGTGGTGCTCGACGATGGCTACGGGCTCTCGGTCGGCGTGCTTCCCTTCACCAATATGAGCCACGATCCGGAGCAGGAATACTTCTCCGACGGCATCACCGAAGACATCATCACCGATCTTTCGAAGATCTCGAAGCTGCACGTCGTCGCCCGCAACACCGTGTTCACCTACAAGGGTCGGTCGGTGAAGGTGAAGCAGGTGGCCCAGGAATTGGGCGTCCGCTACATCCTCGAGGGGAGCGTGCGCAAGGCGGGCGCGCGGGTGCGCATCACCGGCCAGTTGATCGATGCGCTGACCGGCACGCATCTCTGGGCCGACCGCTACGACCGGGACCTGACTGATATCTTCGCGATCCAGGACGAAATCACCCATGCGATCGTCGACCAGTTGAAGATCAAGCTGCTGCCGGCGGAGAGGCGGGCGATCGAAAGCGACCCGACGACAAGCGTCGAGGCCTATACCTACTATCTGCGTGGCCGGCAGTTTTCCCACGCCTGGACGCGCTCCTATCTCCTGCTCGCGCGGCGCATGTTCATGAAGGCGGTGGAGCTCGATCCGGATTTTGCCCGCGCCTATGCCGGCATTGCCGACTGCGAGTCGGCGCTTCGCGATTGGCACGAGGGTGAATTTCCGCTGCAAGGCATCCTGTCCATGACCGACAAGGCGCTGGCGCTCGACCCAGACCTCGCGGAGGCCCATGCGTCTCGCGGTCTCGTGCTGCACCAGGACGGCCAATGCGACGAAGCCGTCGCCGCCTTCGAGCAGGCGCTTGCGCTGGATGCCGGGCTCTACGAGGCGAATTTCCACTATGGCCGCTTCCTGTTCATGCAGGGCGCGTTCGAAATGGCGATTCAGTTCTTCAAGCGTGCCGCCGATATCCGGCCGGACGACTACCTGTCACCGATCCACCTGATGAGCGCCTATCGCACGCTCGGCCGGGATACTGAACGCAAGCAGTGGGCGCGCATCGGCATCGCTCGGGCGGAGCGGGCGCTGGAGCTCAACCCGGAAAACTCGGGCCCGGCCCACCGCGGCGCGCTGGCGCTTGCCCATATGGGCGAGGCCGACCGTGCGCGCGAATGGGCAGCGCGGGCGCTGGCAATCGATCCCGATGACGTGGTCGCCCGCTACAACACGGCCTGCGTCTTTTGCATCCTTGGCGATATCGACGCGGCCCTCGATCTTCTCGAAACTTTGCTGCCGCAGAGCTCCTGCTACCAACTGCTCTGGTTCAAGCAGGATTCCGACCTCGACGCGGTGCGCCACCATGTTCGCTTCCAGGCGATGGTCGAGGCGATCGCGAAATGCGAAGCGGGATTGCGCTGACCGCCGGACCGTCGTTTCCATCCGGCGGCTCGAAGCTTGCTGTTAGTGGTGGCCCGCCTGGCGGGATCCCTGAGGGGCACTGACGCGCCCGGCCGTCAGCCACCAAATGGCCGCCCCGGTCACGAACAGCATCGCTGTTGCCACCATCACGACCGCGGTAAACGCTCCTTCGAAGGCGAGGCGGGCACGGCTCACCAGTTCGCTCGCCACATCCGCCGGCAGCTTCTCGGCGAGAAGCAGGGCTTCGTCGAGGCTGTCGCGCGCCATCGGCGGGATTGCAGCCCCCTCCGGCAGGACGAGGAAGGCGGTGTAGACGACCGACATGACGGTGCCGAGCACGGCAATGCCGATCGCGCCGCCAAGCTCGAACGAGACCTCCTCGATCGATGCTGCCATGCCGGCCCGTTCCGGCGGGGCGTTGAACATGATGGCGCTGGAGGCGGCGGTCATGGACGCACCGATGCCGAGGCCGAGAACGACGAGGGTAGCGATCTGGGCGAGCGCGCCGGTTTCATGGGCGAGCAGATAGCCGCCAAGACCGAGAGCCGCCAGGATGAGGCCCGAGCGCAGCACCACTTCGGCGCCCAGGCGCGGCAGCAGGGTGCCGGTCAGCGGGCCGGCGACGAAAGCTGCAAGCGGGATCGGCAGAATGAAGAAGCCGGCCTCGAGCGGCGAAAAGCCCTCGACGAGCTGCAACTGCTGGCTCAGCACCAGTTCGATGCCGACGATTGAGGCGGATGCCACCAATGCGGCGGCGACGCCGGAGGAAAACACCGCATTGCGGAAGAGGCTGAAATCGATCAGCGGATGCGGGCTGCGGCGCTGGCGGCGCACGAAGAGAAAGAGCGCGATAGCGCCGATCACGGCGGCAGCGAGACCCGCTTCCAGCGACGGCTCGCGCTTGCTCGTTTCCTTGACGGCATAGGCAAGGCCGATGAGGCCGACCATGATCTGCAGCGAACCGATCGCGTCCCAGGGGTGTTTCGGATTGCCGGCGTTGTTCGGCAGCACGACGAGGCCGAGCACGAGGGCCATCGCGACGACCGGCACGTTGATGAGGAAGACCGAGCCCCACCAGAAGTATTCGAGCAGGAAACCGCCGAGCACCGGGCCGATCGCGGCACCGCCCGAAGCGATCGCTGCCCAAACGCCGATCGCCAGCGCGCGTTCGCGTTCGTCGGTGAAAGTGAGCCGGATGATCGACAGCGTCGCCGGCATCATGAGGGCAGCGCCGACGGCGAGCAGGACGCGACCACCGATCAGGATCGCCGGTGTCGGTGCATAGGCGGCGATCAGCGAGGCGATGCCGAAGACGGCAAGGCCGACGATGAAGGGCTTCTTGTGGCCGAGCCGGTCGCCGAGCGTGCCGAGGCCGGGTAGAAGACCAGCGACGACGAGAGCATAGGCGTTGACGATCCAGAGCTTCTCCGACGCGGTGGCGCCGAGATCATGGGTCAGGCGGGGCAGGGCGGTATAGAGCACCGTCATGTCGACGACGATCAGAAAGAGCGCGCTCGATACTATGGCCAGAATGAGCCAGCGATTTTGCGGAAGCATGGTACACCTCGGTGGCCGCCACTGGGAAATGGGGGCTGGGCCTTGTTTAAATCAGGGTCGTTGGTTATTTGAATACGTACGTATGGATTTGAAATAGGAAGTCAAGATGGGACGGCGACGAACAATCGATCGGGACAAGGTTCTGGACGCGGCGGAGGCGGTGGTGAATTCCGTCGGCGCGGCCGGCCTGACGATCGATGCCGTCGCCAAGGCTTCCGGCATCACCAAGGGCGGCGTGCAATATTGCTTCGGCAACAAGGACGGCCTGATCGACGCGATGATGCAGCGTTGGTTCGACGAGTTCGATACCGCGGTAGCGGCGGAGGGTGGCGACGATCCTGATCCGATCAAGGCGATGCGTGCCCATGCATCGGTGACCGCCCGGATGAACACGGCCGACAATGCCCGCACATCCGGCATGATGGCGGCGCTGCTGCAGCGGGAAGAGCACATGGCGAAGAATCGCGCCTGGTACCGCACCCGCCTCGATGGTCTCGACCTCTCGACGGAGGAGGGGCGCAGGGCGCGAATGGTGTTTCTCGCGACCGAAGGCGTCTTCCTGCTGCGCGGCTTCGGCTTCCTCGAGATGGACGACGCCGAATGGCAGGATATGTTTGCCGATATCTTGAAGCTTCTGCCGGAGCGCGACCGCGCCTGAGGGCGAGGAAGGACGCTCTAGAGGTCGATCAGCCCGCGCATGGCGCTGACGCAATGGCCGGAAAGGCTGACCTTCCGAACGACACCACCCTGCTTTCGGACATGCGCGCCGATGAGGCTGCGGCGCCCCATCTCCACACCCTGCTCGATGATGATCTCGACATCGATATCCTGCTCCTGGATGAGCGAGACGAGATAGGCGGAAAGTGCTGCCGAGGCGCTGCCGGTTGCCGGGTCCTCGTTGACATTGTCGAGCGGCGCGAACATGCGCGCCCGGATCTGCCATGGCGCCTCTGCCGAGCGAGTGTAGAGGAACAGGCTGAAACTGTCTTCCTCGGGTTTGTAGCGCGCATTGGCCGCCTGGAAGGCGGTGACATTGGGTTGGGCGGACGACAGCGTCGCGACATCCTTGATTTCGGCGACGGCGAAGGGCAGCCCGACGGAAAGCCGGGTCGGCGCATGCACGCGTCTGCTGACGGCTTCAGGCGCGAGCGACGCGCAGGCGGCGATGGTGTCGGCGTCGATTTCGGGGCCGACGGTCAGGCAGCGCGGTACGACGATGGTGGCGCCCACCACTACACCGCCTTCCCGCAGCAATGTGGCCTCGACAAGGCCGGCCTTTTCCTCGAACCGCAGGATTTCACCGGGCGCGCGGCCGAAGATTTCCTTTTGCCCGCCGAGCACGAAGGCCGTGCCGACATTGGGATGACCGGCAAAGGGGATCTCCGTCGTCGGCGTGAAGATCCGGACTTCCGCCGTGTTGGCGGGGTCGCGCGGCGGCAAAACGAAAGTGACTTCGGAATAGCCGAATTCGGTCGCGATCGCCTGCATCTGACGATCGCTCAAGCCGCGGGCGTCGGACATGACAGCCAACTGGTTGCCGGCGAAGCGCTCGTCGGTGAAGACGTCGACGGTGACATAGGCAACGGATTTCGGCGCGGTGTCAGAGGTCATGGTCCTGGCTTTCGCTGGTTGGGCGCCGTTGGCGCGCATCGTGTCGGCTCTGAAGCCAAGGTGCTTAAGGCAGCCGACACACCGCACAAAGACGCGAACTTGTCCGGGTGACAAGTTCCCCGACGCCGACGAAGCCGTCACCTCGCAGGCGCGCCAACCCTTTGGCAAAAAAAGGGGCCGACGGACGGCCCCTTCTCATCCGGTAGACCTGGCTTAGGCAGCCTTCTCGAGTTCCTTCTTCCACGTACCCTTGGCGGCAAGGCTGCACATCTCGGCGCGATGCGAGAAGGCGCGCTGGCCGGCGCCGATGTTGTCGGCCTTGCCGTGCCAAGCATTGAGCGCCTCCTGCTGCAGCGCGCGGCCATAGGAGAAGGTGAGCTTCCAGGGCAGGTCGTGGCTGGCATTCATTGCCGAGAGGTGGGCGGTCGCTTCCTCGGTCGACTGACCGCCCGAGAGGAAGGCGATGCCCGGTACCGCCGAAGGCACCGTGCGCTTCAGCACCCGGATGGTGCGCTCGGCCACTTCGGCGACGGAGGCATTGCGGGCCTTCTTGCCGTCGATCACCATGCTCGGTTTCAGGATCATGCCTTCGAGCTTGACGCGCATGGCCGCCAATTCTTCGAAGGTTGTCCGCAGCGTCCACTCGGTCACCTGTTCGGAGCGATCGATCGAGTGATCGCCCGGCGCGCCGTCCATCAGCACTTCCGGCTCGACGATCGGGACGATGCCGGCGTCCTGGCACAGGGCGGCGTAGCGGGCGAGCGCATGGGCATTGGCGCGAACCGCACCGGCGGTGGGCAGCGTATCGGAGATGGAGATCACGCCGCGCCACTTGGCAAAGCGTGCGCCGGCCTCGTGATATCTCGCCAGCCGCTGGGCAAGGCCGTCGAGGCCTTCGGTGATTGTCTCGGCCGGGAAGTTCGTCATCGGCTTGGCGCCCGCATCGACCTTGATGCCGGGGATCGAGCCGGCCGCCCGGATGATGTCGACGAGCTGGGTGCCGTCGACCGCATGCTGGAACAGGGTTTCTTCGTAGAGGATGACGCCGGAGATGTATTTGCGCATCGCCTTTTCGGCGCGCAGCAGCATCTCGCGGTAATCGCGCCTGGAGGTTTCTGTGGATTCGAGACCGATCGTATCGAAGCGCTTCTTGATCGTTGCCGTGGACTCGTCGGCGGCAAGCAGTCCGCGGCCATTGGCGACCATGGCGACGGCGATGTCTTCCAGTTTTTCCGTCATGCTTTTTCTCTCCCTAGACAGCGCCGATCATCAGGATCAGGCGAACACTGAAACAGTTGCAGGGCCGACGGTGCACGGGGCAACCGCCACGCTCCCAACAGGAGCGCGAGTAACAGGTGAAATTGTCCAGGAAAATGGCGGGAAAATCGACTGAAACGATTTAAAATTTTTTAATCGTTTGAATAAATGAGGTTTTTTCTTGATGGCCGGCGCGTGAGAGTGCTTCCCACGCGCCGGTTGTATGACTTACTTCTGCTTCAGGATGTCGACGCCCGGAAGCGGCTTGCCTTCCATCCACTCCAGGAATGCGCCGCCGGCGGTCGAGACGTAGCTGAAATCGTCGGCGACTTCGGCATGATTCAGCGCCGCGACGGTATCACCACCGCCGGCAACCGAGACCAGCGAGCCCTGACGGGTGCGGGCAGCCGCATGCTTGGCAACGGCAACGGTGGCCTTGTCGAAAGGCGCGATTTCGAAGGCGCCGAGCGGACCGTTCCAGACCAGCGTTTCGGCCTTGGAGATCCAGTCATTGACGGCCGCGATCGACTTCGGGCCGACGTCGAGAACCATGGCATCGGCGGGAATGGCGTTGATGTCGACGACTTCGTTGTCGGCGCCGGCCTTGAACTCACGGGCGATCACGCCGTCTTCCGGCAGCACGATGGCGCAGCCGGCCTTGTCGGCAGCGGCGATGATCGCCTTGGCGGTGTCGGCGAGGTCATGCTCGCACAGCGACTTGCCGACATTGATGCCCTTGGCAGCGATGAAGGTGTTGGCCATGCCGCCGCCGATGACGAGCGCATCGACCTTGGTCACGAGGTTCTGCAACAGGTCGATCTTGGTCGAGACCTTGGCGCCGCCGACGATGGCGACGACCGGGCGCTTCGGCTGGCCGAGACCCTTTTCGAGCGCTTCGAGTTCGGCCTGCATGGTGCGGCCGGCATAGGCCGGCAGGTGATGGGCAAGACCTTCCGTCGAAGCATGGGCGCGGTGGGCGGCCGAGAAGGCGTCGTTGACGTAGATGTCGCCATTGGCGGCGAGCGCCTTGACGAATTCGGCCTCGTTCTTTTCCTCGCCCTTGTGGAAGCGGGTGTTTTCCAAGAGCAGCACGTCGCCGTCGCTCATTTCGGCGATCGCGTTCTTGGCCTTGTCGCCGATGCAGTCGGCGCCGAAATGAACGCGCTGGTCGAGCACGTCCTCGACGGCAGGAGCGATTGTCTTCAGCGACATGTCGGCGACCGGCTCACCCTTCGGACGGCCGAAATGGGCGAGCAGGATGACCTTGGCGCCCTTCTCGGACAATTCGCGGATGGTCGGCGCGACGCGCTCGATGCGGGTCGCGTCGGTGACCACGCCGTCCTTGACCGGCACGTTGAGATCGACGCGCACCAGAACGCGCTTGCCGGCGATGTCGGTCAGATCGTCGAGGGTCTTGAAAGTCATCAGATAGTCTCCGGTGATAGTCTTTGGAAAAGGGTGGGGTAGTCGATGACGAGGCCGTCCTCGTCTACGGGCAGTTCCGCGGCAAAACTGCGGTCCTCGGCCTCGTAGCGATAGAGCCTGAAATCATCGAGGCAGGTGTAGTGCTGGCCGTCCACAACAGGCTGAAACGTGTCGAACGGCACGTAGAGCATCTTCAGTCTGGCGGTGCCGGACTGGCTCACAAGGCCGAGGCGGCGGATCGGCAGCGTGTTGGTGAAGGGCGTTCCCGCGAGGTCGATATCGATACAGCCGTCGAATTCGGGGAGGGGCGTGCCGCGTGCCGTCGCCCATTCGCCCGGAATGTCCGAGCGCAGATGCAGGCTGCGGCCATCGGTGGTGTCGACCATCAATTTGCGAACGTGCCAGCTGTCGTCGCAGTCGATCCGGTAGCGCGCGCCATAGGGCGTGCCGCCGCGGCTGCCGATCAGAACGCCGACGGCGCGGATGACCGCGCCGTCGGTGGTGTCGATTTTTGTCAGCGTCAGGTGTTCGAGCCCTTCCCCTTCCAGCGGACGCCAGCGGACCGTCGTTGAGGAGAGGGCGCGAAACATCTGTCTTAGATGAGCTTGGCGAACGCGACCGCCGTGTCGGCCATGCGGTTCGAGAAGCCCCACTCGTTGTCGTACCAGGTGAGGATACGCACGAAGTTGCCTTCGACGACCTTGGTCTGGTCGATCGCGAAGATCGAGGAGTGGCTGTCATGGTTGAAGTCGCGCGAAACGAGCGGCTCTTCCGTGTAGCCGAGAACGCCCTTGAGCGCGCCATTGGAGGCGGCCTTGATGGCGTTGGTGATTTCCTCGACCGAGGTGTTGCGCTTGGCGACGAACTTGAAGTCGACGACGGAGACGTTCGGGGTCGGGACGCGGATCGACGTGCCGTCGAGCTTGCCCTTCAGTTCCGGCAGAACCAGGCCAACGGCCTTGGCGGCACCGGTCGAGGTCGGGATCATCGACAGAGCGGCAGCGCGGGCACGGTACAGATCCTTGTGCATCTGGTCGAGCGACGGCTGGTCGTTGGTGTAGGAGTGGATTGTGGTCATGAAGCCGTGGCTGATGCCGATGGTATCGTTCAGGACCTTGACGACCGGAACCAGGCAGTTCGTCGTGCAGGATGCGTTGGAGATGACCAGGTGGTCCTTGGTCAGCTGGTCGTGGTTGACGCCGTAGACGACCGTCAGGTCGGCGCCGTCGGCCGGAGCCGAGACGATGACGCGCTTGGCGCCGGCAGTCAGGTGGGCTGCAGCCTTGTCGCGGGCGGTGAAGATGCCGGTGCACTCCATCGCGATGTCGATACCGAGTTCCTTGTGCGGCAGCGTTGCCGGATCCTTGATCGCGGTCACCTTGATCGGCTTGCCGCCGTTGATGGTGATCGTGTCGCCTTCGACCTTGACCTCGGCCGGGAAACGACCGTGGATCGAGTCATAGCGCAGCAGGTGAGCGTTGGTCTCAACGGGGCCAAGGTCGTTGATCGCAACGACTTCGATGTCGGTGCGGCCGGATTCGACGATCGCGCGGAGCACGTTGCGGCCGATGCGGCCAAAACCGTTGATGGCGACTTTCACTGTCATGGGTCTCTCCCTGTCTGACTGACGTGGTACGAAAAAAAGCGGGGCGCACCTTTCGGCGCGCCCCGCAGATTGATCAGGCGAGCTTCGTTTCCGCGGCGGCGACCACCGCCTCGGGCGTGATGCCGAAGTGCTTGTAAAGCTCCTTGTAGGGGCCGGAAGCGCCGAAGCTCGACATGCCGATGAAGGTGCCATCGCTGCCGATGAAGTGATCCCAGCCCTGACGGATGCCGGCTTCGACGGCGATCTTGACCGGCGAGTTGCCGATGATCGCCTGCTGGTAGTCTTCGCTCTGCTCGGCGAAAAGCTCGAAGCAGGGAACGGAGACGACACGGGTCGAGATGCCCTTGGCGGTCAGCGTCTGGCAGGCCTTGACGGCGATTTCGACTTCCGAGCCGGTGGCGAAGATCGTGACCTTGGCGTCGGCGGCCGAGATCAGGTCATAGGCGCCGCGGGCGCAGAGGTTTTCTTCCTCATACTCGGTGCGAACGGCCATCAGGTTCTGGCGCGTCAGCGCGATGCCGGACGGACGGTTGTGGCTTTCGAGCGCCAGCTGCCAGCACTCGGCCGTTTCCGTGGCGTCGGCCGGGCGGAACATCAGGAGGTTCGGGATGGCGCGCAGGGCTGCCATATGCTCGACCGGCTGGTGCGTCGGGCCGTCTTCGCCAAGGCCGATGGAATCGTGCGTCAGCACGTGGATGACGCGGATGCCCATCAGAGCGGCAAGGCGGATCGACGGACGGCAATAGTCCGAGAAGATCAGGAAGCCGCCGGAATAGGGGATGACGCCGCCATGCAGCGCCATGCCGTTCATGGCAGCGGCCATGCCGTGCTCGCGAACGCCCCAATGGATGTAGCGGCCGGAGAAGTCGTCAGGGGTGATCGACTTGGTCTGGCTCGTCTTGGTGTTGTTCGAGCCGGTCAGGTCGGCCGAGCCGCCGATGGTTTCGGCCAGAACGCCGTTGATGACTTCGAGCGCGTCTTCGGAAGCCTTGCGGGTTGCCGGTGACGGCTTGGTTTCGGCGAGCTTCTTCTTGTAGTCGTCGATGGCGGAGGACAGACGGCCTTCGAGCTCGCCGGAGAAGCGGCGAACGAACTGGGCCTTCTTCTCGGCCTCGCTCTTTTCAAGACGGTCTTCCCACTCCTTGCGCGCCTTGGTCGAGCGCAGGCCGGCCAGACGCCAGGCGTCGAGAACGTCCGAGGGAACGACGAAAGCTTCGGCTTCCCAGCCGAGTGCCTTGCGGGTGGCGGCGATTTCCTCGGCGCCGAGCGGCGAGCCGTGAACCTTGTGGGTGCCGGCCTTGTTCGGTGCGCCGAAACCGATCGTCGTCTTGCAGGCGATCATCGTCGGCTTGTCGGACTTCTGCGCCTGGTCGATCGCGGCGGCGATCGCTTCCGGATCATGGCCGTCGACGGCAATGGTGTTCCAGTTGGAGGCGCGGAAGCGGGCGTGCTGGTCGGTCGAGTCGGCGATCGAGATCGGGCCGTCGATCGAGATGTTGTTGTCGTCCCAGAAGACGACCAGCTTGTTGAGCTTCAGGTGGCCGGCGAGCGAAATCGCTTCCTGGCTGATGCCTTCCATGAGGCAGCCGTCACCGGCGAGCACGTAGGTGTAGTGCTCCATCAGGTCGGAGCCGAATTCGTCGCGCAGCTTGCGCTCGGCGATCGCCATGCCGACGGCATTGGCAATGCCCTGGCCGAGCGGACCGGTGGTCGTCTCGATGCCGGCGGCGTGGCCGTATTCCGGGTGGCCGGCGGTGCGGGCGCCGAGCTGGCGGAAGTTCTTGATCTCGTCGATGGAGATGTCTTCGTAGCCCGTCAAATAGAGCAGCGAGTAGAGCAGCATCGAGCCGTGGCCGGCCGACAGCACGAAGCGGTCGCGGTTCGGCCAGGAGGGGTTCTTGGGGTCAAAGCTCAGATAGCGCGTGAAGAGGACTGTCGCTATGTCGGCTGCACCCATGGGCAGGCCAGGGTGGCCGGAATTTGCCTTCTCGACGGCATCCATGGAGAGGAAACGGATCGCATTTGCCATCCGGTCGTGTTTTTCGCGAGAGATCATGACTGTTCCGTTTGCGTTCGGTGGTCAGGGAACGGTCTCTATCCTCCAAAGACCGCGCAAGAAGCGGCTGACACATAGCAGGTGCGCCGTGCGAGTCAATAAATACGGGGCTTCCGCGGCCATTTGACGGCAGCTTGCTTCGGTCCCTGCCCGAGTGCTTGTTCCGCAATGCAATAAGCCTGCTGCACTGCCGTTGAAGAAAGCCGGCTACGCAATCCATCCACAGCTTCCGCTGTTGTTTGCTGTACTTGGCATTGTTGAGACTTACGTAATAGGTTTAAAAAAGATCGAGCCGAAGCGGCGGACGGGATTCGGGCGATTCGGCCTCATGGGCGAGGTATTCGGAACACATGCCGGCAAAGACTGTCAAAGCGGCGATCGACGAACTGCGAAACGCAGTGCAATCCCTGGAGAATGCGATCGACGGTCGGTTTGACAGGGAGCGGGACTTCAGCGAGTTCGAGGGCGAGGTGCGACGCGTCAACACCGACCGGTCGCGGCTGGCGCAGGAACTCGATCAGTCGCAGTTCCGGGCAAACCGGCTCGAGGAGGTCAACCGTGAGGTTTCCCGTCGCCTCGTGACGGCGATGGAAACCATTCGGGCGGTGCTCGACCGCTAGGAACAAGCGACATGGCGCAGGTGACAGTTTCGATCGATGGCAAGGCCTATCGCATGGCCTGCGAGGAAGGGCAGGAAGATCATCTGATCGAGCTTGCCACCAATTTCGATCAGTATGTCGGACACCTCAAGACCCAGTTTGGCGAGATCGGCGATCTGCGCCTGACCGTCATGGCCGGCATCATGGTCATGGACGAGCTCAGCGAGGTCAATCGCCGGCTGAAGAACCTCGAAGCCGAGGTCGGCAACCTGACCAACGGGCGCGACGCCGCGCTTTCGGATCAGCTGAAGAACGAGGAGGCGCTGGCCTCGGCACTCAGCGAAGTGACCCAGCAGATCCACGGTATCGCCGCCAAGCTGAACGGCCGCCCCACGACGCCGTCGAGCTGACAAGGTTTCGTCGGCGAGCCACTGGCGCGAAGCACCGAGACACTTTATATATCGAATGCGGTCTGCGCTCCCCGACAGGAACCACAATCCCCGGGGCCATACTCGATCCTAAGGGAGCTGTCCCTGTCCGGACCCGTGGGTTCGGACACATGGCGCCCACCTACTTTGTAGGCACCCGGGATCGTAAAATATCCATCGGTTGTGTGGATCGCACTTCTCCCTCTTTCCGTTGCTCATTCACTCCCCGGCAAAGGCCCGGCGGATGGCGTCGGCCATGGCCTCGACGATCCGGTCCTTGCCGTTTCCGGCCTTTGAAATCCGCAGCACGACATTCGAGTGATCGATCACGGTGTAGCCGTCATCGGCGGTCAGTTCGCGGCAGCCGGCCGGAATGCTGCTGCGGGCAAGCGGCGCGATGGCGAGGCCGGATACCACCGCCGCCATCAGGCCGCCGCTGGTGCGGCTGACATAGGCGACGCGGTTGTCGATGCGGCATTTCCTCAAGTTGCGCTGAGCGAGGTCGTCGCACCAACCGCCTTCGAGATAGGTATAGGTCGCGATCGGTACCGGGCGGCGCTCGTCGGTCCGGTGCTGCTCCGACGTCACCCAGACGGTCGGATCCATCATCAGCACTTCGTTTCTCGTCTTTCCGCCGGGCTCGAAGACGACGGCAAGGTCGATCTCGCCCGCTTCCAGCGCTGCGACATTGGTCATCGACGCGCCCTGCTGCACGGTCACTTCGACGCCCGGGTGGATGGCGGCGAAACTGCCAAGCGCCTTCGGCAAGGTCGAGTTGATGTATTCCTCCGGCAATCCGATCCGGACCGCGCCGTCGAGCGCGGGTTGGCGGAGCGCGGCGGCCGTGTCGTCGAGCAGGGTAACGATGCGCCTGGCATTATCGACGAGCCGCAGTCCCTGCGGCGTCAGCACCACACCGCGCGAATGGCGCTCGAACAGGGCGTCGCCGAGCACATCCTCGAGCTTCCTGATCTGCATGCTGACCGCCGACTGGGTGCGCCCGACGATGTCTGCGGCGCGCGTGACGCTGCTGGTATCGACAACCGCAAGAAAGGTTCTGAGCAGATCGCTATCGAGGGGAAGGGGCATGGCTTCAACCATCAGATTTTCTGATGACAGTCATGCTTGCAATTCGTTTGTCAGATGTCAATGCGAGGACGAAGATCGTCCCGTCAGATCATCTTGCGCCCGAGTCCTTGCCATGAGCGTGCTTGCCGTTCTCGCCTTTTCTGAAACGTTCGTTACCGCCCGACGCAGGGCAAGGCAATGGACTGTCGATTTGCTGTTTGTCGAGGCGCCCGTCGAGGTGCCGGCAGACAAGCCGTTGCTGCTGCGTGACGTCGGGATCTCGGCAGGCGACCCCGACCTTCGGCAGCGGGAGCGGATCTTGGGGCAGGCGGTCTATCGGTCGCACTGGATGCTCTAGCCCGTCCCCGCGCCAATCCTTACGAGATGAGATCGAGCCTTGCGGCACGAAAGACGGCTTCGGCCAGATTGCCGGCCTGCAGCTTGCGCATGGCGTCTTCCAGCGCGCGGTCGATCCGGTCGAGCGGAATGTCGGTTTCGCGCATCATGTCCTGGCGCGTGCGGCCGCGGGCTGCAAGCGTCAGGCAACGCAGTTCCAACGGTTCGAGTTCTTTCATCTGGTCCTTCATGGACGTCGGCTTTTCCACTGCTGCCTGCAGGAGCGCGTCCATACATCGAACGCGGGCATTAGTTCCTGCTAATTATTTGAAATCGCGTCTTTATTTGCATGCGGTCGCCAATGCGCGAAAGCGGAACCGTCGTCCATGATGAACGGAACGCTAATGCTGTGCCGAACCGGGAAGGCGCTGGCAGTGCTGTCGCAAACCGCGGCAAAAGCGGCGATGCGGGTGAATGTGCACGGGCGACATCGGGTATATAGGCTGGTGATTGAGCCGGGAATCGGCGAGAAAGTGACGGGTTGTGCCATTTCGGGAGGAGAATTCGTCCGCGACGATGGCATGAGGCAGGAGAGGGCACGATGTCACCGAAAGACCTGAAGGCGGCGCTGCGCAACGAGCGGCTGGCATTGCGCGATGCGATGCCCGCGGAGATACGCATCGAGGCGAGCCTGACCATGGCCGACCATGCCGGCGACGTCATTGCGCTCGATCCGGGCCACATCGTTTCCGGCTTCTGGCCCATCCGCTCCGAGGTCGATATCCGGCCGCTGATGGCGCGGCTGAAGAGTCGTGGCGCCCGGCTCTGCCTGCCTGTGATCATGGACAAGAAGACGATCGTCTTTCGCGAACTGCTCGATGGCGTCGACATCATCTCAACCGGCTTCGGCACGACGGGGCCTGGCCCGGATGCTCCGGTGCTCGACCCGGATATCATGCTCGTGCCGCTTTCTGCCTTTGACGCGACCGGTCACCGGATCGGCTACGGTGCCGGTTATTACGACCGGGCCATCGACCGGTTGCGCAACAAGGGGCATCTGCCGAAACTGATCGGCATCGCGTTCGACTGCCAGGAGGTGGCTGCCGTGCCGGCCGAACCGCACGATGTGGCGCTGGATGCCGTTCTCACCGAGAGCGGATTCCGGCATTTCTAGGTCATTGACGAAGCTGAGCGACGGCCCGGCGCTTTGAAATCGCGCGGGCCGAGGCGGAAGATTGGTTCGCGATCCCACGCGGAATCGATCTTGGGCGTTTCCTGTCGGCCCAGGATCGTGTAGACGCTCTACCTCTTTGTTTTACGCAGGTCCGGCCGCCACAACCGCTGACGCGCTTCCGCCGGAACTGCCCTGGTGGGATTTGAGCGAGCATGAGGCTTCTGTTTCTGGGAGATATGGTGGGCAAGACGGGCCGCACGGCGGTCTGGGAGCGGCTTCCGGGACTGATCGGCGACCTTAAGCTCGATTTCGTCATCGTCAACGGCGAGAACGCCGCGGGCGGCTTCGGGATCACCGAAGACATCTTCCTCGAGACGATCAACGCCGGCGCCGACGTGGTGACCACCGGCAACCACGTCTGGGATCAGAAGGAAGCGGTGGTCTTCTGCGAGCGGCACGACCAGTTCCTGCGCCCGGCCAACTATCCGGCCGGCACGCCCGGCCGCGGATCCAACCTGTTCTTTGCCCGCAATGGCGCGCGCGTGCTGGTCGCCAACGTCATGGGCCGCGTCTTCATGCATCCCGAACTCGACGACCCCTTCAAGTCGGCCGAGGCGATCCTCGATGCCTGCCCGCTCGGCGAGCAGGCGGATGCGATCGTGTTCGACTTCCATGCGGAGGCGACCAGCGAGAAGCAGTGCTTCGGCCATTTCGTCGACGGTCGCGCCAGCCTCGTCGTCGGAACGCATACGCACGTGCCGACCGCCGATCACCAGATCCTTAATGGCGGCACCGCCTATATGAGTGATGCCGGCATGTGCGGCGACTACGATTCCTCGCTCGGCATGGACAAGGAAGAGCCGCTCAACCGCTTCATCTCGAAGATGCCGAAGGGGCGCTTCGAGGCGGCCTCGGGTCCGGCCACCATCTGCGGTCTCGGGGTCGAGATCTCCGATCGCACAGGGCTCGCCGAGAAGATCGCGCCGCTGCGACTTGGGCCGAGACTGGCGGAAACGATCCCGGATTTCTGGTCTTAAGGCCAAGTCAGGCGGCATTCTGAACGCAGCGCGAAGCTGCGCGCGGGCACCTTTGGTTGTCCCGTATCGCCTTATTGGAATTGATTTTTTTCAAGGTGACAACCCCATCAAATGATGGCAGGTTATCGCGAAATCACGCCGGGCCGGGGCGTGATGTATTCGTGGGTTTTTGCAGAATGAATGGTGTGCGCAGTCCTGGATTGCGGGCATGTGCTGTTGTCGCTGCGCCACGGGCAATTGCTCGCTGCCCAGCGAATTTGACCTGACAGCGTTCGCGGGCCGAAGGGCGCAAGGCTGCTGTATCATTTGATTGCTTGTGTGACTTTGCCTCTCGGATCGCTGCCGATCCGAGGATTTGTGCGGAGCGGGACGGGTAATGCGGCTGTTTTGCGCACAGGCCCCGCTCTGAAATATTCAAAGCGATCGCGGTGGTCTGGTCGATTGGCTGCCCCTCGTGATCCAAGTGCATTCGGAGGGCATGCATGTTGTCTCAGTGGCATTTGCCGATGATCGTCGGCGCTTCTCTTTCCCTTCTATCCGCAATCGGTGCCCAGGCGCAGGACGCGCAACTGCCCGTGGTGACCGTCGCCAAGCCGGTCGTGCGGGACGTCATCGACAGCGACGAGTTCATCGGCCGTTTCGAGCCCGTCGACGAGGTGCAGGTTCGCGCCCGCATCGGCGGCTATCTCGACGAGGTCAATTTTACCGATGGCGCCCTGGTGAAGAAGGGCGACAAACTCTTCGTCATCGACCAGCGGCCCTATCGGACGGCTCTCTCCCAGGCCGAATCGACGCTGGAATCGGCGCGCTCGTCGCTGGAATTCGCCGAGGCCCAGTTCAAGCGGACGCAATCGCTGACGGGCACCGGCACGCTTTCGGTCTCGACGCTCGACGATCACCGCCGCGAACTCCTGTCGGCGCAGGCGCTGGTGCGCGGCGCGGAAGCGGCGGTCGAGCGTGCCAAGCTCGACCTTGACTACACCACCATCACCGCGCCGCTCAGCGGCCGCGTCGACCGGCGCCTGCTGTCGACGGGCAATCTCGTCCAGGCTGACCAGACGGTGCTGACGACGATCGTGTCGCTCGACCCGATCGATTTCTACTTCGACGTCGACGAACGGCGGCTGCTTTCCTATGCACGGGTCGCGCGCGAGCGCGGCAGCGCGCTGCAGGAAGGCGGCGGCTCGCTCGAAGTGCTGGTCACCATCGCCGACTCGCAAGAGGAGCCGTTCAAGGGCAAGCTCGACTTCGCCGAAAACCGCGTGGATCCGCAGAGCGGCACGATGCGCGTGCGCGCCCGTCTCGATAACCCGAGCCTCGTGCTGCAGCCCGGTCTCTTCGGCCGTGTGCAGATCGAAGGCTCGAACACCTACAAGGCCGTCCTCATTCCGGACGAAGCGATCGGCGCCGACCAGAACGAGCGCATCGTCTATGAGGTGACCGGGGATGGAACGGTGGTGACCAAGCCCGTGCGTCTCGGCCCGAAGCTGCATGGCTACCGCGTCATCCGCTCCGGCATGACCGGCGACGAGACCATTGTCGTCAACGGTCTGATGCGGGCGCGGCCCGGCACCAAGGTGAAGCCCGAGACGGTGCAGCTTCCTCCCGAAGCGCAAGCAGCGGGGGCGGCGCAATGAGGTTTGCTCACTTCTTCGTCGACCGGCCGATCTTCGCGTCGGTGCTGTCGATCGTGCTGCTGATCGTCGGCAGTATCGCCTATTTTCAGCTTCCCGTGGCGCAGTACCCGGAAATCGCCCCGCCGACCATCGTCGTTCGCGCCGCCTATCCGGGTGCTGACGCCGATACCGTTGCCAACACCGTCGCGACGCCGCTCGAACAGGAAATCAACGGCGTTGAGAACATGCTCTACATGTCCTCCTATTCGACCGCCGACGGCTCGATGGCGCTGACGATCACCTTCAAGCTCGGCACCGACCTCGACCAGGCACAAGTCTTGGTACAGAACCGCGTGTCGATCGCGGAGCCCCGGCTGCCGGAAGAAGTCCGGCGGATCGGCATCACCACGGCCAAGAGTTCGCCCGACCTGATGATGGTCGTGCATCTCCTGTCGCCGACCGAACGCTATGACCAACTCTACGTCTCGAACTATGCGCGCACTCGTATCCGCGACCTGCTCGTCCGGCTCGATGGCGTCGGCGACGTCATCCTGTTCGGCGAGCGCGAATATGCGCTGCGTGTCTGGCTCGATCCGGAGAAGCTGTCGGCCTATGGCATGACGGCCGGTGACGTGGTGCAGGCTTTGCGCGAGCAGAACGTGCAGGTCTCCGGCGGTTCGATTGGTGGTCCGCCGGCGCCGGGCGACAGCGCGTTCCAGTACACGGTCACGACGGACGGCCGCTTCAGCGACGCGCGGCAGTTCCGCTACGTCATCGTCAAGGCGACGGAAAGCGGTCGCCTCGTGCAGCTGCAGGACGTCGCGCGTGTCGAGCTCGGTGCTCGCGAATACGTCAACAACAGCTATCTCGACGGCAGCCCGGCGGTGGCGCTCGGCATCTTCTCGCGGCCGGGCACCAATGCGCTCGACGCCGCCGAGCAGATCCAGAAGGTGATGACCGAAGTTTCCAAGGACTTCCCTGACGGGCTCGAATACCGCATCGTCTACAACCCGACAGAGTTCATCTCGGAATCGATCAACGAGGTCTACAAGACGATCGCCGAGGCGGCCATTCTCGTTGCCATCGTCGTTCTCGTCTTCCTGCAATCGTGGCGCACGGCGATCATCCCGATCGTCGCAATCCCCGTGTCACTCGTCGGCACCTTCGCCTTCCTCTATGCCTTCGGTTTCTCACTGAACATGCTGACGCTGTTCGGCCTGGTGCTGGCGATCGGTATCGTCGTCGACGATGCGATCGTGGTGGTCGAGAATGTCGAGCGAAATCTCGCGCGAGGGATGACCCCGCGCGAGGCGTCGCATGTGACCATGGACGAGGTGGGGGCGGCCGTCATCGCGATCTCGCTGGTGTTGACCGCGGTGTTCGTGCCGACGGCCTTCATCCCCGGTATCGCCGGCCAGTTCTACCTGCAGTTCGCCGTGACGATCTCGGTCGCAACGGTGATTTCCGCCTTCAACTCGCTGACACTGTCACCGGCGCTGGCGGCTATCCTGTTGAAGCCGCACGAGAACGGCCATCATGAAAGCCGCAATCCGCTGACGCGCTTCGGCAAGGCCTTGGCGAACGGCTTCAACAACGGTTTCGACCGGATGGCGTCGGGCTATGCATGGGTCGTGCGCAAGCTCGTCTCGACGAAGGTGGCGCTGGCCGCGGCCCTTCTCGTCTTCGTCGGGCTGCTGGGGGCCACCTGGTACATGGCGCAGATCGTGCCGCGCGGCTTCGTGCCGACCATGGACCAGGGCTATGCGATCGTCGTCATCCAGCTGCCGGACGGCGCCTCGCTCGACCGGACGGACGCCGTCGTCAAGCGGGCCTCGAAGATCATCCAGGACGTGCCGGGCGTGAAAAGTGCTGTCGCCTTTGCCGGCTTCAACGGTGCGACCTTTACCAACGCGTCCAATTCGGGCGTGGTCTTCGCCTCCTTCGAAAGCTTCGAAGAGCGGCTGAAGAACGGGCAGGGGGCCAACCAGATCATCGGCCAGCTCTATGGCAGCCTGCAGAGCATCCAGGAAGCCTTCATCATCGCCGTGCCGCCGCCCTCGGTGCGCGGCATCGGTAACTCCGGCGGCTTCAAGATGCAGATCATGGACCGGCAGAGCTCCGACATGCGCCGCGCGCTCGGGCTTGCCTACCAGATGATGGGCGCTGCCAACCAGACGGAAGGGTTGACCGGGGTCTTCACCACCTTCTCGGCCTCCAGTCCGCAATACTTCCTGGCGATCGACCGCGACAAGGCGCGCACACTCAACGTGCCGATCCCCAACATCTTCGAGGCGCTGTCGATCAACCTCGGTACGTCCTACGTCAACGACTTCAACGCCTTTGGCCGCGTCTACCAGGTGCGGGCGCAGGCCGACCAGCAGTACCGCGTCGAGCGCGACAACATCCTGGCGCTGAAGGTGCGCTCGGCAACCGGTGCGCTGGTGCCGATGGGTACGCTTGTCGAGATCCAGGATACGGCCGGTCCGACGCTGGTGCAGCGCTACAACATGTACGTCTCGGTGCCGATCCAGGGTAACCCTGCGGTCGGTGTCTCGACCGGTACGGCTCTCGACAAGATGGAGGCGCTCGCCGCCCAGATCCTGCCGCAGGGCACGACCTTCGAGTGGACGGAACTCGCCTACCAGGAGCGCCAGACAGGCAACACCGCGGTGTTCATCTTCGCACTGTCGGTCGTCTTCGTGTTCCTGGCGCTGTCGGCCCAGTACGAAAGCTGGGTTCTGCCGCTGGCGATCATCCTGATCGTGCCGCTCGGCGTGCTGGCCGCATTGGTCGGCGTGTTCATCCGCGGGCTCGACAACAACGTGCTGACCCAGATCGGGCTCATCGTTCTGATCGGTCTTGCAGCCAAGAACGCGATCCTGATCGTCGAGTTCGCTCGGCAGGGCGAAGACGAGGGCAAGACGCCGATCGAGGCGGCGGTGGAAGCGAGCCAGCTGCGCCTGCGCCCGATCCTGATGACCGCCTTTGCCTTCATCCTCGGCGTGGTGCCGCTGATGATCGCGACCGGCCCGGGTGCCGAAATGCGCCAGTCGCTCGGCACGGCGGTGTTTTCGGGCATGCTCGGGGTAACATTCCTCGGCCTGTTCCTGACGCCGGTGTTCTACGTCGCGCTCCGGTCGTTCCGGCGACGCAAGGCGGCGGTGAGCGAACCGGCGCCGCACCCGGCCGAATAGGGCAGGCCCGACGATAATCTGACGAATGCCCCGGCAGCAATGCCGGGGCATTCGGCTTTGACGAGGCTATCGTTACCTTATCGGCCTCAGGGTCGGTGACGTAAACGTGAGCACCGCCTGCCCTTTGTAACTGGACGTGGCCGGGCCCTTGAACAATTCTTTCCGCGCCCCGTGACGCCACCGTTCGGTCGAGCGAAGGCAAAGGCTTCCATTCGCTGTTCAATACCTGCCTGCCGCGTGCCCCCAAGGCCCGAGGTCAGGCGGCAAGTGAGAGAGGTGAAGGCTGATGCTCCGGTACTTTGTCTACACATTCGCCGCCATATGGTTCATCCACGCGTTCTGGCCATCGGTCGCCCATGCGCAGCAACAGCCGCGCCCTGTCAGCCAATGCCAGGCGATCGCCGAAACGCTCCCCCAGGCGACCTTTGCCAGTTTCACGCCCGCGGCTGCCACCAAGGGGCAGACGACGGCCGGCGAGGTGACGATCAGCTATCTCGGCCATTCCACCTTCCTGATCGAGACGCCCGGCGGCGTCTCGATCGCAACCGACTATAGCGGCTGGTATGCACCGTCGATGCCGCCGATGGTCGCGACCATGAACAAGGCGCATTCGAGCCACTACACGCTGACGCCGGATCCGGCGATCAAGACCGTGCTGCATGGCTGGAGCGATAGCGGCCAACCGGCGCGCCACGATCTCGTGGTCGGCGACGCCCACATCCGCAACGTGACGACCGACATCCGCGCCGGCGGCGGCGCCATGGAGCACGACGGGAACTCGATCTTCATCTTCGAGGTGGCGGATCTCTGCATCGGCCATCTGGGCCATCTGCACCATGAACTCGACGACAGCCACTACAGCCAGATTGGCCGGCTGGACGTGCTCATGGTGCCTGTCGATGGCGGCCTGACCATGGGTGCTGAGAGCATGAGCCGGGTGGTCAGCCGGCTGCGCGCCTCGCTGATCCTGCCGATGCACCGCCGTGGCCCGCCGATCGACGCCTTTCTGGACATGTTCGGCGACGACTACGACAAGCGTTACGCCGACAGCGCCAGTATCAAAGTATCCCTGCGTTCCTTGCCAAGCAAACCACTGATTTATATCCTCAAGGGCGTTTGAACATCCTGGGATCGCCCGATGAAGTTGCTCGTGGTTGGCGTATCGTTCTTTCTCTCCTTCTCGACTCTTGCCGAGGCCGGTGGCGCGCCGCCGCCGCGCATGCCGTCTCCCGAGGGGCAACAGCCGCAAAGCCAGCCGGAAACCACGGTTCGACCGGCGGGTGAGCCGGAGATCTTCGCGATGCCCTCGGGCAATATCGGCTGTATCTACACGCCGGCCGGCGGCACGTCCGTCTATCAGCCCGCCGATGGCGGTCCGGAACTGGCCTGCGATATCGTCGCGCCGCGTTATGTCAGGGCGACCCTTGGCCGGGCGGGAGCCGCCACGCTCAATCACGTCGTCGGCGATCCCAGCTGCTGTTCGACTGTGACTGTGCTCGACTATGGGCAAAGCTGGTCGCGAGGGCCGTTCTCCTGCGTGTCGGAACGCACTGGCCTTTCCTGCCGCCGTGACGACGGACACAGCTTCCTCTTGAGCCGCGCGCAGGTCTCGGCCAACTGAAAAACCGCCCCCCGGCTGGACGGAAAGCGGCAATAAAACTATAAGGCGCCCCATTCCATTCAAATTAATGCATGCAGAGGGTGCCATGGCTGGCCATTCACAGTTCAAGAACATCATGCACCGCAAGGGCCGTCAGGATGCGGTGCGCTCCAAAATGTTTTCCAAGCTCGCGCGCGAAATCACGGTTGCCGCCAAGTCGGGCATGCCCGATCCCGCGATGAACGCGCGCCTGCGCCTGGCGATCCAGAACGCCAAGGCGCAGTCGATGCCGAAGGACAACATCGAACGGGCGATCAAGAAGGCCTCCGGCGGCGACGCGGAGAACTACGAAGAAGTCCGCTACGAGGGGTATGGTCCGGGCGGCGTTGCCGTCATCGTCGAAGCCTTGACCGACAACCGCAACCGCACCGCCTCGAACGTGCGCTCGACCTTCACCAAGGCCGGCGGCGCGCTCGGCGAAACCGGCTCGGTTTCCTTCTCCTTCGATCGCGTCGGCGAGATCACCTACAAGCTCTCCGTCGGTGACGCCGACAAGGTGATGGATGCGGCGATCGAAGCGGGTGCCGACGACGTCACCACCGACGAGGACGGCCACACGATCATCTGCGGTTTCGAAGCGATCGGCGAAGTGTCCAAGGCGCTCGAAGACACGCTCGGCGAAGCCGAAACGGTCAAGGCGATCTGGAAGGCACAGAACACCGTTCCGGTCGATGAAGAAAAGGCGCAGTCGCTGATGAAGCTCATCGACATCCTTGAAGACGACGACGACGTCCAGAACGTCTATTCGAACTTCGAAGTCTCGGACGAGATCCTGGCGAAGCTGTCGGCCTGATTGGGACGACCGTCGCTCGCAGAATTTTCACCCGCGTCCGAAAGGCCGCGGGTTTTTCTTTGGATGGCCCGATGACCTATGAATTCGCGATCTTCGATTTCGACGGCACGCTTGCCGATACGGCGGCGAGTTTCATGACGGCGTGCAACGCGGCTGCACGGCGCTACGGCTTCCGCGAACTCTCGGTCGAGGAGTTCCAGTCGTTGCGCACCATGGGCAGCCGCGAGATCATCGCGCATCTCGGCGTGCCCGTTTGGAAACTGCCGCAGATCGCCCCCTTCATGCGCCGTGCTATGGCGACTGAAGCGGCAAGCGTCCGGCTGTTTCCGGGCGCCGCTGAGCTTCTCTGGAAATTGAAGGCGGCGGGCATCGGCATTGCGATCGTGAGTTCGAACGCGGAGCAGGGTATTCGCGCCGCACTCGGCGAAGCGGCAGCGACGATTGATCTCTTCGAATGCGGTGCCGCGCTTTTCGGCAAGGCACAGCACTTCAAGCGTGCGATCCGGCACTCCGGCCTCGATGCGGCTCGCATCCTGGCGATCGGCGACGAGGCGCGCGATATCGATGCGGCGCGAAAGGCGGGCGTGGCGGCCGGTGCGGTTGCCTGGGGCTATGCCGACCCGGTCTTCCTGCAAGGGCTCGGGCCGGATCGGTTCTTTGCCAATCTGGAAGAGATCGCACCCGCTTTCGGGGCGATCTGATCGGCCGGCTTTACGCCGCCTTGGCGAGATCGCGCTGGGCGTCGGCGAAGAGGCGAAGCGAATTCAGCCGCGCCTGCATGTCGAAGATCGGCATGGAGATGATCAGTTCGTCGGCCTTTGTCTGCTCGAGGAACGCCCCGATCTTGCGCCGGATCGTCTCTGGCCCTCCGACCACCGCATACATCATCGAATGGTCGACGAAGATCTTCTCGTCATAGCTCCAGAGCCCATCCATCGACTGGACCGGCGGCGGAAACTGCCCGCGCGCGTTGCGGCGCAGGGCCACGAAGGATTGCTGCATGGAGGTGAAGAGGTAGTTCGCCTCCTCGTCCGTATCGGCGGCAACTCCCATGACGCCGACCATCACCTGCGGCTTGGCAAGGGTCTCGGAGGGGGTAAAGCGCTCGCGGTAGATCTCCAGCGCCGAGAGCAGCATGTCCGGCGCGAAATGCGAGGCGAAGGCGAAGGGCAGGCCGAGCATGCCGGCGAGATGGGCGCTGAAATGGCTTGAGCCGAGCAGCCAGATCGGCACATTGGTGTCGGCGCCGGGCACGGCGATGATCTTCTGGTCCTCGGCGACGGGGCCGAGCAGTGCCTGCAGTTCGACGACGTCGTTCGGGAAGTTGTTGCCGCTCGCCTCCATGTTGCGTCGGAGGGCCTGAGCGGTGCGCATGTCGGTTCCGGGCGCACGGCCGAGGCCGAGGTCGATGCGGCCGGGGTAGAGGGCGGCGAGCGTTCCGAACTGTTCGGCGATGACAAGCGGCGAGTGGTTCGGCAGCATGATGCCGCCGGAGCCGACACGGATCGTCTTCGTCGCTGCCGCCACGTGCGAGATCACGATCGAGGTCGCCGCACTGGCGATGCCCTTCATGCCGTGATGTTCGGCCAGCCAGAAGCGGGTGTAGCCGTTCTCCTCGGCCGCCTGGGCCAGACGACGCGAATTCTCCAGCGATTGGGCGACGCTGCCGCCTTCAGTGATCGGGGAAAGATCGAGGACGGAGAAAGTCGCCATGGTAAAGGCCTTTATTGAGAGAAATTGATGCAAGGCTATGTAAGCTCAATTTTCCTCAATCCAAGGCCGGTGCCGAAGAAAACCTGAGGCCGCGCCTCAACTGTGCGTATGTTTTTGTTTTGTTCACTTTTTGCTGGCAGCGTCCGGACTGACATCATAGGGTGAAATTCATGCAGACCACGATTCGCATCATCGGCATCGATCCGGGGCTCCGTCGTACCGGCTGGGGCATCATCGAGACGCTCGGCAATTCGTTGCGTTTCGTCGCCTCGGGCACGGTGACGTCGGATGGCGACATGGACCTCGCCTCCAGACTTTGCCAGCTGCATGACGGCCTTGCCGAGGTGGTGCACAGCTATCAGCCACACGAGGCGGCGGTGGAGCAGACCTTCGTCAACAAGGACGCGACAGCGACGCTGAAACTCGGCCAGGCGCGCGGCATCGCCATGTTGGTGCCGGCGCGCGCAGGCCTCAGGGTCGCCGAATATGCGCCGAACGCGGTCAAGAAGGCGGTGATCGGTGTCGGCCATGGCGAGAAGCAGCAGATCCACATGATGCTGAAGGTTCTGATGCCGAAGGCCGAGTTCAAGGGCAACGATGCGGCGGACGCACTGGCGATCGCTATCTGCCATGCCCACAACCGGCAATCGGTGACGAGCCGGCTTGCCGCATTGATGGCGTAGTTGCGCCCGACACGATAATTTCCGATGGTCCGATGACCATCCCAGAACCCACCGCGAGAGACGCCACATGATCGGCAAATTGAAGGGTACCATCGACGAGATCGCCGAGGATCACGTCGTGCTCGATGTGCACGGCGTCGGCTACGTTGCCTTTTGTTCGGCGCGCACGCTGTCCAGGCTCGGATCGGCGGGCGAGGCGGCGGTGCTCTTCATCGAGACCTATGTGCGCGAAGACCAGTTGAAGCTGTTCGGCTTCCTGACGGCGCTGGAGCGGGAATGGTTCCGGCTGTTGCAGAGCGTGCAGGGGGTCGGCTCGAAAGTGGCGCTGGCCGTGCTTTCCACCCTGACGCCGGGGGAATTGGCCAATGCGATCGCGCTGCAGGACAAGACCTCCGTCTCCCGTGCGCCCGGTGTCGGGCCCAAGGTGGCGGTGCGCATCGTCACGGAACTGAAGAACAAGGCGCCGTCCTTCGCCGGCGAGATGTCGGCCTCGATCGGCCTCAAGCAGGAGCTTGGCGAAGGCGTCGCCTCCGCGCCGGTTTCCGATGCGGTTTCGGCGCTCACCAATCTCGGCTACTCGCGCGACCAGGCGGCCAATGCCGTTGCGGCGGCCTTGAAGAACGGCGGCGAAGGCGGCGACAGCGCCAAGCTCATTCGCCTTGGCCTGAAAGAACTGGCGCGATGAACGCTTGCCTTGGCTGGGCACAGAAGGCAGAACGCATCGTGCCCGGCATGATGACGGGTTGCAGCGCTGAGCTGCCCGACCGAATGGAACGAACGCATGACTGACGCCGCACGCCTGATAACGCCGGAAAAGCGCGGTGAAGACCTCGATGCGACCATGCGCCCGCAGACGCTGGATGACTTCACCGGCCAGGCGGAAGCGCGCGCCAACCTGAAGATCTTCATCGAGGCGGCGAAAAACCGCGGCGAAGCGCTGGACCACGTGCTCTTCGTCGGCCCTCCCGGGCTCGGCAAGACGACGCTGGCGCAGATCATGGCCAAGGAGCTCGGCGTCAATTTCCGCTCGACCTCCGGCCCTGTGATCGCCAAGGCCGGCGATCTCGCAGCCCTGCTCACCAATCTCGAAGAGCGCGACGTGCTCTTCATCGACGAAATCCACCGGCTCAATCCGGCCGTCGAGGAAATCCTCTATCCTGCGATGGAGGACTTCCAGCTCGACCTCATCATCGGCGAAGGCCCGGCGGCGCGCTCGGTGAAGATCGACCTTTCGAAGTTCACGCTGGTGGCGGCAACCACCCGCCTCGGGCTTCTGACGACGCCGCTTCGCGACCGTTTCGGCATTCCGGTGCGGCTCAATTTCTACACGGTCGAAGAGCTGGAATCGATCGTCCGGCGTGGCGCCCGGCTGATGGGCCTCGGCATGACCGACGACGGCGCTCGCGAGGTCGCCCGCCGCGCCCGCGGTACGCCGCGCATCGCCGGCCGGCTGTTGCGCCGGGTGCGCGACTTCGCCGAAGTGGCGCGTGCCGAAGCCGTGACCAAGGAGCTCGCGGACGAGGCGCTGACGCGGCTGCTCGTCGACAATATGGGCCTCGACCAGCTCGACCGGCGCTACCTCTTCATGATCGCGCAGAACTTTGGCGGCGGTCCCGTCGGCATCGAGACCATCGCTGCGGGCCTTTCGGAGCCGCGTGATGCGATCGAAGACATCATCGAGCCCTATCTGATCCAGCAGGGCTTCATCCAACGCACGCCGCGCGGCCGTATTTTGACCGCCAATGCCTGGAAACATATCGGCCTTAATCCCCCCAAGGAGATGGAGGCGACCCAGTTTCGCCTGACATTAGAGGACGACGACTAGATGATCAGCCGCCGCGGATTGTTGAAACTGATCGGCGGCGGTATCGTCAGCATGGCGGCACTGGGCGGCTACGCCTTTGCCGTCGAACCTCTGGCCCGGCTGAACGTCACCCGATACAAACTGACGCCACCCAATTGGACACCAGGCCTCAAGCTGCGCGCCGTCGTGCTCACCGACATCCACGCGTGCGAGCCCTGGATGCCGGCAAGCCGTATCGCTTCGATCTGCCGGCAGGCCAACAGCCTTGGCGGCGATATCACGCTGCTGCTCGGCGACTATGTGGCCGGCATGAACCTCGTCACCAGCTATGTGCATTCCAGCGAATGGTCGAAGGCGCTGGCCACACTCGAGGCGCCGCTCGGCGTCCACGCGGTCATGGGCAATCATGACTGGTGGGAAGACCGGACCGCGCAGAAGAACGGCGGCGGGCCGACCTTCGGGCACAAGGCGCTGCAGGACGTCGGCATCAACGTCTATAGCAACCGGGCGGTGAGACTGGAGAAGGAGGGACAGGGCTTCTGGATCGCTGGCCTCGAAGATCAGCTTGCCTTGGTGCCCGGCAAGAAGTGGCAACGCAAGCGCATGAGCGGTCTCGACGATCTCGACGGTACGCTCGCCCAGGTGAGCGATACCGATCCGGTCATCCTCATGGCGCATGAGCCGGATGTCTTCCCGCGTGTTCCGTCGCGTGTCGCGCTGACACTGTCGGGCCATACCCATGGCGGCCAGGTGCGGTTTCTCGGCTATGCGCCGGTCGTGCCCTCGCGTTTCGGCGAGCGTTACGCCTATGGCCATGTGACCGAGAACGATTGCAATCTGATTGTTTCCGGCGGTCTCGGCTGCTCGCTTGCGCCGGTTCGCTTCGGCATGCCGCCGGAGATCGTGGTGATCGATCTCGGCTGAGCGACAAATTCCGGGTTCGTCCGGTCTTGCGCTGAAAGAGCCTGGCATCAAGACGACGCCAGGCCTGTCTGCTTCCGCCCGCCCGCTCTGGAGCCGAGCAGGGCGCCCGTTTGTCACGGTGCGTCAGGCGGCCCTGATGGCTCCGCTTCGCACTGCGCCCCGCAGGCCGGACGCCACCTCATAGGTGTCGGTGACCAGCAGCAGGCCGTCCGCGCACTGGTACCATTCCCCCTCGCTCATGCTCTTTACCGACGCACTGAGCGTTGCCAGTTCAACAGAGCCGGGCGGTGTGCTGATGATCCGTTCGGCGACCCAGCTATCGAGCCAGGCTTGGTTTGCCGGCGAAACGGCCTCGAGCGCGATTTGCGGGTGCTGGTCGAAGTAGGTCTGGACGGCCAGGTTGGTTGGCGCGATGACGATCTGGTCAAGATTGCTGTCGCCGAGCGCATCGATCACGCGAGAGTTTTCCAGCGCTGCCAGGAAGGTGTCGGTCTTGCCGTCCCGACCGGTCGAAGAGGCGAGGGAGCGCAATGTCTCCAGTATCGTCGGCAGCGGCGGAATAACCTCGATGTCGCTGGTGCCCGTCCTGGTAAGGGACTGGTAGACGAGATCGATCTCGGGCGTGAACGACCGCTTGCGAATGCCGCGCGTCCAATTGAACTCGAAGTCCACTTCGAAGCGCCCTTTGAAGTTGGGCGTCGCGCCTTGCGGGACCTCGATGATCGCGGCCGCATTCCAGATGTAACCGGCATAGGACGGGCGACCGGGATTTGCCGGCACTCCCGCCGAAACCCAGCCGACATGGGGCAATCTCGCCTGCCACTCGATCGATTGCGTTGCGGGGCGTGCCGCAAACGAAACCTCGGAGGCCGTGAAGCTGACACCGACATTGGCGCTGAGCGAGGCGCCGCCCTTCGGGCCTTCCTTGCTGTATTCGGCGCTGAGCTCGCCGCCGATCGAGAAACTGATCGTCGCTTGCTCGACGGTGCTGTTCGGCCCGAACGTTACGAGCCGCGCCTGCTGCGAGTTCGTCTCGAGGCGCAGCTTCATGTGATTGGCGTAAAAGCCGACCGATACCCAGTTGGACGACGGAGTGGACGGCGAACCCTGGATGCCGTGATAGACATCCCCGACGACGAGGTAGTAGTCGCGCGTCAGATTCTGGTTGCCGCGCATCAGTTTGTAGACCGAAAGCAAGGCGTTTGCAGTCAAGGTCTGCGATGAGGTCTTGACCGTGCCCCAGCCGAAATCCTTGCCGCCATTCGTTTTCCATTCACCGTTCAAAGTGCCGACAAGCTTCCAGACTTCAGGATTCAACGTCTCGATAGGCATGATTGATTTCCTTCGAAGCGCCGTCGATCGACGGGAGGGTTGAGCTTTTTACACGGACCGGAACCGTTCCGCGCGGCCAACATAGCTCGGATTTTCGGCGGCAACCTGAGGTATTAAATTGTAAATTAATACTCCTTAAAGGAGTCCTTGATCGACACAGAACGGCTCTACGCAGCGTCTCAGCCGAGCAGCTTTTCGATCGTCTCGTGCAGCCGCGGGAGCCCGCCCGGCGTCCAGCCGAGCGCGCGCAGACGGCCACAGTCCATCGCGTTGAATTCGGTCAATGCGGCCGGTTCGGGCAGGTCGTTCATACAACCGGTGATTTGGCGAACGATTTCCAGAATGATGCTGTTGTCGACGAGGATATCGGAGACGTTGAAGACCGAAACCGGCAAGCGGCGCGTTTCCGCTTCGAGCACGAGGCGCACGGCGGCTGCGACATCGTCGCCATGCACTTCCGTGCCGGCCCGCGGTGCAACCGGGCGGCCCTGCAGATAGTCGTCGAACAGGGCCAGCCATTTGTGCGACGCCCCGTTGCCCGGTGCTCCGTAGACGCCGGTGACGCGTAGGCTTGCTGTCCTGAAGTCGTCCGTGCCCAGCAGTTCTAGTTGCCGCTCCGCCGCAAGCTTGAGCGCTCCATAGAGGCTCTCGGGATGGCAGGTCGATCCCTCCGACAGCACGGCGCCTGCTGGGTGCTTTCCGTAGACCGCGCGGCTCGACAGGAAGATGCAGCGACCTACGCCCTGTTCGCGTGCCGTTTCGAAAAGCCGGACCGAACCATCGAGATTGGCGCGGCGGAAGCTCTCGGGATCATCGCCTTCGCCGCCTCGATATCGGCCAGGGATGTGCTGGAAGGCGGCATGGACGAAACACTGGACATTGCCAAAGGCCGCGCTGTGATCGCTCGTCGGATCGAGCGACAGGGGCACGAAACCAACAGGCCCGCTGAAGAAGGTGTTTGGGGCCCGCGTGCGACCGCCGATCACAACCTCGTACCCCGCCTGCAGCAGATGCTCGACGATGAAGCGGCCGACGAAGCCCGTGCCGCCGGAGACAAGCACGCGGGTCATCGGCGGACCGGGTTGGTGAGCGATGCGATGTGCGGAATATCGTCTCCTGTCAGGTAGCCATGCCAGAGATCGATAAGCGGCTGCAGGGCCTCCCGGCGCGGATGATCCGTCTCCCAGGGCTTTTCATACTGGTAATGCAGCACGCCGATTGAGCCCCAGTCCCAGAGTTCGGGCAGGTTGAACCAGACATATTGCAGCATGTTCATCGTCACTGGCAGACCGTGCCAGTCCGAGAAGAAGGCTTGCAGGAAGGTCTGGTCGGTGCGCGGCCAGAAGGCGTCCGGCGCATCAAGCTGGGTGATCATCCTGTCGAAGGTCGCCATTGACGGTTCGGCGACGAAGACGCCGGAATTCAGCCGATGAAAGTCCGCAAGGCTTTCGTAGACATTGGGGGCAGCGGAGAATTCCGGATAGGCAAACAGCCGGTCGATGTTCCGGAGCACGACCGCATCGGCGTCGATGAAGACGCAGCGCCGATATTCGGTAAGCTGCCAGAGCCGGAGCTTGCAGAAGTTGTCGAGCGGCGAGTGGAAGTCGGGCTTTCGGCCTTTCGTGAAGGGCGCCTTATCATGCACGTTCCGCCGCTGGTGGCGCGCGTTGAAGGCGTCGGAAAGCGGCAGAAGGTCGGTCTCCACCAGCCGGCAGCCGAATTCGGCAAGCGGCGCCAGTACATCGACAGAAACGCCGCCCGTGTGCAGCACGACGATATCGGCCCTCGTGCCCGTCCGTGTTATGGAGCGCGCCAGTGCGCGGGCGCCAAGCGCATAATCGGCATTGGTGACGAGCGTCACATAGGCATGGTCGGCTTGGGGAGGCGAGGAGGGGCGGAGCCCCTCCGAAGGATCGTTCGATGTCATGAAACGGATTTCAGCCGCTTGCCCTCTGGGTCGTGGTTGATCAGCGGCGCGATGTCCTTGGTCCAGGCGGAGACGGCGGGCACGCGCGTTCTGTCGACACGATAGGCGAATTTCTTGGCGACATCGACGATTTCCGAAAGCAATCCGTCCTGCAGCCGCGTCGGGTTGAGACCGAGGCTCAGGAATTTCTCGTTGTGCACGACGAGTTCGTTCTCGGCAGCTTCCTTGCGCGGGTTCGGCAACCGGGCGATCTCAGCCCCCGATATCGAGGCGATCATTTCGGCGAGATCGCGCACCCGGTGGGTCTCGGTCATCTGGTTGAAGATCTCGACACGGCTGCCGCGCGCCGGTGGGTTCGTGAGTGCCAGCTCGATGCATCGCACCGAATCCTGGATGTGAATGAAGGCGCGGGTCTGGCCGCCGGTGCCGTGCACGGTCAGCGGATAACCGATTGCCGCCTGGATGAGGAAACGATTGAGCACGGTGCCATAGTCGCCGTCATAGTCGAAGCGGTTGATGAGCTGGGCGTGGCGGCGCGTCTGCTCGGTATGCGTACCCCAGACGATGCCCTGGTGCAGGTCGGTGATCCGAAGCCCGTCGTTCTTGGCATAGAACTGGAAGAGCAACTGATCCAGGCACTTGGTCATGTGGTAGATCGACCCGGGATTGGAGGGGTAGAGGATCTCCTGGCTGACGGTCTCGCCGCCCATCGTTTCGATGCCGACAGGCAGATAGCCCTCGGGGATCGCCGCGCCGATGGTGGAGTAGCCGTAGACGCCCATGGTGCCCAGATGCACGAGGTGGGCGTCGAGGCCGAGTTCGACCAGCGCGTTCAGAAGATTGTGCGTGGCGTTGACGTTGTTGTTGACCGTGTAGTTCTTGTGGCGGTCGCTCTTCATCGAATAGGGCGCGGCACGCTGTTCGGCAAAATGCACGATGGCGTCAGGGCGATGGTCGGCGAGCCAGTTCTTCAGGAGTTCGTAGTCGCGGGCGAGATCGATCAGGTTGAAATGGATGCGCCGGCCGGTTTCGGCATGCCAGATACGCGTGCGTTCCTGGATCGAATCCATCGGCGTCAGCGATTGTACGCCCAGTTCCGTATCGATCCATCGGCGGGAGAGATTGTCGAGGATATGAACGTCGTGACCGGCATCGGACAAATGAAGGGCCGTGGGCCAACCGACGAAACCGTCGCCGCCGAGAATCGCAATCTTCATGCACGTTCTCCTGATCGCAAAGGAAGTCCGTCACGTGATAGGATAGGATTGTGACAAGGCTGCAATGCTTGCAAACGGCTTTTTGTTCCTGCACAGGAAACGGGAAATTCTTTCGGAGAAAAGTATGTCCCTGATTTCGCTCGCAGGCGAACTGACCGAAAACGGCCATCAGCTGATCCAGCGCGTCTATTACGAAGACACCGACTTTTCCGGCGTCGTCTATCACGCCCGCTACCTGCATTTCATGGAGCGCGCCCGCACCGATTTCCTGCGACTGCTCGGCGTCGAGCAGGCAACGCTGGCGATCGAGGGCGACAGCGAAGGCCTCGTCTTCGTCGTCCATCGCATGGAGATCGACTTCAAGCTGCCGGCGCGCATGGATGACATCCTGACGATTACCACCGTCACCGAGAAGGCCGGCGGCGCCAAGATGGTGCTGCAGCAGGAGATCCGCCGCGGCGAGCAGCTGCTGATCGCCGCCAAGGTGATCATCGCCGTGATCAACGGCCAGGGTCGGCCACGGCGGCTGCCCGAGGCGCTCGCCTACAAATTCCATCATGCGAAGGAGAGCGCGGGCTAGAGCTCTCCTTCAGTCGAACGGAGACACGGCGCCCCTTCCAGGGGCGTTTTTCGTTGGTGGACGCGCGTTTTCACTGCATTCGATTCAGTGCATTGACAATAATACGTACGTACGTATTATTTCGCCATGTCCAGAAAATCGATACGTGAAAACCTTCTGAAGGCGGGCGATCAGCTCGTATGGAACACAGGCTACGCCGGGACCGGCGTACGCGACATCGTCGAGGCTGCGGGCGCCCGTCCTGGGTCCTTCACCAATCACTTCACGTCCAAGGAAGACTTCGTCATCGAGGTGCTCGATCGCTACTTCGCCTATGTCTCGGGCCTCGTGGAAGAGGCGCTTGGCGACAGAAGCGCGCGCCCCGTCGACCGGTTGCGTCGCTACATCGACCTCATCACCGGCAAGCTGGCTGACGCCGACTACAGCCGCGGCTGCATGATCGGCAATCTCAGCCTCGAAGCCTCCTTCGACAATGAACGGCTCAGGGCGCATCTGTCGAAACTCTTTGCGACCTGGCGCGGTCCCTTCGAGGCCTGCATCGCCGAAGGGCTGGAGAAGGGCGAAATCGCTCCGCTCGGCTCGGCGGCCGAGCTTGCCGACTTCCTGCTCAGCGCCTGGCAGGGGGCCATGCTGCGCATGAAGGTCGATCGCAGCCCGGCGCCGCTTGCAACGTTCAGGACGATCGTTTTTTCAACCGTGTTTGATGGAGGGAAGCATGCGTGAAGAGGCATTCGCAGCGGGCAAGTCATTCGTCGACATTTTCGGATCGTCGATGGCCTATATCGAAAAAGGCACGGGACCGACGGTCCTGTTTCTCCACGGCAACCCGACGTCGTCCTATATCTGGCGGAACATCTTGCCGCATGTGACACCGGTCGGGCGCTGCGTTGCACCGGATCTGATCGGCTATGGCCAATCCGACAAGCCCGACATCGACTACACCTTCCTCGACCAGTTCCGCTATCTCGAAGCCTTCATCGAAAAGGTGGTCCCCGGTCCACTTTTCCTGGTCGCGCAGGATTGGGGAACAGCGCTTGCCTTCCACTTTGCCGCACTCAATCGGGAGAAGGTGCTCGGCCTCGCCTTCATGGAATATATCCGTCCGGCTGAAACTTATGAGGCGTTTCATCAAAAGCCGCAGGCCCGCGAACTGTTCAGGGCGTTCCGAACTGAAGGCGTCGGCGAGCGGCTGATCCTGGAGGAAAACGTCTTCATCGAACGGGTCGTACCGAACGCGATCCTGCGTCAATTGAACGACGAGGAAATGACTGCTTATCGGGCACCGTTTCCGAATCCATCTTCCCGCCGCCCCGTGCTGCGCCTGCCGCGTGAACTGCCGATCGAGGGCGCGCCTTCTGAGTTCTACGCTATCAGTACGGCAGATCACGCCACGCTTCGCGCCTCAGGATATCCCAAGCTGTTGTTCTCGGGCGACCCTGGTGCGCTCATCTCGCCGGCGGAGGCGGAAGCTTATGCCGACGAGCTTGCGAATTGCCGCCTGGTGAAACTCGGCGCGGGCGCGCACTACCTGCAGGAGGATCATCCGCACGCGATCGGGACGGCATTACGCTCGTGGATCGAGGGATTGCGCGGGGCGTCGGCGGCCTAGTCCGCCTCGTTCACGCCGATCTTGCCCAGGATCGTCTTGGTCAGGGATTGCCTGATCTTGGCCACATCCTGCCAGGGGTCTGCGCCATTTTCGATCCGCTCGAGGATGTCCGGGATGTGGAAGCTGTTGGCCGACTTGAGATCGTCCAGTTCATCCCAGTTGATGGGCGTCGCCACCGGTCCGTCAGCGCGCGCCCGGGTCGAGTAGGGGGCAATGGCGGTCGCGCCGCGCTCATTCCTCAGCCAGTCGATGAAGATGCGTCCTTTGCGCTTTTCCTTCGACATGGTGGCGATGAACCGGTCCGGTTCGCGATCGGCGAAACCTTGAGCAAAGGTCTTGGCGAAGGCCTTGGCTTCCGGCCAGCTGGCGCGGGCCGTCAGCGGCACGATGACATGGACGCCCTTGCCCCCCGTGACCATCGGAGCCGATTTCAGCCCGATCTCGTCGAGCGCATCGCGCAAGGCCACGGCCGCACCTTTGACCATCTCGAAGTCGAGACCCTCGTCAGGATCAAGGTCGAAGACCAGTCGATCGGGGATCTCCAGCTTGTCGACATGCGATCCCCAGATATGGAACTCCAGCGTGCCCATCTGGACCGCAGCGACCAGCCCCTTGGCGTCGCGCACATACATGTAGTTTTCCGTTTCGCCGGAGCTTTCCTCGACGGGGACTTCCTTGATCTCGTCGGGAAAACCGTCGCTCGCATGTTTCTGGTAGAAGCGCGGACCCTTCACGCCCTGCGGCGCACGCACGAGCGACAGGAGGCGCTCGGCCGCATGGGGCAATATGCGATCGGCGACGACGGCGTAGTAGCGGGCGAGATCGAGCTTGCTGATGCCCTGGTCGGCAAACAGGACGCGATCCGGATGGGTGATGCGCACCCCAAGCACGGTTTCGTCCGACATGACTTGCTTCGCCTTTGCCGGCTTTGCTGCTCTGTCCTTGGGCTTCGTTGCGGTTTTGGATGTTTTGACTGTCACGGCCTTCGCCTCCTTGTCCTCCCCCTTGGAGGTCCAGACATGCTTCTTGCGTTCGCCCTTCCCATCGGCAATCTCGGCCATGGTGCGGCCGGTGCTGACGCTCGTCAGATGGTCCTCCAGCAGAACGTCGCCATCCTCGGCTGCAATTTCGTCACCCTCCTTGATCAGCAGCCAGTTCTCGCGCTTTTCACCGGGGCGTGACCGCATCCGCACCAATGCCCACCCGCCTTGCATCCGCTGACCGTGAAGATGGAATGTCAGCTTGCCGTCGCGCAAGCCCTCGTCCGGATCGTTTTCCGGCTCCCACCAGCCGCTGTCCCATAACATGACGGTGCCGCCGCCATATTGCTTTTCGGGGATTGTTCCTTCGAAATCGCCATAGGCCAGCGGATGATCCTCGGTTCTCACGGCAAGTCGTTTGTCTTCCGGATTGAGGCTTGGTCCGCGGGTGACCGCCCAGCTCTTCAAGACACCGTCCCATTCCAGCCGCAAGTCGTAGTGGAGCCGGGTGGCGTCATGCTTCTGCACGAGAAAGCGCATGCGGCCGGACCGGCCGCGACCAAGCTTGCCCTTTGGTTCGCGCGTCACGCCGAAGTTGCGGCGTTTGTTGTATTCGGCAAGCGGGCTGCGAAGGGACGCCATCACCCGCCTCCACGGAGACCCCGGACGGTCGGCGCGTCCTTAGCCAGAATTGCGGACCGGGCCGCATCGCGGGCGAGGACCCGTTCGATGCGAACAATGTCCTCCTCGGTCACCACGGGAACCGGATCGGAGATGATGGCCTGGAGGATTTCCAGCGATACGACGCCGTGGGCAAGTGCGTCCTCCAGGGCGGCGCGGGTTTCCCGCTCGGCCTTGAGCTCGGCGTAAAGGGCGAGGATCAATCGGTCCCGGGGATCAAGATCCGGTGAGGACTCTCCTTCGCTTCGTTGTCTTGTCGTTCGGTGGGCCATCCCTAGGAACGTACTCGACAACGCTAAGTTCCGACCGCCGGGTGATACTGCAAAGACACACAACGGTAACGGTCTCTTAACCATAATGGTGTCTTAATCATCGCATCAGGATTTGTGCAGTGCACGTCATCCTTTGACCAAAATTGACGGCAAGAAGGCAACCTAAAGCTAATTAAGGTCGCGATGGTGCGATCTGCGGCGGTGCCGGGCACTCTTGCAAACAGGACGTTTGGGCTACCCGGTCACGAGCATGAACCGCTCTTGCCGGGTGTTTGGATTCGGGGACTGAAGACGATGGAACAGGTTGGATTGGCCGCGGCAACACACGATGTGAGCCTTTGGTCGCTATTCATGCAAGCGGGCTTCGTCGTGAAGCTGGTCATGCTGGGGCTGGTCGCAGCCTCCGTCTGGACCTGGGCGATCGTCGTCGACAAGACGCTGAACTACGGCCGCGTCCGCCGCCAGCTCGACAGCTTCGAGCAGGTGTTCTGGTCCGGCCAGTCGCTGGAAGAACTCTACCGCACGCTCGCCGACCGCCAGACGGCCGGCATGGGTGCGATCTTCGTGTCCGCCATGCGCGAATGGAAGAAGAGCTTCGAGCGCGGCGCCCGTTCGCCGATCGGCCTGCAGATGCGTATCGACCGCGCTATGGACGTGACGCTCGCCCGGGAATCGGAATCGCTGGAAGCCCGTCTCGGCTCGCTCGCGACCATCGGTTCGGCCGCCCCGTTCATCGGCCTTTTCGGTACGGTCGTCGGTATCATGACCTCGTTCCAGGCGATCGCCGGTTCGAAGTCGACCAACCTCGCGGTCGTGGCGCCCGGTATCGCCGAAGCACTGCTCGCCACCGCGATCGGCCTGCTCGCCGCTATCCCCGCGGTTATCGCCTACAACAAGTTCTCGGCCGACGCCGGCAAGCTGTCGGCACGCATGGAAGCTTTCGCCGACGAATTCTCCGCCATCCTGTCGCGGCAGATCGACGAGAAGCTGCAGAACCCGCGCCAGGCCGCGCAGTAATCGCCAGAGAGTACGGAGACCACGCTGATGGGTATGTCGGTTGGCGGAGCCAAGGGTTCGGGTGGCGGACGTCGTCGTCGCGGCGGCAAGAAAGCCATGATGAGCGAGATCAACGTGACGCCGTTCGTCGACGTCATGCTCGTGCTCCTGATCATCTTCATGGTGGCAGCACCGATGATGACGGTCGGCGTGCCGATCGATCTGCCGGAAACGCAGGCAAAGGCGCTCAATTCCGATACGCAGCCGATCACTGTCTCGGTCAACCCGGCAGGCGAGATCTACCTGCAGGAAACCGCGATCGCCATCGACGAAGTGGTGCCGAAGCTCGAGGCGATCGCCACCACCGGCTACAACGAGCGCATCTATGTGCGCGGTGACACCAATGCCGACTACGGCACGGTCATGAAGGTCATGGCCCGCATCTCGGCCGCCGGTTTCAAGAACCTCGGCCTTGTCACGCTGCAAGAACAGGAAAAGTGATCGTCCACGATGAAGGGCAGTCTCGCTACATCTGCTGTCCTCCACGCCATGGTCTTGACCTGGGCGCTGGTGTCGCTTGGCAGCCCGGCTGACTTCCAGGTCGCCGACGTCGAGGCTTTGCCTGTCGACATCGTTCCCTATTCGGAGATGACGCAGGTTCAGCAGGGCGACAAGAAGGCGCCGAAGAAGGAGACCTCGTCGCCGGTTCCGACCAAGCGGCCGGAGACCAACCAGCCTGCCGAAAACATCGGCGACAACGATACCGACCTGAAGACGCCGCCGACGCCGAACGCCAAGCCGTCGAAGAGCGAAGCCACGGCCTCTCCGGAAAAGAACGAGAAGCCCGAGCCGACGCCCGATCCGGTCGAGCAAGAGATCAAGAAGGTCGAGGAATCCAAGCCCGCCTCCGAACCTGCGACCGAAGTTGCCGCTCTGCCCGAACCGAAGCAGGAAGTGAAGCCGGAGACGAAGCCGGAGCCGGCACCCGCCGAGGAAAAGCCGGCCGAGAACCCGGAAGCCGAAGCGCTGCCTGAGAAGGTGCCGACGCCGGCGGCAAAGCCGAAGGTCGAAAAGCCCGCCCAGAGCGCCAAGACGCCAGACCGCAAGAACGAGGCGACGCCGAAGGAACAGAAGAAAGCTGCCTCCACCGAGGAAAGCAAGTTCAACGCCGACGAGATCGCCGCCCTTCTCAACCGGCAGGATCCCTCCGCCGGTGGTGCCAAGCGCTCGACACAGGAAGCGGCGCTCGGCGGCAAGAAAACCATTGGTGTGGGCTTGAGCGCCAACGAGATCGATGGCGTCAAGGGCCAGATCCAGGGCAACTGGTCGCTGACGCCAGGCCTGACCGGCGTTGAGGAAGTGCGTGTCACGGTGCGCGTGCAGCTGGATCCCGCCGGCAATATCGTCGGCACACCCGAGGTTACCGCAACCGGCGGTCCGGAAGGTACGCGCCGTGCCGTTGAAAGCAGCACCTTGCGCGCGATCCGCCGTTCGGCCCCGCTACAGAACCTGCCGCCTGAAAAATATGAGGGCGAAAAAGGATGGAATACCCTCGTGCTGAATTTCGACCCCTCGGAATTCGCACTCTAGAGCTGCCGGGATTGGAACCCATGCCGGATAGCAAACCACCCCTGCAAACCCTTCGTACGAAGCTGAAAGGCTTGTCCCTATGATCAAGGTCTCTCTTTTCCGCGCCCTGATGGTGGCCGCGGGCATGTTAGCCGCCGTCGTGGCGGCGGTGACACCGGCAAATGCTGAAGTTGAAATCAACATCAACAAGGGCAACGTCGAACCGCTGCCGATCGCTGTCACGGACTTTCTCCAGGGCGAACTCGGCCAGAAGATTTCGGACGTGGTTGCGGCGGACCTGAAGCGTTCGGGCCTGTTCGCGCCGATCAACAAGGGAGCGTTCATCGAGAAGATCAGCAATCCGGATGCGACGCCGCGTTTCGAGGACTGGAAGGTCATCAACGCGCAGGCGCTCGTCACCGGCCGCGTGACGCAGGAAGGCGACGGCAGGCTGAAGGCCGAGTTCCGCCTGTGGGATACGTTCGGTAACAAGCAGATGACCGGCCAGCAGTTCTTCACCCAGCCGGAAAACTGGCGCCGCGTGGCCCACATCATCGCCGACGCCATCTATCAGAGCGTCACCGGTGAAAAGGGCTACTTCGACACCCGCATCGTCTATGTCGCCGAAAGCGGCCCGAAGACGGCACGCAAGCGTCAGCTCGCCATCATGGACCAGGACGGCTTCAACGCCCGTGCGCTCACCAATTCCAACGACATCGTTCTGACGCCGCGCTTCTCGCCGAACCGGCAGGAAGTCACCTACATGTCGTTCGAAAACCAGCAGCCGCGCGTCTACCTGCTGCAGCTGGAAACCGGACAGCGCGAGGTCGTCGGCAACTTCCCCGGCATGACCTTCTCGCCGCGCTTCTCGCCGGATGGCCAGCGGGTCATCATGAGCCTGCAGCAGGACGGCAACGCCAACATCTACACAATGGACCTGCGCTCGCGGACCACGACGCGCCTGACCAACACCGCCGCGATCGATACCGCCCCGTCCTATTCGCCGGATGGCAGCCAGATCGCCTTTGAAAGCGACCGCGGTGGCCGCCAGCAGATCTACGTCATGGGTGCCGACGGCTCCGGCCAGCGCCGCATCTCCTTCGGCGACGGCTCCTATTCGACGCCGGTCTGGTCTCCGCGTGGCGACCTCATCGCCTTCACCAAGCAGTCGGGCGGCAAGTTCTCGATCGGCGTGATGAAGACCGACGGTTCGGGCGAACGTATCCTGACCACCGGCTTCCACAACGAAGGCCCGACCTGGGCGCCGAACGGCCGTGTCCTGATGTTCTTCCGCCAGGGTGCCGGTTCCGGCGGACCGCAGCTCTATTCGATCGATCTGTCGGGTTACAACGAGCAACTGATCCAGACGCAGGGCTTCGCATCCGACCCGGCCTGGTCGCCGCTGCTCGAGTAGTTCACGTGGCTTTGGGTCGCCCGATCCAAAGCCAGTAACGTGATCGCCCTCTCGTCCGCTTAAGGGCGGGAGGCCGGCGGAAAGCCGCCTCCTTTTTTCCTGATCCCGCTGCAGGCTGATCCGATTTGCGGCGGGAAAATGTGGCAATGATGCCGCTTTCTCGCCGCAAAGTGCTGGTCTAGCAGGGCCCGAGCCGAAATTATCGATTTGTTAACCATAACTGTTGAATAGCGATTAACCGCTTCCGGTTACAGTCTGGCAACCGTGAATTCAGACACTTCTCAAGGAGACCGGCGTATGAGCCGAATTGACACCCCGGCCGCAGGCCGCATGCAGACCATCGCTCGCAACCCGGTCATGATCGCCCTGGTCATGACGCTTGCCCTGGCTGGCTGTGCATCGAAGAAGAACCTGCCGGGCAGCGCTGGCGAACTCGGTCTCGGTGGCGCCGGTTCGGCAACGCCGGGCTCGCAGCAGGACTTCACCGTCAATGTCGGCGATCGCATCTTCTTTGACACCGACTCCACCTCTATCCGCGCCGACGCGCAGCAGACGCTCGCTCGTCAGGCCCAGTGGCTTGCCAAGTACCCGAACTACGCGATCACCATCGAAGGCCATGCCGACGAACGCGGCACGCGCGAGTACAACCTGGCGCTCGGCGCCCGCCGTGCGGCCTCGACCCGCGACTACCTGATCAGCCAGGGCGTTCCGTCGAACCGCATGAAGACGATCTCCTACGGCAAGGAAAAGCCGGTCGCCGTTTGCGACGACATTTCCTGCTGGTCGCAGAACCGCCGCGCCGTTACCGTTCTCGGTGGCGCCGGCATGTAATGATGCCGGCGCCGCGCGCATCGCGTGGCCCGGAATCACGACTTGATCCCAGGAGGCGTTGCGTGTTCCGGAGATCACAGATCGCTAAATTAAAAGGGCGGCCCTTGGCCGCCCTTTGCTTTTTTACCACACTTTGGCCGAACTCCGTTGCTTTTTCAGGGCAATTGGAAAACTGTGCGGCAATCACCCAGATGACTCGGCGAGATGTATTGCGGGCCCCTGGTCAAGGGTGGGACAACCGGTATTCGAACAGGACAAATGAAATGAAGAAATTTGTCGTGGCGGGCCTGATCGGTCTTGCGACCCTTGCGGGTCTCGGCCAGACGGCGAACGCCATGCCTCTTTCAGGGCTGCTGGCCCGAACGACTGAGACCAACAGTGGCGCGCAGAACTTGCCCGTCGTAAAGGTGCAGTCGGCCGAAACCGCACGGATTGGCCAGCTCGAAGAACAGATCCGCTCGCTTAACGGGCGTATCGAGGAAATGAGCTTCCAGCTCTTGCAGATGCAGGAGCAGATCCGGAAGTTCCAGGAGGACAACGAGTTCCGCTTCCAGGATCTGGAAAGCGGCAAGGCCTCCCCCAAGAAGAGCGGCGCTCTGCAGACGCCGAAAACCAGCGATCAGGCGTCCGTCACCCCGGGGGTGACGGATAGCCAGACCATGGCGCCCGCAGCCGGCGGCAACGACATGGCGTCTTCGGGCGTTTCGCCCGGAGCAAGCCAGGGCGGCAACGGCGCGGCCCCGCCGTCGACACTCGGACAGATCGTGTTCGACGAGAACGGCAATCCGGTCGCAGCGACGACGGATGGGCGGCCGGGCGCAAACGCCACGCTTCCCGGCGTCGATTCCGGCGCACCGGCCGACGGCGGCTTGAACAGCAATCCCGGCAGCCAGCAGACTGCATCGCTCGACAATCCCGGCGACCTCTACCAGTCGGCCTACGGTCATGTCCTTTCGGGCGACTACAGCACTGCCGAGCAGGAATTCGGCGACTACCTGGCCGCGTTTCCGAAGGGCGACAAGGCAGCCGATGCCAGCTTCTGGCTGGGTGAAGCCCAATATTCGCAAGGCAAATACAGCGACGCCGCCAAGACCTTCCTGAACGCGCATCAGGCCCACGGCAAATCGCCGAAGGCGCCCGAAATGCTCTTGAAGCTCGGCATGTCGCTCGGTGCGCTCGACAACAAGGAAACCGCCTGCGCGACGCTGGGCGAGGTCAACAAGCGCTATCCCAAGGCCTCGCCTGCGGTGAAGGCGAAGGTGACGAGCGAGCAGAGCCGCTTTGGCTGCTGAGGCTCCAGCGCCGACAGCCGTTGTCGAAACGGCAAAACGATTTCTCGCCTCCTTTCTTCGCCCGATGCGTATCCTCGTTGCCGTCTCCGGCGGGAGCGATTCCAAGGGCTTGCTTCTCGCCCTGAACGAGGCGATCGAGGCAAGCGACCCCAACAGATTTTCCCTGGCCGCATGTACGGTCGATCACGCCCTGCGGCCGGAATCGGCTGCGGAAGCGCAAGGCGTTGCCGCGTTCTGCGCAAGCATCGGCGTTCCGCACCTCATCAAGCGTTGGGATGGCCCCAAACCGCTGACCGGCATTCAGGCGGCGGCGCGCGAGGCGCGCTATCGGCTACTGGCGGATGCCGCCGAGCGGCTTGAGGCCGGCTGTATCGTCACCGGCCACACCAGCGACGACCAGCGCGAAACGATCCTGATGCGGATGCAAAGGGCGCAGGGGCCGGGCGCTTCCGGCATGGCGAGTGCCACCCTTTACGACCGCCGGATCTGGGTGCTGCGGCCGTTCCTCGACCTAGACCGAGCGTCGATCCGCGCCTATCTCGCGACACGCGACGTGACCTGGTTCGATGATCCGAGCAACGCCAACCCGACCTTCGAGCGCGTCCGCGTCCGGGCTGAACTGGCGCAATCACCGCGGGCAGAAGAGGGGGTATGGGATGCTGGAGCCAGGGCCCGGTCGTCGACAAGGGCTGCCGCCTTCATCACCCGCCATGTGCGCGTGCATGCAGGCCTGGTGGTGGAGATCCCGCTTGCTCTCGACGACCATCGCGACAACGTCGATTGGCAGCGGGCGCTGCTCGCGCTGGTGGCCGTGGTCGGCGGCCGCGCGCATATCCCCGCCGCAGATACGGTGAAGCGGGTGGCGGCGTTTCTGCGAGAGACAACGCTCGGTAGGATGACGGCCGGAAGATGCGTGTTCGACCGCCGCGCAAGCGGGCTCTACCTCTATCGCGAGGCGCGGGGCCTGACGACTTTGACGCTTGCAGGCGGCGAGACCGCAACATGGGATGGCCGCTTCCATGTGCGAAATGGCGGAAGCGCGCCCATCTCCGTCGCGGCAGAGGGCCGAGGCGGGCCACAACAGCAGAGACTTATTGCCGCAGGCTTGCCACCGGGCGTTGCCGGTCGTGCATCGCTTACGGCGCCGAGGGTCCTGTCTGAGAACGGCGAAAGTGTCGCATCCATCACAATCGAGCCGCGGATCGGGCTCTACGACACCTTTTTGCCGGGTTTCGACCGGATCATGGCCGATCGGATCGCCGGATTGTTCGGACGAGAGCCTTATCCTCCGCCGCCGGTTCACGATCTATTGACAGAAATGGAACGGTAGCCGGCGGTTTGCCTTGGCAATACGTCACCAGAACCCTATGTTAGGGAGCAAGACAGCGGCTCGCGAAATGCGCGGGTCGTGACAGGTTCCGGGGAGTTCGATGAACCCTAATTTTCGTAATCTTGCCCTTTGGGCAATCATAGCGCTTCTGCTGATCGCGCTGTTCAGCATGTTCCAACAGCCGACGGAGCGCACCGGCTCGCGCGAGATTCCGTTCTCGCAATTCCTCAAGGACGTGGATGCGAGCCGCGTCAAGGAAGTCGTGATCACCGGCTCGAAAGTGATCGGCAGCTATTCCGAAAGCGGCGCAACCTTCCAGACCTACGCGCCTTCAGTCGATACGGCGCTGACCGAGCGCCTCGAAGCCAAGGACGTGACGGTCACGGTTCGCCCGGAAACCGACGGTTCGTCCGGGTTCCTCAGCTATATCGGTACCCTGCTTCCGATGCTTCTGATCCTCGGCGTCTGGCTGTTCTTCATGCGCCAGATGCAGGGCGGCTCGCGTGGGGCGATGGGTTTTGGCAAGTCCAAGGCCAAGCTTCTGACCGAAGCGCATGGCCGTGTTACCTTTGACGACGTCGCCGGCGTCGACGAAGCCAAGCAGGACCTGGAAGAAATCGTCGAATTCCTGCGCGACCCGCAGAAGTTCCAGCGCCTCGGCGGTCGCATTCCGCGCGGCGTGCTGCTCGTCGGTCCTCCCGGTACCGGTAAGACGCTGCTGGCCCGCTCGGTTGCCGGCGAAGCCAACGTGCCGTTCTTCACGATCTCCGGTTCGGACTTCGTTGAAATGTTCGTCGGCGTCGGCGCCAGCCGTGTGCGCGACATGTTCGAACAGGCCAAGAAGAATGCGCCCTGCATCATCTTCATCGACGAAATCGACGCTGTCGGTCGTCATCGCGGCGCCGGTCTCGGCGGCGGCAACGACGAGCGCGAACAGACGCTCAACCAGTTGCTGGTCGAGATGGACGGCTTTGAAGCCAACGAAGGCATCATCCTGATCGCGGCGACCAACCGTCCTGACGTTCTCGACCCGGCACTGCTGCGTCCGGGCCGCTTCGACCGCCAGGTCGTCGTGCCGAACCCGGATATCAACGGCCGCGAACGCATCCTCAAGGTGCATGTGCGCAACGTGCCGCTGGCGCCGAACGTCGACCTCAAGGTGCTCGCACGTGGTACGCCCGGCTTCTCGGGTGCCGACCTCATGAACCTCGTCAACGAGGCCGCCCTGATGGCCGCCCGTCGCAACAAGCGTCTTGTCACCATGCTCGAGTTCGAGGATGCCAAGGACAAGATCATGATGGGCGCGGAGCGTCGTTCGTCGGCGATGACCGAGGCCGAGAAGAAGCTGACCGCCTATCACGAAGCCGGTCACGCGATCCTCGCGCTCAACGTTCCCTCGGCCGATCCGCTGCACAAGGCGACGATCATCCCGCGCGGTCGCGCGCTCGGCATGGTCATGCAGCTGCCGGAAGGCGACCGCTACTCGATGAGCTACAAGTGGATGGTCTCGCGTCTTGCCATCATGATGGGTGGACGCGTCGCCGAAGAACTGACTTTCGGCAAGGAGAACATCACCTCGGGCGCATCTTCGGATATCGAGCAGGCCACCAAGCTTGCCCGTGCGATGGTGACGCAATGGGGCTTCTCCGACCAGCTCGGCCAGGTTTCCTATGGCGAGAACCAGCAGGAAGTCTTCCTCGGCCACTCCGTTGCTCAGCAGAAGAACGTGTCGGAAGCGACCGCCCAGAAGATCGACAACGAAATCCGTCGTCTGATCGATGAGGCCTACGAGACCGCCCGCAAAATCCTGACGGAGAAGAACCACGAGTTCGTGGCTCTTGCCGAAGGGCTGCTCGAATACGAAACGCTGACCGGCGAAGAAATCAAGGCGCTGATCCGCGGAGAGAAGCCGGCACGTGATCTCGGCGACGACACGCCGCCGCATCGTGGCTCGGCCGTTCCCTCGGCCGGTGCCAAGAAGGAAGGCTCGGCGGGCAAGGGCGAAGAGTCCGAAGGCGGGTTCGAGCCGCAGCCGCAATAACCGACACCTGTCGGCCATGTATTGAAGCCGCCGTTCCTTGAGTGGAGCGGCGGTTTTTCGTTGGCGATCTTGCACCTGGCATTTGGTAACGGGATGTAATGATTTCTGATGCCAGGCTCGCTGCCGTTTGCTGCGCTTTTGTGTCAAAGAAGACTCATGTGTCGCGATCGCATGGCCATAGGTGGGCACGGCGATCGGAGGCGTACGGCAACCGCCGATATGAAATGAGGTCCGGTCAATGAAACCCAGTCGCGCACCCCGCAGACAGGCGAAACTGGCAAAGCCAGCGCTGACCCGGCAGAACGATGGAGCTCTTATGAAGCGCAAGTATTTCGGCACCGACGGTATTCGCGGCCAGTCCAATATGTTTCCGATGACACCGGATCTGGCGATGCGGGTCGGCATCGCCGTCGGTACGATCTTTCGCAATGGCGCCCATCGCCACCGGGTGGTGATCGGCAAGGACACGCGTCTTTCCGGCTACATGCTCGAAAACGCGATGGTGGCGGGCTTCACCGCGGCCGGTCTCGACGTCTTCCTGCTCGGGCCAATCCCGACGCCGGGTGTGGCCATGCTCACCCGCTCGCTGCGCGCCGATATCGGCGTGATGATTTCGGCGTCCCACAATCCCTTCCAGGACAACGGTATCAAGCTGTTCGGCCCCGATGGCTACAAGCTCTCCGACGACATCGAACAGAAGATCGAGGCGTTGCTCGACCAGGATCTCTCGGGCCAGCTGGCGAAGTCGGAAGACATCGGCCGCGCGAAGCGCGTCGATGGCGACATCTATCGCTATCTCGAACATGCCAAGCGCACGCTGCCGCGCGATGTCACGCTGCAGGGCCTGAGGATCGCCGTCGATTGCGCCAATGGCGCGGCCTACAAGGTGGCGCCGACCGCCCTTTGGGAACTGGGTGCCGAAGTCGTTACCATCGGTACGGAGCCGAACGGCCTCAACATCAACCTCGACTGCGGCTCGACGCATCCGGCTGCTCTTTCCAAGAAGGTCCATGAAGTGCGCGCCGATATCGGCATCGCGCTCGACGGCGACGCCGACCGCGTGCTGATCGTCGACGAGAACGGTACCGTCATTGATGGCGATCAACTGATGGCCGTCATTGCCGACAGCTGGGCCGAGGACGGCATGCTGCGCGGCGGTGCCGTTGCGGCGACCGTGATGTCCAATCTCGGTCTCGAGCGTTACCTTAAAGGGCGCGGCATCGACCTGCGCCGCACCAAGGTCGGCGACCGCTATGTCGTCGAGCAGATGCGCCAGGACGGGCTGAACGTCGGCGGCGAACAGTCGGGCCATATCGTGCTTTCCGATTTCGGCACCACCGGCGACGGTCTTGTTGCGGCCTTGCAGATCCTTGCGGTGATCAAGCGTCAGGGCAAGACGGTGAGCGAGGTCTGCCACCGCTTCGAGCCAGTGCCGCAGGTGCTGAAGAACGTGCGCATTTCGGCCGGCAAGCCGCTTGAAGACGCGACCGTGCGCCAGGCGATTGCGGACGCGGAAGCGGAGCTTGCGAAATCCGGTCGTCTGCTGATCCGCCCGTCCGGCACGGAGCCGCTTATCCGCGTGATGGCGGAAGGCGACGATCGCGGCCAGGTCGAGCGCATCGTCGACGAACTGGTCAATGTCATCGGCAGCGTGCGCAACGCCGCCTAAGCCGGTACCAATCGACTTCCCTCCAGGGCCGGTGCGAAGCGCCGGCCTCTTTTTTTCCCGTTGCCTGTTGCTTTTGCCCGGTAGTGTCGCCGCGGTCCGGGCCATTTTCCCGTTAGAACTCCGCTGGGGAACAGAACCTGCAACCATCACGACAAAAGAGAGTGTTGTTCTGCCGTTCTATTTAGCTCTACCTTATGTGATCTCGGGCAGCAGGCAGTAAACTGCACGACAACTACAAGAATATGCCGATTCCTTAACAAACGCGGTAAACGTTTGTAGTTAATCGGAACTTAACCTTTGCTCCTCATTATCCACAACAACAACGGGATTTGGGCACCGCTTTCACGGTGATCCAAGCAACGGAATCTATTGGAGTGGGCCATGAAGAGAATTTTGAGTGGCGTTGTTGCGATCTTGCTCAGCGGCACGGCAGCTTTTGCTGCGGATGTCTATCAACCGCCTATCGAGCCGGTGCCGGAACAGCCGGTCGAAGTCATCCAGACCAGCGGCTGGTACCTGCGCGGCGATGTCGGTTACGCCTGGAACAACCTGCGCGGCGCGAATTTCTACCAGGGTGGGCCGGGCGGCTCCATCGCCAATTTCGAAACCGCCGATATCGATGACTCCTGGGTCGCCGGCGTCGGTGTCGGTTATCAGTTCAACAACTACTTCCGTGCCGACGTCACGGCCGACTATTGGGGCAGCGCCGATTTCAACGGCTCGACCGTGGGTGGCTGCGGCAACTTCCCGGGCCCGTGCCGGTCGCGCGACGTCACATCGGTTTCCGCCTGGAGCCTGATGGCCAACGCCTATGTCGATATCGGCACCTACGGCGCCTTCACGCCTTACGTCGGTGCCGGTATCGGTGCCACCCACGTCAAGTGGGACAAGCTGCGCAACACCAGTTGCGAAATCGGCAACCCCGGCAATTGCGACCCGACGACGAGCCATGACGGTGAGAGCAAGTGGCGCTTTACCTACGCGCTGATGGCCGGTACAGCCATCGACCTCACCTGCAATCTCAAAGCCGACGTCGGCTACCGCTTCCGCCAGGTCGACGATGGCGACATGTTCGGCTACGCCAACGGTGGCGGTCCGGGCTCCGACGAAGGCTTCTACATCCACGAGGCGCGCGCTGGTCTGCGCTACTCGTTCGGCAGTGTCTGCGAAGTGCCCTACGAGCCGGAGCCGATCGTCTACAAGTGATCGGCCAGACCAGATGATACAAAAGGCCACCTTCGGGTGGCCTTTTTCGTTGCCGCCATTCTTTGCTTGTTTCCTAACAGGCATGGTTAACCGGGGGTTAACCAGTCGCTGCCAATAGTTAACGCTGAACGAAGCGGTGACGGCAGCGCGCCATCCCGCACCGATAGCAGTGGTGAAAGGGCATGGGCATGGATTGGCGAAACGGGTTCTGCGGGGCCGCTTTTGGTGCCGGCCTGCTCCTTTCCGGCGCGGCATTCGCTGCCGATGAGGATCTCCTGAATGCGCCGGAGATCACCATCGAAAAAGAATCGGCTGGCGCGAGTGCGATCTATCTGCGCGGCGATATCGGCTATGCGCCTTGGCGTAGCGAAGGCGATCCCTATTACCGGACCTTCGATGCGGGCACGTCGACCTACGACAGCACCACCTTCGACAACGCCCGTTTCGACAAGCCGTTTTCCGGGTCGCTTGGCGTCGGCTACCAGTTTACCGACACGTTCCGCGCTGACCTGACGGCGGAGTATTTCGAGGGCCGGTTCAACGGTTCATCCTCATCGGCAAGCCCGTGCGCGGGGCAAGGGGCGGGAACATCCTGCGCGTTTTCGACCGGGGCCGACTATTCCGCTCTCGGCCTGATGGCGAATGCCTATGTCGATTTCGGCACGCTTGCCGGCTTCACGCCTTATGTCGGCGCTGGTCTCGGCGCGACGCGTCTCAACTGGGATACGGCGGTTGAAAAGGCGACCTGCGTTGCCGGTGGCGGCGCCTGCGCCGGAGCGGCCGGCTCCATCTCTTACGAGGGGCGCGACAGTTGGCGGTTCACCTATGCGCTGATGGCCGGCGTTTCCTACGACCTCAGCGATCAGCTGAAGCTCGATGTCGGCTACCGCTACTCCCATATCGCCGACGGCGAGATGTTCGGCTTCGGCACTGAGGCGCTTGCGGGCGCACGTGGCGGCAAGGACTTTGACGATGGTCTTTCCCGTCACGAAATCCGAGCGGGCCTGCGCTTCTCGTTCTAGCGCCATCGGCCGCGGGAAAGTCGAGCAGGTTCGCTGCGTTCTTTCCCCAAGTGATTCAACCTGTTGCCCACATGAAGGCGTTGTCTGGCAACAATCGTTCGGCGGTGGCCGCCTGTCTTTTCATATGTTGCCCGCGACGCCATTAATTTTGTCGATTGCGACAAAGCGCTTGACTTCCGATCCCGCCGCCAATATCGACGACGGCGGGACACCCTTCCCCAACGAAGGGCTATCTATCTGGAAGGATAGCACATGGCAAAGCCTGCACAGCCGGACCTCCGTCCGAACAATACCCATTTCTCTTCTGGCCCTTGCTCGAAGCGCCCCGGTTGGACGCTCGACGCTCTCTCCGATGCTCCGCTCGGTCGTTCGCACCGCGCCAAGATCGGCAAGACGAAGCTGAAGCAGGCCATCGATCTTACCCGTGACATTCTTGAAGTGCCGGCCGACTACCGTATCGGTATCGTGCCCGCTTCCGACACCGGCGCCGTCGAAATGGCGCTCTGGTCGCTGCTCGGTCCGCGCGGCGTCGACATGGTCGCCTGGGAAAGCTTTGGCGCCGGCTGGGTGACCGACGTGGTCAAGCAGCTGAAGCTCGCCGACGTACGCAAGTTCGAAGCCGGTTACGGCGAACTTCCCGACCTTTCGAAGGTCGATTTCGACCGCGACGTGGTCTTCACCTGGAACGGCACGACCTCGGGCGTGCGTGTGCCCAACGGCGACTTCATCCCGGCTGACCGCAAGGGCCTGACGATCTGCGATGCGACCTCTGCCGCCTTCGCGCAGAACCTCGATTTCGCCAAGCTCGACGTCGTCACTTTCTCCTGGCAGAAGGTTCTTGGCGGCGAGGGCGCCCATGGCGTCATCATCCTGTCGCCGCGCGCCGTCGAACGGCTGCTGACCTACGTGCCGGCCTGGCCGCTGCCGAAGATCTTCCGCATGACCTCGGGCGGAAAGCTGATTGAAGGCATCTTTACCGGCGAAACCATCAACACGCCGTCGATGCTTTGCGTCGAAGATTACATCGATGCGCTGCTTTGGGCACAGCAGGTCGGCGGGCTCAAGGGCCTGATGGCCCGGGCTGATGCCAATGCGCAGGCAATCTTCGATTTCGTCGCCGCCAACGATTGGATCGCAAACCTGGCGGTCAAGGACGAGACCCGCTCCAACACCTCGGTCTGCTTGAAGATCGTCGACAAGGACGTGCTCGCGCTCGACGCCGACGGACAGGCGGCCTTTGCCAAGGGCGTGGTTGCGCTCCTCGAAAAGGAAGGCGTCGCCTTCGACATCGGCCATTACCGCGATGCCCCGTCCGGTCTTCGCATCTGGGCCGGCGCCACGATCGAGGCCGCCGACATGAAGGCGCTGATGCCATGGCTGACCTGGGCTTTCGAGACCCAGAAGGCAACGCTGGCACAGGCCGCGGCCTGATCGGACAAAGGGTGAGGACAATGAACTTCGCCCGCATCTCACACTGATTTGAGTGATCCGCTTCGCTCCCGATGGGAGCGAGGCCTGGCTACCCGCATTCCCATTCAGACCTGATCTTTAAGGAGGCCTCCCATGGCACCTCGTGTTCTCGTATCCGACGAACTGTCGGAAACCGCCGTCCAGATCTTCCGCGACCGCGGCGTCGAAGTCGATTTCCAGCCGAAGCTCGGCAAGGACAAGGACAAGCTCGCCGAAATCATCGGTAACTATGATGGTCTTGCCATCCGTTCCGCCACCAAGGCGACGGAAAAGCTGATCGCCGCTGCGACCAACCTCAAGGTCATCGGCCGCGCCGGCATCGGCGTCGACAATGTCGACATCCCGGCCGCTTCGCGCCGCGGTATCATCGTGATGAACACGCCCTTCGGCAACTCGATCACGACCGCCGAACACGCGATTGCGCTGCTCTTTGCCGTTGCCCGCCAGCTTCCGGCCGCCGACACCTCGACGCAGGCCGGCAAGTGGGAGAAGTCCCGCTTCATGGGTGTCGAAATCACCGGCAAGACGCTCGGCGTCATCGGCGCCGGCAACATCGGCTCGATCGTCTGCTCGCGCGCCATCGGTCTGAAGATGCATGTGCTTGCCTACGACCCGTTCCTCTCCAAGGAGCGTGCCGAAGAAATGGGCGTCACCAAGGTCGAACTCGACGAACTGCTCGCCCAGGCTGACTTCATCACCCTGCACGTGCCGCTGACCGACAAGACCCGCAACATCCTGAGCGCCGAAGCGCTTGCCAAGGCCAAGCCCGGCGTGCGCATCGTCAACTGCGCCCGTGGTGGTCTGGTCGACGAGAAGGCGCTTGCCGAAGCGATCAAGTCGGGCCATGTCGCCGGCGCCGGTTTCGACGTTTTCGAGGTCGAACCCGCAACCGAAAGTCCGCTCTTCGGCCTGCCGAACGTCGTCTGCACGCCGCATCTCGGCGCTTCGACCACGGAAGCCCAGGAGAACGTCGCGCTGCAGGTGGCCGAACAGATGTCGGACTATCTGGTCAAGGGTGCGGTCTCCAACGCCATCAACATGCCGTCGATCACCGCTGAGGAAGCACCGATCCTGAAGCCGTTCATCCGGCTTGCCGATGTTCTCGGCGCCTTCGTCGGTCAGGTGACCGAAAGCGCGATCAAGGAAATCGAGATCCTCTATGACGGCTCGACCGCCGGCATGAACACCAAGGCGCTGACGAGTGCCGTGCTTGCCGGTCTGATCCGGCCGCAGGTCGCCGACGTCAACATGGTTTCGGCGCCGGTCATGATCAAGGAAAAGGGCATCATCCTGTCCGAGGTCAAGCGCGACAAGACCGGCGTCTTCGACGGCTACATCAAGCTGACGGTGAAGACGGCGAACCAGACGCGGTCGGTCGCCGGCACGGTGTTCTCGGACGGCAAGCCGCGTTTCATCCAGATCAAGGGCATCAACCTCGATGCGGATGTCGGCAACCACATGGTCTACATCACCAACACCGACGTTCCCGGCATGATCGGCTTCATCGGCATGACGCTCGGCGATGCGGGCGTCAACATCGCGAACTTCCAGCTCGGCCGCGAGAAGGAAGCCGGTGACGCGATCGCGCTGCTCTACGTCGATGGCGCTGTTTCCGAGGCCGTGCTTGACAAGCTGCGTGCCAATCCGGCAATTCGCCAGGCAAAGCCGCTGGTCTTCAACATCGATTGATGCCAGCCCAGCAAGTGGCAGCACGGTCTGCCACTTTGCCGACCCACTCACGGGACATATCGAGGACGCACCGGCCGACCGCCGGTGCGTTTTCCTGTTTCGAACGCATGTGACGAGAAATGACCGAAATGACATTCCGCTGGCGTGAGGCAAGCCTGCCCGACCTCGCATCCGTATCGGAGATCCAGCTCGTGGTTCACCAGGCCTTTCCCGAGGATGACGCCGTGCTCGCCGACCGCATCGCGCTCAGCCCTGCCGGTTGTTTCATGCTGGACTCAAAGGGCCTGTCGCGCGGCTATGTGTTGAGCCACCCCTGGCTTCGCGGTGCGCCGCCGTCGCTGAACAGCATGCTTGGCGAAATCCCTGAGACTGCCGATACCTGGTACATCCATGACCTCGCCCTTCTGCCCGAAATGCGTGGCTCCGGGGCGGGGGGCGGCGTGTTGCCGATGCTTGCCGATGTTGCACGGACGGAAGGGTTCCGGTCGATGTCGCTCGTTTCCGTCAACGGATCCCGCCGCTTCTGGGAGCGACAGGGCTTCGAGGTTCGGATGGACGAACGGCTGGTGCAGAAGCTTTCAAGTTATGGCGATGATGCGCTCTATATGGAGCGGCATCTCGTCTGAAGGAAAATGGCGCCGATTGGCGCCATTTTCGTTTTGTGCTGGATCAGGCCGCCCGCTGCGCCGAGGGCCGCCACGTTTTCTCCTCGACCGTGAACTGGGCAAGCCGGCCGGATAGCACGTTGCTTTCGCCGGCGAGCGCCTGGCTTGCGGCCGAGGTCTGCTCGACCATGGCGGCGTTCTGCTGGGTCATCTGGTCCATCTGGTTGACGGCGGTGTTGATCTCCCGCAGCCCGACCGACTGTTCGCGGGCGGCCGTCGCAATGGCGACGATGCGGTCGTTGATCTCGTTGACCCGCCGCTCGATGTCGCCGAGCGCCGAGCCGGTCGCCTCGACCAGACGCACGCCGGCCGAAACCTCGACGCCCGACGCGGTAATGAGCCCCTTGATCTCCTTGGCCGCCGTTGCCGAACGCTGCGCCAGTTCCCGCACCTCCTGCGCGACGACGGCAAAGCCCTTGCCGGCATCACCGGCGCGTGCCGCCTCGACACCGGCGTTCAGCGCCAGGAGGTTCGTCTGGAAGGCGATGTCGTCGATGACGCCGATGATCTCGCCGATCTTCGAAGACGAGTTTTCGATGCGGCCCATGGCGGTGATTGCGTCGCGAACGACCTCGCTCGAGGTGGCCGCACCCTTGCGGGCCTCCGCGACCATGCGGGTCGCCTCCTCGGCGCGGTTGGTGGAGTTCTGAACTGCTGAGGTGATCTCGTCGAGGGCGGCTGCGGTTTCTTCGAGCGACGCTGCCTGCTGCTCGGTGCGCTGCGACAGGTCGTTGGCTGCCCTGCTGATCTCATTGGCATTGCCGGTGACAACTGAGGTGGAATCGGCGATCGCGCTCACCGTCGAGCGAAGTGCGGCGACGGCGGTGTTGAAGTCCTGGCGCAGCTTTTCGTAGTCGGCGCCGAGATCGGGGACATGGGTCGTCAGGTCGCCGCTCGCGAGCCGCTCGAGCGCACCGCCGATCGTGCTGACGACATGGGCCTGCACGCGGGCGGTCGCCTGCTGCATTTCCTCGTTGGCGCTGCGCTCGCCGTCGAGCGCCACCTGCTGTTCGCGCTGGCGAACTTCGAGCGCGTTGCGCTCGATCACCGAGGCGCGCAGCACGACGAGGGCATCGGCCATGTGGCCGATCTCGTCGCGGCGGTCGGTATCCGGAACTTCCGAACGGGTGTCGTTGTTCGATACTTCGAGCATCACGTCTTTCAGCCGGTTGATCGGCCGGCTGATCGAGCGGCCGATCGCCATGGCGGCAGCAAGCGTCGCGATCGCGGCGATCGCCGTGGTGATGATCGTCATCAGCAGAGATGCATTGTACTTGGCGGCGAGATCGTCGGCATAGACACCGGTGCCGACGCCCCAACCCCAGGGCTTGAAGCCCTGAATGTAGGAGTACTTCTCGACCGGCTCCTCATGGCCGGGCTTGTCCCAATAGTAGTTGACGATACCGCTGCCCGGGTTCTGCGCCAACGCGATGAGCTCGACGTTAAAGGCTTTGCCGTTGGTATCCTTGAGGCCGCGCACGTCGGTGCCGACGAGCTTCTTGGCGAGCGGGTGGGCGATCATCATGCCGTCGAAGCCGTTGATGAAGAAGTAGCCGTCCTGGCCGAAGCGCATGGCCATAACGGCGGAAATAGCGCGGCTCTGGGCTTCCTCATGCGAGAGCGTGCCATTGCGCTCCTGCTCCTCGAAGCTTGCGATCGTCGAGATCGCCGCTTCGGTGACGTTGCGCAGCATCTGCCGGCGCTCGTCGCTGACTTCCGAGTTGGCGACTTGAGTCTTGTAGGCCATGGCGGCTGCCATGAAGACCAGCGCCATCGCCGTCAATAAGTAGATACGTGTCGAAATTCTAATATTTTTCACTGCCTTAGCCCCAAGGAAAATCCTGGCGGCGACAGAAACACCCATCTGCTAATCAAGCCTTAAGTCGCCTCCCGAGTTCTAGCGATTGCATCGCCCGAAACTTGCCCGGCAGGCGCGAGACTTCTCTAGCGCGGGCGACCTTTTTCGGCGATCGCGATCCCGCCGAGCACCAAGAGCAGGGCGACGAGGTGGAAGAGGTGGAAGGTCTCGCCGATCAGCATCACCGACAGCAGCGTGCCGAAAACGGGAATGGCGTTGATGAACAGGCCGGCGCGGTTGGCGCCGATCATCTCGACACCGCGCACATAAAGCACCTGCGACATCAGCGACGGGAAGATCGCGGCATAGAGAACGATGACCCAGCCCGTGGTATCTGGGACTATCGCCGTGCCTGTGCCGATCTCCCAGAACAACAGCGGGATGGCGCTCAACAGCGCGCCGAAGGCGGGGGCGGCGATGAAGCTCTGCCAGTGCATGGTCGGCTTGTAGCGCAGCGCCACGGTGTAGCCGGCATAAACGATGCAGGCCGCGATCATCAGCGCATCGCCGAAGTTGAATTCGAGCGACAGCAGGCTGGTGACGTCGCCATGGGCCGCCGTCACCAGCACGCCGACGAGGGTGACGGTAAAGCCGATCACTTGGGCGATCGACGCCTTGGTGCGGAAGAGCACGAAGTTGAAGAGAAAGATCAGCATCGGGATGCCGGCCTGCAGAATGACGGCATTGATGGCGCTCGTATATTTGAGCGCCGAGTAGAGCAGGGCATTGAAGGTGGTGAAGCCGATCGCGCCATAGGCAAGAAGTTGCAGCCAGTGCTTGCGGATCTTGTCCCAGTCGCGGCGGATCTGCGGCGTCATCAGCACCAGGATGACGATGAGCGCGAAGACCCAGCGCAGGGTCGTCAGCATCATTGGGCTCACATGGCCAACGGCCATCTTTCCGGCGACGGAGTTGCCGCCCCAGAAGAGAGCGGTGATGCACAGATAGAAGTAGGCCCTGGAATTCACGATGGTCAGACCTGCATGGGGATGGCGACCGGCTGTCGCGATGGCGGGAGAGCGGAAGATATAGGCTCTATATCCCGGCCTTGTCATGCAAAAAGGGCGGAACGCCCGACATAACGGGGTCGCTTTCCAGATGACAACACAGTATAGATGCGCGGGTTTGAGAACAGCGCAGCCTCGGTTGCGCGCCTGAACAGGAAGAGAATTATGACGAATGTCGTAGTGGTCGGCTCCCAATGGGGTGACGAAGGCAAAGGCAAGATTGTGGATTGGCTCTCCGAGCGCGCGGATATCGTCGTGCGCTTTCAGGGCGGTCACAA